>Ga0098054_1000736_pt1 | contig 18416 bp, 12 predicted proteins | sample 16_taG_FD_75048 | JGI IMG/M metagenome (GOLD analysis project Ga0098054, IMG submission 75048) | Marine viral communities from the Subarctic Pacific Ocean - 16_ETSP_OMZ_AT15313 metaG | ecosystem: Environmental > Aquatic > Marine > Oceanic | place: Pacific Ocean | collected 2015-01-18
CGCCAACCTTGCCGTCCGCAAGAACTTCTGTCTTGCTCGCATACGAGTTGTTGACTGCGCCGATTCTGAAAACTACAGACCGAACAAAGGCAGCATTGGGTTGATCCGAAGTGAACAGCCGCGCCATCATGCGCTGGTATTCCTTGGCATTTACAAGATCACTACCCGCTGGAGCGGGATTGTAAATTTTGCCCATCGCCTCCAGAACAACATCTGGGTTCTTCTCGGTAATTTTTATTAGCAGCCCTAACTTCCTAGCAACCCTGTTGTTCACGTTCTCTGCGACTGCAATGTCTATTGCCTTGGCGTATTGAGACTTGGAGAAGTAGCTCCGTGCTTGCATCTCATTGACAACCTTATGCACATTCTGTGCTTGAAAGTTAAGAATTGTAGCTTTGTGTTCGGGAGACAGATCCAGATCATCATCTACCCTGTGCGCCAACTGGAAACGTATTTCGTCTTTGAGCCAAGTCGTGTATTCAAGCGCGTCATCAACTTCGCTAAGTTGCTCCTCGGCGGCTGACTTGGCTTCGGCGCTGGCTTCGGCACTTGCCAAGATTTCTTTAAGTTCGGCAATGGTTTCTTCGTTAGCAGTCTTGAAAGGGTCTTGGGTGAACTGGAAATCAGCCATGCGGTAGATCCGGAAGGCTCTCTTGATCGCCTGCGCCTCGGGAGTGGACCCCGTTTCCAGTTTTTTGAGGAAAACCAAAGGCCCCACCCTTTCCGTAGTCTCACCGATACTGGCTTGCCTGACATACGAAACCATTTCAGCCCAAGCACTGGCCGCACTAAGCTCTGATGGGGAAACATCTATAAATTCAAAGGGGCCATCCTTAAGTAGTTTGTCAAAAGCCCGTCTTATCTCTGGATTGTTTTCCAGAATGTTTATTACATCAGTCTGGAGATGATCCAGCAAAATGGTCAACTCCTTTTGTTCCAGATCCCACTCAATAAACTGCCTAAAGAACAACGACTGTCCTTTGTCTTCGCCACTGATTCTTTCTTCTTCTGGAAGGATCTCTTGAACTTCATGGTAGGGAGTCGAATCTTCTCCATAGAGTCCCTTGTTTATGACGCGAGTATTTCGCCGTGCCTGTTGCTGAATCACCTTACGCGCTACTCGCTGCCCGACATCCATAAAGGACGGGAGGGTGTCCCCTCTGGCCCAGTAAGTTGGGCCGTTGATAAACAGCTTTTCAATAAACTGGGTATAAACCTCAACGTAGTTTACATAGGCATTATCGACGCCCAAGTCGGCAAGCCCGTTGAGCACAACGGCAAACTCCTGCTTTGCTTCCTTAGCAATGGCCCCTCTGGCTGTCTTCTTTGCCTCTGTCCCTGCAATAAGTTTATGGTCAATCCTACTGAGTAGTAGCGAAAACGCTTTGTTCCTATTTGCTTCTACTGATCTTTGTAGTTGTCCCTGTTTCTTTTCAAGCACAACAGGAACTTTACCTTTAGCTTTAGCAGCCGCAATTTCACCCCCAACTTTCTCAAGATCCATAATGCCTCTAAGGTTCCCATCCTCATCAACAAAGGGGCGCATGTCCTGACGTATCTGGAACATCAAGGTATGTAATTCATACTCTGTCCGGAGTGCCGCGTGCGCGTCACCAATAAAGTCTTCTTCAATTTTCCCACCTCTTCGGGATGTGAGGATACGATCCAGATATTTCTTAGCCGCAAACGGGTCTCTGGTCGCAGCAACGGACCCACCCGCAATAAGTTTTTCTTTCGCAAGAACAGCGCGGTGCAGACTTTCGAGCATGACCGTCTGCCTTTCCCGCACGGCAGCAAGTTGGCCAACAACATCCGTCTTAAGTGATTTGTCAAACAGGTCGGCTAACGCCTTGCTCGCGGCCTCGTATTCTTGGTATTTAATGTCCTCTTTCGCTTCCTTCTCCAGCGCGGCGAGCCTATCCACCAAGTCTTGGTTTTCTGGGTTCTCATTCAGTTGCGCCTTGAGATCGCCCAAACCCTTAACGAGCCGCCGCACCTTCCTATTCTTACCTAAGTCCTCTACTTTTTTAGTCTCGTCTGTGGCGTCAAGCCGCCGCTGCAAACTGTTTGCTTCACTTTCGACTTTCCTGAAGCGGTCAAGACTGGCCTGCACGTTCTCGTCAACGGTAGCGAGAATTTGTGCAGCCGGAACTACAGTGTTACTGAAATCATCAATGGCTCGTTGGAGCGCGGCCTGTCTTCCGACAAGCTCTCCCTCAAACCTAGCACTGTCTTCCTCTGTTTCGGCTGTGAGGATTTGATCCTCTGTTATGCGTATCTCATTTTTTATCTCATCTATCTGGGCGGCTGCTCGTTTGCTGGAAAAACCAATCGACTCCAGAGCGTCTTGCTGATCGCCCAACGTAGCATCTTCGCCAAGTTTCACTCCAGCTATGCGCTTCTTATCGGAACGCCTAGCCTCCTCCTCCACATTAACCTTACCTGCATTATCAATAATATCGTTAAGGTTGTTGAGGAGATCCTCTACAGTCGTAATGCCTGCACCATTTGGGTTCTCGACTTCCGCAGTTTTATTTGTCGCGTCATTCCGGAATGTAGACAGGGCTTTGAATAACCCAAGGAATCCTACTTCCTTATCCATCGCGGTTCTGGAAAACGGAGTGGTCGTTTCCTTCTTCCGCTTCATTGACTGCGAGACGCCATTCGGCCCGACACCAATAATATCGTAAACAACCAAGTCTCCATCAATCCGTTCGTAGCGGAACGCTTTGTTAACTCGGCCAGTAAAATCGTCGGGGATAATAATGGGGTGGTTGTTGTCCATCAACACGGACATGGCAACAGGATCGTTGTCAAAGACCCCCACACCGTTTTGGTGAATAAACGCTTTTGGTCTGTATCTGCTTTGCACAAGCAGGTTTGGATCTTTTCTTTTCTTACCCTTAACTACTCTGCCTGCTGGTGATTTTACATCAGCCCAAGGTGAAAACCCTGTGACCTGATCCGTGGCCGTTACCACGCTGCCGTTCGTAGGCTTGCTAACGGGTCTAACAGGATACATTTGATAGATCCTCTTCGTTATTGCCCTGTTAAGGTTCTGGTAGAACCCTTTAGCTTTCCGCTGCTTGGTAATCCCAAATCTCTTGGTTCGAGATAATCCAGATGGGGGCAAGCCGTAATAAGCTATGGCTCCAACCTCGGCGCTTTCCTCGGCGGTTAAGCGAAGGCTCTCCCAAGGCATCTTGGACGGTGCATCTTTAGGTCCGTATTCAAGATACTGGAGAAATTTTGTCTTAGTATTGTAGTTGACCCCAACATCCTGACGCCCAAATTCGTGCCACACCTTCTGGCCTGTTACAGAGTCGGTCTTATGGGTGACCAAATACATGTTCCCGTTGATATCAACGGGCGTAATTGGATTATTATTTTTCCCTGTAAGGGTCTTAACCTGCAACGCCCCACCTTTACCTGCAACAATAACAGCCGCCCTGAGTGTATTGCCCCTGCCCTTTACAAGAAGCGGAGTTCCTTTGGTCTGAGCTGCCTGTGCTTCCTTGAGAATAGCCTTAGCTTTGTTTGACTTTTTCAGCTTAGTCAAAGACTCAAGACGAGTCCTGAGTGCCATTGCTTTTTGGAGTGTCTGCCACACAACATCCCTGTCTGCTTCGGTTTCAAATTCAAAATCAATATTGGCCTTAGCTTTTTCGTAGGTGTCCTCGATTTCCTCCAAGGCCGTCCTGCTCTCCGTGGCGTCTGCTCTTGCCTCCTTGGAATTCTTTGCGGCGTTGAGATCCCGCAGCTTCTTCTTAGCGTCCTTGAAAGTATACGTGGGGGCACCCTTCTCATCGCGGACTTTGATAGACGGGTCGAGTTCCCCGATCCGGTCAATGATCCTGTCGTGAAGAGCATTCTCGGCTTTGGTGCGTGCTTCTAAACCACCCTTTTCAAAAACGGGAACATCCCCCGAAGTGACTCCTGAGAAATCAGTTCGGTCCCTTGTTTCTGGCTTAACCTCGATGTCGGCTTGGTCTTCAGAAAATTCTTTCCGAAGTTCTTCTACCTTCATGTTGGCTTCCTCCTGTGTGCCGAAGGTTTCAACAAGTTCGGCTTTGGGTGCAACTTTTCTGGTTGTCTTAGCTGCCCCCTTGGCTATTTCGGCATCGGTTACGATCTGAGATTGGTCTACTTCGATTTCAAAATCGTCTCCTTCTTCAATAACAGAAACGCTCTTGGCTTTTTTATCGATAGCTGTGACCAATCCTCGCCCTTCTGGGGCACCCCGTTTGCCTGTAAACGTAAACTTGATTTCGTCATCAACCTTTGGCATCGGAGCCAACGCTACAACTTCCTCTACCTCTCCTTCTGGCAGGGCCTTCTTGGTTATCCAAACATGGTATTCAGTAATCTGCTGCGTCTCGACATCCCCAACTTGTTCCCCCCTTTTCTTCTTTGTAACTACAGATCGCTCTTTGATCTCAGACTTTACGCCCAAAGTATCTGTCACAGCGTCAACCGCTTTTTGTGCTGCCGCTCTGGTGCTGAAGTAACCGCGAGAAATGGTATCTGTGACCGTGCCGTCAGCAGCGACTGTTCTTTGTGCGTTGGCCGCCACCGCGAAGGGGACCTCATCTTGCGTAGCGTAGGTTACAGTGCTAATAACCTGAAACTTAGTTACCCTTTCAAGGGCGTCATCCAACCCTTCTTCACTAACAGGCTTGGTATTCCTAATTCTTGTGGCTCCAAGGCTTGTTCCAGCGACAACACCCACACCGCTGCGCTCCATCCGAATCCTGTCTATCTCATAATACTGTTCTCTGGTTAAGCGTAAGTCCTTAAGCGGCTGCGGACCAAAAGTTGGGTTCTTAATCTTTAGCCGTTTAGCTATCTTCTGTTGGGTTGCAGCAAACTCCTGCAATTTTGCGTCTACAAAATTTTGTTGTTCTCCTGTGAGGGACGTAGCCAGTTTGCCGTCCTTACCCTTTTTGAACCGTTCTTTTACAAGGTTCGCAAATTCAGGATCATAAGATTCCCATAAAGCCTGATCCATAGTCAGCAGTCGGGGATTCCTTTCTAGGATCTTGCGGAGCTTGGGGTCATCTGTTTCATCTGCAATAAGCTCGTCCGCGTAAACCACGTTACCGTCTTCATCGAGAACAAACACCGTGTCATCTTTACCAAGCTCTTCGGCCATCTCCACCGCGCTTTGGAAAGCGCCCCTCTCACCCATCACAGCTTCGATCTCTTCCTGAATACTTTCAGGGGCCACATCCCGTAACGCGGCAATTACTTGTTCCAGTTGTTCTTCGTCAACTACTGGAATTTCGGCAAGAGTTTCCGCGTCTATGTCTTCTTCGGTCTTGGCCGCATCCGGCTCGGGCATCGAATACAGATCCGCCCGAAGCAAGTCCCCGACAACATTAGCCGTGATCTCACTGTTCGACTCCCTAAGTCGATTTGTAATATCCGTAATAATGTTATCCTCGTAAGCCCGTGATTGCTGGATTTCCTGCATCCTGTCAGGGCGAACTCTTCTGGCCCCCGCAGCAATCACGGGCGCGGCAGAACCCATGATGCCGCCAAGCACACCTGCGTAAAGTGAGTGTTGCAGGTGCTCAAAGATCGGCGTGTCCTGTTCCAGACCAGCATCGGTAACGAATGTATTTACAAACTCGTCAATGGACTCTTCTGCAAATTCATGGGCTCCCGCCTTGAGGACTCCTTTACCAAAGAAGTTTTTACGCAAGAGTGACTTAGCAGATTCTTTAATTGCAGATTGTAGGACCGCATCTGAAACACCATCCAGAGAAACGTGGTCCGCTTTCTGCACGATCCGCTTGGTTATGTCTCTAAAGTTCCTGTAGGACATGCCCCTGAGAAGCGCGTCTTCCATGCCGCCCATCCCAAAAGCGGAAAAGGACCCCGTAATCAAACCAGTCACAGTTCCTGCGACCATGCCTGTCCCCAATGCTCTGTCATGGGCTTCCGCTTCGGTTGAGCCTGACTTCAGCATCTGGTTGTAAACCGTGCCATAGGTCGCGCCAGCGGATCGATTCGCCGCAGTAAGCCCGATAGAAGTAACCGTAATAGCTTTAAGGTTCACCTTGTTGTAAGCCTCCAATGCGTCGAGGGCCGTCCTGCTCGTTGCGTTCCGAATTAGGTTCTGGGCTGCAAGGTTCTCGGCAAGGTCTGCGGTTTCCTGCCCCGCTTTGCGCCTAAAGGCATTTGTGGTTAAAGCCTTTAGCACGCCCTTCTTGGTCATGGTGGCATACAACGGAGCCTTTGTGGCCATCATTGACGTAGCGGCAGAGCGGCCACCAAACTTTGACAACAAGGCAGTGGCAGCAATATCCACCGTAACTTCAGGGGCCAGTTTAACGAGGTCTTGGGCCATGCCCAGCTTCCCGCCAAAAATTTCTGCGAGTTCCCGTCTCTGGTTGTTGTCCTCGGCAATATCCTTGAGGTGCTCTTTTGCCCAGTCAGCACCCCCAAGAGCAAACACAGTAGAGAACGCGGAAGTGAGCGGCCTGTAGAGATCCTTCCACCCAAGGTCAAGGTCACCAAAGATAGTGTCCGCGTATGTCCGGTTGTCTTCGTTCGATGTGAACGCCAGCAGGATGTCCCTATCCTTAAGGCCGCTTGTCCTTCCCGTGTTAAGGTGGTCCAACCATTCTTTGGACAGTTCTGAATTTGTCAGTTTTTTACTGATATCGACAAAGTTATTCGTGAGGAAAGCGTCCCGTTCAGTCCGCATGGCCTCCTTGGTAGCTGCGGAAATATTTGCCCTAGCTTCAAGCGCGGAATCGAAAAGATCGTCGTTCAACTTCACAGCCGCTGGGACATAAGGAAGTCCATAGCCGTCCATGCGAATGTTCTTCCCCACATCGTCTTCATCCTTGAAGACCTTCATGGGTGCGTTGTTTACGACAATTTCCTGAAGCGCAATCCTGACTGCGTCTGGGTCCTTGTTGTATTTATGAGCTAGGGACATAACGGTCTCATCGATATCCCTAGACATGGCATTGTCCACGGCCTCTTCGCGTTTTGTCCCCATTGGGTCCGGATTAGAGATCGTCCCGATTGCACCTTCAAAGAACTTTCTTAAGGGCAAGGAAACGTGCTTACGGAATCCTTCTTCAAAATGGTCAAAAGAACTGTAGTCCTTCTGGGCCATTCTCTTACCCAAGGCTTCCACCTGAATGGCAAGATTAGGGTCGTTCTTAACCTCTGAGTGGATGAGACTTTCCAGCTCACTGAATTGGATAAGTTTATAGCGTGGGGCGCTCATGCCTTCCGGCACATCAAGCAAACCCGTTTCCGAAATATCCAAAGCGTCTGCCATACGCACACCGCCCCCAGCTTCCCGCGACCTACGGAGTGCTTCGTGCAGGGGTAACTGCGATGCCATGTCTCCTGCTTTCACATAACTGTTACCATTTACATCGGTGAACCGCGCAAAGGCGATTTCTCCAGCATCGAGTTTAGACTGTAAGACAGCATTGCGTGTCTCAGATACGGACACTTCGGCCTGCTCGATTATTGGGGCCAGTTCTTCCGGAGTAGCGGTGTCCTTGTTGTCCAGATAAGCGACCCCGTTGTGCCAGTCATCTTTTTCAAGCCCAGTATGGGCCACCATGTCTCGAACCTGCTGCTCAAGGGTTGGGGCGTTATAGGCATCAATCCGATTGGAAACCTCGTCCTTGTTCTCGTCAGTCAGGAGGCCCTTCTGGACAAGCGCCGAACCAAATTCGTTCTGGATCGTCTGTTCGACTCCTCCGCTGTAAGAGTCTGCCTTTACATATTCCTCACGGAGATAATCACCATACCCAAGGTGCCCCTCAAGAGGGTCTTGGATGTCTTTGTCTCTCAACCAGTCCTCAAAACTGGAAACTTCGACTCGCTGGTCGGCGGCTGGTCCGGACGGGAGAACTGACTCCGCGTGTTCAAGGACATCCAATGGATTAAACTGTTCTTCTGGCATCGCAGTAAGACTTGGGTATGTGTTATTAGGAAATTTTACTTAAGTAGATGGAGCCCCCCAGCTACCAATGCTTGGGGCGGTGGGCGTTGCAGTTGCGTAACCCGAAAGCACACCGTGCTCAGCCGTATAACGGGTTTTCAATCTCCAAAGCTGCTCCTTCAGCATCGGGACAAACGTAGTCATGTCATTGGCACCTTTAACAAATGCCTTAAGCTGTTCATCGGACATCCCTGATTGGCTCGCCAGTTTTCGGGCAATCAGAACGGCTTCATTCTTTGCTTCTTTGGTGTAGACCTTCGGCTTGGTGCGATCAACTTTTGGTGCACCCCCATCCGAAAACACAAGATCAGAAGGCTGGCCCCCTGTTGCGGAGTCGGCGGGATGATACATGGTATCCAGATCATTGATCCTTTCCTCCCAGCGATTAAGGTCACTCTGCACTGCTTGGATATGCTGTAGCTGGGTTGTGCGGGTTTTCTGTTCGCGTGCCGCTTCCTTCGTGGCCTGTTGCCCTGCCGCGAATTCGGGCAGTGTGGTGTCGGGCGCATACCCTTGCTGGCCGAGTCCGAATCCTCTCTGGTAAGCCTGTGCGTCACCCGATATGCGTGCTTTGTTGGATGTCTGGTAAGCCTCAAACAAACTCTTTAACGCTGGGCTTTTCGCGATGTCGGGGGCGTAGTGTCCCTGCAAACGGGCAGCGGCACTGGCCCGTTGAAAATTGTCGAGTGTCGGATCGCGGTCAATGGCATCCAACTGACTCACCACTATCGGCATACGCTCCGCAATGCTGGCCTCCCTGTTGGCGTCCTCATAAGACTTCGCCAGATCAAACTTTGATTTTTCAAATGAGATATTTGCGGAGCGCAGCGCCATTCGTTGTGACTCTTGAGCCATCATAAACTTTTGTTGCTCCATCTCCTGCTTATCCCTCCGCGCTTGCGCGGCTTCATACGCCTCCTGCAAAGGAATAATTTCCTGCTGCAAACCTTGCATGAGCTTGTCCTTTTCAGACTGGCTCATGTCCTCAGTAGGCATCATGGCAGCAGCTATTTCAGGGCCGAATAGCTCGCCCTTCATGCCTGTGCCAAAAGCCTCTGGTTGCAACTCCCCGTAGAGTGAATCGGGAGTTGTTGGGTTAAACCTAGCCATTATTGTGCGCCAACCCCGAAATAGGGGATTTGTGTTGGGTTATACCGTCTCCGCTGTGCGTTTGAGGCTTCAATCTGTCTCCGGTAGGCTTCTTGGATTGCTTCGTTCCGTGCGGCCTGTGCTGCGCGGCCAGCCTGTGTGGATATACCACCAGTTTCAGTTTTAGGTCCACGGCCTACTGTAGTCCGTGCTCCGACAGAACCTGTCCGCAAACCGCCGCCACCACCTTTGGTAGTGCGTGTGTGAAAGTCTTCATATGATTCGCTAAACCCTTTATCCATAAGCCCTTTACCACGAAGAAACTTACGGAGCTGTGGTTCGGTAACACCAAGTTTCTTACCGCGCTTGAAGGCTTCCTCCATTATGCGCTGGCGAGTTTTCGGATTCTGGAATGCGCTCGACGGAGCGTCGTCGTATCCCAAGTCACTTTCAAGACCCTTGGCAAAGGCAATACGATTCTTTTTAAGCTGTTCGGCCTTGGCTGCTTTCCTCTCTCCTTTGGCCTGTGCTTTTTCTTCGGCCCTTGCTGTTTTTCGTTCTTTGCGCTCTCTCCCAGCTTCTTCCTCCAGAATCCCACCCTCGAAATCATACATTTCGCGGTCCCACCTCCGCTGTGCTTTTTCTTCGGCGGCAATTTCGGCTTCGTCTGCTGCTGCTGCATCTGCTGCGGCAGTTTCGGCTTCGCCTTTAAGTTTTGCCCTAAAGCCACCAAGCATCATCTGCTTTTTTTCGGAAGAAGAAATATCACCACTGCTGTCAGAATCAAACCAACTGCGTAGTTTGTCAGGATTATTCTTAGCTAACTCCGCATAGGTCGCACGTTCTTCATCGGTCCAATATAGTTCTTGGTCGGACCTGTATTCACGGGACGCTTTTACCTCTTCCCAAGAGCGCGGTTCCCCTTGCCGCACGTTGTGCTCGTATGCCATCGCCTTCTCTTTATCCACTTCGGGGATGCCATAAAAATACTGGGAAGCCCCCATTTTTTGTTTTCCCACGATTTCTGGTGCTGAACCTTTAGTCAGAACCTTGGGGCTAAGGGCGTACTTAGTTTGTTGGAACTTACTTGGGATAAATTCATGGGGTGCCCCCCCTAATTGTTCTTCGACAGACAATACTTTTTTTCTTCGGCCTTTCGCGGCTTCCTTGCGAGCTTCTTCGTCTGCCTTTGCTTGTTCGGGGCTGGCATATTGTGAAGGGAACAGAGACTTGACCACAGCACGGGGGGTTTGTGCCACTCCTTGAATAAAGGCAGATCCTGCACGGGCAGGGTCAAAAAACCCACCAGAAAGGGCGCGGCCTACGTTGCCAGCAGTTCCCAAATCAGTGCTGTATTTGTCTACTGCTTCCTTACGGGCTTCAGAGCTTAGTATTTGTTCTCCTGCGGAGGCGACCTGACCCACCGCATGAAGAGGTGCGAGCACCTTCGTGAATCCTTTTTGAGCATACCCGCCCCACTTCGACGCAGCGGGTGCTTTACCAACAACTTTGTCCCATCTGCCGCGCCATTTTCCGCGAGGGGCTTGGCCAGAGTTCTTTCCTAACAACCTTTGTTCAGCGGGGGTGTGCCGAAAACCTTCTGGAACAGCGGGGCCAACACGGGGTGTGGCTGTGGGGCCAACACGGGGTGTGGCTGTGGGGCTTGCCCCCAAACCTTGTTGCATAGGGTTGGCATTAAAAAGCGACGGGCGCGGGGGGCCAGTCATCGGGCGGCTAACTGACTGGGGTAGTTTAGGACTAACTGGACTTGTCGTGGGCCTTCTTGGGGGGCCAACAGAAATTCTGCTTCGACGCCCTCTTGATGGCCCCACTGGTTGCTTTCTCCCCCCTCTTTTTTTTCTTCTTCGTCCGTTTGCCATAACTTAATCTTAGTTGTGTTTTGATTGTGGAGGTTTAAGCCCACCCTTTAGTTCCTATTCGACGCCCCTTCTTAAACCCGCCACCCGCAGTGCTATAAGTTGCAACACCGCCACCAGCACCACGGCCTTCTTCTGGCGCAGTGGTAGCAGCCGTGGTAGCAGCAGCCGCCCTTTTTAGGGCTTCTTTACGCTTCCTCTCAGCTTCCCTCTGGGGGTTAACAAATTTTTTCTGTTGTAGTAAACTTTCTGGTGCGCCTTGTTCAGGTGCCACCTGTGCCTCGGGCAAAGCATTATTGGCAACTAACGGATCTTGCTTAGCGCCCCACTCCTTTTCTTTCTTCTTCTTCTTCTTTTGATCATACCCCGACAAGTAGTCGAGGTAGGGATTACCAGTACTAAAAGTGCCAAAATCAGGGAATAGATCGTCGCCCATTGTTTCCAAGAATACTAAAGTGCCTAGCAATATTATGAGTTAAGGCCCCGCCTGTCAATCCAGCAAAACGGTTTCGGAGTTCTGTAAAGCGGCTCCCAACTGCTTGATTGTCTTAGGGGGGCGATTGAAGTTCACGGCTCCCTCCTTTGGGGGGTCCACCGCCACAAGCCCCAGACGCTGACGAGCGCAATCTAAGGCCAGAAATGCAGCATCCGCGAGGTCGGGGCTGCGGCCAAAGCGTGCCTTAAACTCAGGCTTCGATTCTATCTTAACACGGAGGGTGCCGCTCTTGACCATATCGTAGTTTCGGCTGGTGATTTCGCTGGCCAGATCGGCGTTGACCCCAAAGACCTGCTTGGTCCGCATCAATTCTTTGCCAACGAACCAAAGCTCAGAGACTCTGTTCACATATAACTCTTGGCCAATGAGTTGGCTATTGGCGCTGACCCGCTTATCGCTGGCCCGACCCCCAAATCCAACCCGCATAAACCTGTTCGACCACTCTCCTGCCAGAACGTCGCAGAAGGGCGCTCCAGCCCCCGTGGCATCGACTGCCACATTCTCCGGAAGGATCTCGCGTTTCTCACAGTGGTCCTTGATTTGATTCACAATCTGGTAGGTGCGCGGGACGGCCTTGTTGGTGGCGTCGTCATTCAAAGTAATGGCTTCCCCGAATTCTATAACGTAGTGCCCGTTTTTGTCATAACCCACTGTTGCTGTGTATAATATAGTTCGGTCGCCCCCATTTGTGAAAGCGGGGTCCACCCCTGCCACTTTCGTTGTTTGCCCCTGCCATTCTACCTGACGCAAGGAACCACTCAGGGTCAGTTCGTTCTCATTATAGATCCCAGTCGTTTCATCAGAATCAAAGAATACTGCCCTGACCATCCGCATGTATCCACGGGACGACTCACCCAGCAATGCCTTGTCCTCGTCAATCTTTTGCTGGGTAGGTAGCCACGGATAAATCGTGTCCCCCGCCAAAATGTTCGGGCTGCGCTCACCGTCCAGACGAATGTAGCGGCCATTCCACTTGGTCTTCCAAGTATCATCCACATTGGTCTCCACTGAGTCCCAGCCACCCTCTGGCTCCGACCAGACCCCAAAGGCATCAAATCGTGAGTTGGGGTTTGCCATCCCTATTAACTGGAATGTGGGGTTTTTAGATAAGTTCGACAGCCCCGCCTGCAAAATAGCTTCCGACAATTCGGATAATTCGTCGCCCAGCAAGATGACCCGCTTTTGCTTTATACCAATGAATTTGCCAACGGCCTCTCGCGTCTTGCTTTTCTCGGCTGCGATCAGGGACAATCCCGCTCGTTCAATGAGGATGCCTCGCTCGTCGATATAAGAAGCATTTCCGATTGAATCCCGCACCCTGATTGGTGCGCCCTCAATGACTGAGAGTAGAGAGATCACGGAACCCCAGATACGTTTACGGGCCTCCCTTAAAGTGGTTGATGTCATCAGGACTAAGGTGTCCTTCGGCTGGGACAACCAATTTACGATCCCCCATGCGGCCATTGTGTGGGATTTGCCAGACGAAGCGGACCCGCCAATGGAAAGGTATTTGTTGTTTAATGCTGCGCGGATCATTTGCACGGCCCAAGGATGTTTTATCATCATCGGCTCTGGTAAATCCGCGTTATTCCAAAGTTCGTCGCAGATGCGCCAGAAATAAAACTCCTTTGCACGGACGGATTTGTGGTGGGCAAAGCCATACAGCAAACCTGTCAAGACACTTGTTGGGGGTATCAACAACCCGCCCACATCCATCTTCTTTGTCTTTGGATCTATTTGGGGCTCCAGTATCGCCTTGAAGGACCGCTTCTTCTTGGACATAATTAAAGCGTAACGTAATAAAAATCGTGGCTGCTGACAAACCGAAAGAGACCCTACAGGAAAGAGCCGTTAAGCTGTATAAAGCTGACTGGAAAACGGTGGCTATAGCCAAGGAACTTGGCGTGCATTCGGGAACCGTGCGACGGTGGTTCAAGAAATTGGGGATCGCATCCCGTAAGAACGACAAGACGATGGCCTACGAGGAGCCAGAAGAACTCCAACCGGAAGCGGAAGTGGAATTTGATGCTGACGAACTAGCTACGGATCTTGAGAACAATCTGGATAAGCGGACCAAGGAAGCGATTCTAAGCGCCCAACACGATGCCCGTATAGAAGAAGACTCGGCTATGTTGGAGATAGCTGAAAGTCAGGTCACCCCCGCTGATAAGTATCAGCACTACATGGCAGCGGCCTCCATCAAACTGATGCGGGACAACCTTAAAAATCTCAGGGGTCCGCGCACGATTAAGGATCTCGACCAACTGGACCAGATCATTCGGCGCAGCCTCGGGCTGAATGCCAAGGACGGCAGCAGAAGTAAAATGCAGATCGATATTTCCATCCTCAACAACCCCAAAGCGGACAGGGGTGGGGGTAGTGATAAGCCCATAATTGACATAGAGCCCAATAATGATAAGTGACTTTGATGGTTCGGGGTTAAACTACGACCCGATGGACGACCCTTACGCAGAGCGGCAGATGGGGTTCAATTGCTACGATATAAAATTAAACCCCAGAAACCGCAACTCGCCTAAGTTCATCTTGTTTTCCGAGCTTAAGGAAGCCCTTCTCGGTGTCGTTGAGCACCCATCTCACCCCGCCGTCGCCTGTTATTCATCCAGCATGACCATCTCAATTTTGAAAACAAAGCACGGCTTGACGGGGACACAGGCGCAAATGGCTTTGGAACAGTTGATGGACACGGATCTCGGGCCAGAGTCCCCCTGCTTCCTCGACACAAGTATTCTTGAAGGTGATGAGTAGGCTGTTCAAAAAAAGGGTCACGGAGAACAACCCTAAAATTCTTTTGAGGTTAAACGACCCCATGCGAAACGATTTCACGTTCAAGGTGCAGGAGCGCGTCGGTAAGTTTTACCGCATTATTCCCGAAAATGCCAAGGAAGTCCTCTACTTGCGGTCGCTACAGAAGGGTTACGACTATTTTACCCCCGCAGAAGGGGATGGTCTTATTCTGTCAACCCACGCAACTCCCGCCTGATCGAAGGTGATAGTTGGCATCGACAACGGATTGCAAGGGGGGCTGTGCGCCATATCCAAATTCGACGGTGGGATCATTGACAAGATTGCGATGCCCACCCTGCAACGGTCGAAGAAAACAGAGATCGACGCCGCGAAGATAAAAAAATGGCTCCTCGATATGGAGACCCCCTTCGTGCTGGCCGTCGAGGAGCCGTTGGGGTTTGCCAAAAGTTCACAGGCGGTTCGGTCGATGGCACTTAGTTTCGGTAAGTTGATGGGCATGGCCGAATGCTGTGGGTTTGAGGCGGATCGTATCTCAGTGCACAAATGGCAGCAGCAGATGCTCGGTGCGGTGGCCAAAGGGAAATCGAAGATATTCGCTTTAGGTGTGGCACAGGAACTTGCTCCCGAAGAGAACTGGCTCAAGAACAAGCGATGCCGCACGCCTCACGACGGCATGATCGATGCCTTTCTTATCGCAAGATACTATTTGACTCGGACACGGAAAAATTAGTAGACGGGGGGACTATGAGTTCTCCCCACGCTGACAGAGGTCACGCTGAATTTTCGCCCTCGGCCTTGAAGTATATTGCCAAGTGTAGTGGCTACCACGGCAAAGACGGAACCAGTCCTGCTGCTGAGAAAGGGACGCGCATCCACGAAGCGTTGGAGGTGCGCGACCCATCAAGTCTGAAGGATGACGGAGAGGTTTCTATCTACGACCAGATAGTCCGTGAAGAAGATGCGTTCCTGTTGGCTGCGCGAGGCTCCAGCACCGTGCAGGAAGACCACATGGAAATTGCGCTCAACATCAAACTGAATGATGGGCTCACAACATGGGGGACCTGTGATCGGCTCACTATCTTTGATGACCAGACAGCAGTCCAAGCTGACTACAAGACGGGAGTGTCTAAGATCGATCCGCCCGAAACAAACTGGCAAGCGTGGGCTTACACCATTGGTGCATTCCAAGCATTTGAAGACCTCACCGAAATAACTTTCGTCTTCTACGTCCCACAACGGGATGTAACTCTCTACCACACATTCAAGCGTCGTGACATCGGTGCGCTACAAGCGGCAATTACGAGCGTGACCAAAGCAGCGGCCCTCACACGACCCAAGTGGGAAGGGGGGACACCCGACATAAACACACTCAAGCCGACCGCGCACTGTATCTACTGCAAGCATGAGGGGGCATGTCCTGCGTTGGGGGGTCTCGCAATCTCGGTTGCATCAAAACTCGATAGCAACCTGCCCGAATTTGAAATAGGCGCTGTGGACAACCCTATCGAACTGGAAAAGATGTTTGCGGTAAGCAGCACCCTGTCCAAGTGGGCAGAAACCATACGCAAGAAAGCTATCGAAGTAGCCAAGGAAGGGACAGAATACGACAACTTCACCCTCCGTTCACTGGGGTCGTCCCGCCGAATTTCTGACCACGGCAAGTTGATCGAACTGGCCACGAACTACGGCATCACTGAGGAGAACCTGCTGGAAGTAGCGGCACTCACAGTCACAAAAGTTGCCAAGTGTTTAGCCGCAAACGGGGTGGAGAGCAAAAAGGTGGAAGAATTTCTTGACGCTTGTGAAGAAAAATCCATTATCACCCGAACTTCGGAGAGGTGGACTCTTTCGGAGAAGTAACAGAGTAACAGAGTATCAATATAGTATGAGTGATTCAACATTAGTAGAGCAGCAAGATCCGCAGAGTGAGATCATCCCCCGCAGTGGTGGGTTTGAGATCACTCCAAACGACATCGACATCCCGCGCCTGAACGTGGTGCAGGCTGTCAGCCAGATCGAGGCCCCGCATGGGAGCCTTGTTATCGACAAGCGCCACATTCTCGCGGAGCTGGACCAGCCCATCACCTGCATCCCACTGGTGGCAATCAAGGGTTTTCGTGAAGACAAGCCCTTCGGCATCGAGCCGCCAGCCCGTTCAGTTTACAATGAGGACGACCTCGCGGCGCTTAAAAAGGAGACTGAGTATCCTATTGTTGAATTCGCCAATATCTCCCTCATGTTTCCGGAGCCGGAAGAGGCAGAAGGGGCGGGGGCATTTCCATTTGAAATTGGTAAGGCAAAATATGCGATAGGCCGATTGAATGTCGCGAAGATGGCCTACGCTCAAACCTTCAAGCGTTTGGCTACCTACGGGCAAGTCCAAGGGGGAGCCGCCGCATACAGCGTCTTCTGGGAGATTACACCCATTACCATTGAAGGTAGGGTGACCTACTACGCCCCCAGTCTTTCGGTCAAGGACACTGACGATAAAGTTAGCGACGAGGTCGTTGCTTGGATTGATCGGTTTAACCAAGGCTAAAGAAGCAATGGCGAAGAAGCAAAGGAAGAAGGCTATTCCAACTGAAACCGCAGCGGACCCATATCGGGAATGCGTCGTTGGCGAACTTGCCAAGTTGGATTTAGCAATCGGAGAACTCGATGCAAACATCGACGGGGCCGTAACAGCTAGAGATCAACTGGTCATTGTCCGGTCCTGTCTCAAGGACGGCTTGCTAAACCGCCCAACGCAGGTGGCGTGTTCGTTCAAGGAACCTGAAATTGAATTGGGTGACGACAACGAAGTCACGCTCACCTTTGAAAAGAATGACGGGTAATGCGGCGGAATTGGTAGGAGGTTTTCTGACGATTTTCCTCTTGCCGTGTTTTTCTGGTTAGTTCATCGCCTGTCCAGTAACCGCATAAAAGCTGGGCAACCCTTTATCTCACCCCTGCTCCTGTTGGCTGTTCCTAATTCTGGCTAACGGGGGTGGGGGTTCTTTATACCTGTGGAAACTTACGCGCTAGATTTTGAGACATATTACGATAAGCACTGCTCAATAAAGAACCTCGGACCCCTTGGTTATTTCTCCCACCCTGATTTTGAAGCCTACATGGTCTCGGTGGTCGGCGCATCCGTAACAAAGAATGTTGGTCATCCGGATGACTTTGATTGGCACACCCTAAACGGGAATATCGTAATTGCACATAATGCCTCCTTCGATGAGACCCTACATCTATATGGCGCGGCCCAATCGTGGTGGCCCCAGACCCAACCGCAAGCGTGGTATTGTTCGGCGGATCTGGCTGCGTTTTGTAAACTTCCTCGCTCGCTTAAGGGGGCGGCGGAAGAATCGCTAGGGCACATAGTCAGCAAGTCCACCCGTGACCGGATGTCTGGAAAGCGGTGGAGCAAGCTGAAACCGGAACGCAAGGAAGAGGTAACCAAATATGCCCTCAAGGATTCCGAGCTGTGCCTTGAACTCTGGCTCAAGCACAACAAGCAATGGCCTGAAACAGAACGGGCTATCAGCCTGCTGAACCGGAAGATTGTGCAGGGGGGCATCCCCATAGACATTGTTCTGCTGCAAAAGCAACTGGAGAGCATCAAGGCAACCCAGTTCAAGGTGGAGCAGTCTATCCCTTGGAACGGGGAACGGCCCCTGTTGAGCAGGGCAGCGTTCAATGACGAATGCCGCAAGGTTGCTCTGGAGCCACCCGCCAGTCTCGCGGCCAGTAATGAGGAGTCGCAGAAGTGGATAGACACCCATTCGGTAACATACCCGTGGGTCGGGGCGGTCAAAAACTGGAGGCGCATCAATGCCCTAAAGAAGAAAATAGAATCTTTTGATTACGCGACGATGCCAGACAATCGATACTACGGCGGCATCATGTATTTTGGGGCGCATACTGGCCGCTTCAGTGGGTCGGGTGGGAACCTGAACCTCCAGAACTTGCCTCGCAGTGAAATGTTTGGGGTCAACCTGCGACACCTGATCGCCACTGAGGAAAGCAAACGTCTTGTAGTGGTGGATCTCAGCCAGATCGAAGTCCGCACCCTGTGCTGGCTGGCGGGGGATGGGGGGATGCTGGAGGAAATCGCCAGCGTGGATGATATTTATGAAGCCTTCGCCGTCCGGTTCAAAATATGGGGCGAGAATGCTTTGTTTCCACGCACCGGATCGCTCAAGGAAAAAGATCCTGCGCTAAGACA
>Ga0098054_1000741_pt1 | contig 18353 bp, 23 predicted proteins | sample 16_taG_FD_75048 | JGI IMG/M metagenome (GOLD analysis project Ga0098054, IMG submission 75048) | Marine viral communities from the Subarctic Pacific Ocean - 16_ETSP_OMZ_AT15313 metaG | ecosystem: Environmental > Aquatic > Marine > Oceanic | place: Pacific Ocean | collected 2015-01-18
CCGCTAGAAAAATTGGAATTCCCCAATGAAAAAGAACCTACTGTAGGAAACAAGCCTATACTCAAACAAGCTATGGAAAATGGTGCGCAGGACCCAACACAAAATAATGATAACGGTTCATTATCTACAAGACTTTTAAACAATGACGCTAACGCACTCCTAGAACATTATGGACAATCAGCTGAAAAAGCACCTGTTGTAGAAAAAGCACCTGTTATTGAAGATGCTAAAAAATATACTATAACAAAAGATACAACCTTTAAGGAGTTATTAAAATGGCAACAAGATGGTTACAAAGGTTATGATGATTTAATTAAAGAAGCATATGATGATTCCCCAGGCGAAGTAAATGTCGGGGATGACAATTGGGATACCACTGTGAGAGATAAATATTTAACAGCAGGCAAAGCTAAAGCCGATGCAAGGGATGCGTTAACAGCGAGAGCAGAAAAAGCCCTTTTAAGAAATCCTGAGACTGCGACGGAAGCGGAGATTATAGAAGCTGAGAAACAGATGGCAGTAGTAGATAACATGAGAGGTTTGGGGTGGTAACCCCAATAAATAGAGTAAACATAAGATAGGTAGGATAAAAAATGCAAGGAATAGATCCGCAAGGAATAAAATACTTAACAGATCGTCTTACAGACGATCAAATACTAGCATCTGGTAACCCAATGGGGCTATTAGCCTTAGCGGGGCAACTTAGCCATTCGCAAGGGAGCGAAGGTAAATCTAAAGCAGATTTAATGAAGATTGTAAACCATGAAAAAAAACCAGATGAATACACAAGTTATACGGATGCACTCACTGAGATAAGAAAGAGATACGATAGTGACCCTGAAAGTTTTTCTAATAGCGAATTATCAGATATAAAAAAGAATGCTCTGCTTGCTGGAAAAGATTTCAAAATAGATTTCAGTGGAAAGCGAGCATTGAAGCGTGCTGGATTAAATTTTCTTGATATGGCTGCATTAGGATTCATATCAGATGATTGGATTGATGACCAAGCCCCTGCATTAAATACAGGGGAAGGTCTGGTCGGAGGTATAGGTTCTGCCGCAGGATTCCTCTTACCTTATGGTTATGCTAGTAGGGGGATGAAACTAGGCTCTAAAGGGGTTACTGGTTTAAGAAACCTTGCGAAAGGTAATACTGCTGGTATGGGCAAGGCTTTTGAAAAGGTCAGTAAAGTAGCTGGTAAGGATATGGGAGCAAAGGCGAAAGATATTGGTGTTAACCTCGGGAAATCATCAGAAGGTTTAGCGAAATTCTTAACGGCTAATAAAAATAGAGAAGCAATGGTTTCAAGAGCTATTAATCTAGGTTCTGCTTCTGCGGTTACATCTCTATATGATGAAGGTGTCTCAGGTGCGATTAGTAGTGGGTTAGGTGGTATGACATTAGGTGCTTTAGGTATGTCATTAGCTAAAGCTAACTGGAATACGAAAGCTATTGCTACTGGTGTATACGCAGCTATGACTAAACCCGATCAAGTCAATACATCAGAAGAACACATAGAACATGTACTTAAGATTATAATGTTTTCAGGATTATTCGCTAAGGGTAAAAAAGATGCTAAGATCACCGATAAGATGGTAAAAGACGGTTTAAGTTCGCTACCTAAGTCAAAACAGAAAGCATTAATGACCGAAGGTAAGAATTTAACAATTGGGGGTTATCCTGTAAAACCTCTTCTTAAAGGTTCGCGCAGAAAGGGTCTTAAAAGAAAGGGTCGTAAAAAAAGGGGTCGTCACAGAAAGCATTATCCCGTAAAATCTCTTCAAAAAGATTTGCAGGGTCGTCCACGGCAGAACACCAATCCTTATACAAAAATAGATAGTGGTCCCACCTTTTTAAAAATGTTAGCTCCGCGTGATCAGACTCAGATGGAGTTAAAACTATAATGGAACGAGAAAGAGGAAATCCAATGTCATTAATAGGTATGGCTCAGAACCAACCTATTAGTTTAAAGTCTATGAGGGATTTTGCGGCAACTAAGTATAAAATAGACCCCAAACAGATTGATTCATTAATGAATGAAATTGCGTGGCATGAAACAGGTGGCACAATGAACCCCGAGACACAGCAACGGATTAATGCTAAAGATGAACATGGGAATAAAATTAAAGGCGAGTATGTTGATGGTCAAGGAAAAGGACTTTTCCAGTTTGAAAAAATGCTTATGGATGAAGAAGGTGTTTATGGTCAAGCTGGGGGAATGACAGCAAGAAATAGATTAGCTAATTATTTTGCGACACAAGGGATAGATGACAAACATGAAGATTTTCCCCAGTGGCTTAACCAAGAAGGTATGCGTAACCCTGAAATTGGATTTGATGTGAGTAAATTAAGCGCAGACCGACAACGTATGCTGTTTATAGGGAATGTTCTGATGGGTAAAGGAAGGAATTTTAAAAATATAGGAGAAGGTGAGAGAGGCAAATGGTGGCTAAACAATCATTACATAGGGAACGAAAATTCCGAAACTTATGACGCAGATAGAGTTGCTAGATTAAATAGTTTTAATGCAAGCCGAAAGGACTACTATAATAAGTTTAGAGATAATATGGCTACTACATCTGCTGCTACTACCCCACAATTAGAGCAACAACAATATTAGTATAAGAGGTTTAAATGCAACAGCCTAATATCCAGTATACGGATAAGCAGTTACGATCTTTAGCGGATATGTATAAAAATAATCCGTCTATATTTTCAGAATCTGAAAAAGAATATTTAAATAATGTATTTGTATCTAAAGGCTCGACTCTTGAAAAAGCGACAGATGAAAGTAGTATTTTAGATGTTGCTAATCAATTTGCATCAGGACTTGTAGAAGGATTCACTACAATAGGTTGGGCGGATGAACCGCAATCCACGTCAGGTGGGATTGCTCAAAGCTTGGGTCACTTAATAGGTTTTGCTCCAGGAATTTTAGCTGGTCCCGCTACGTTCACAGCAAAGCAGTTAGCTAAATTAGGTGTTAAAGGCGGATTGGCGGGGCTTGGTACTACTGCTAAGATTTCAGCGGGATTAAATAAATTCTCCGTACCGATGATGGCGGCAGATAAAGTTACTGATGTTATCTCCGCTGTTGGTAAAAAGAATGCTGCATTTGAGTCATTAGCATATTTAAAAGAGGGTTCGTTTGGACGTGCGGCTCTTAAGTCCGCTTTACATCTTGGGACAGCATCTGCTGTGTCTTCATGGCAAGAGGGTGTAGACGGTGCAATGTCGTCTTTTATACATGGTTCTGTAGCAGGTGCCGCTTTTCAGGGTATAGGACAATTCGTTAACCTTCGTAAGATGCTACATAGCTCATCAGCTAAACAAGTAAACACTGCCAATACTGCTGTTCGTGCATTAGCAGGTTCTATTTTTACAGGTCTTCCAACTACGTTGCAAGACCAACCTCTCCCTGTTCAAATATATCAATATTTACTTGGTGCTTATTTTGGTGGTACATCTATGCCAGCGTGGGTTAAAGCTGCAAGCGATTATAAAGCAAAGGTAAAAAGAGAAAATTACAGAACGCCTGAAAAAGAAGATGAAGGTAGATGGGAGAATCTCACTAAAGACGCACAGGTTGAAGTATACAGACAATTACATGAAGAATTAGGGGCAACGCTTAGTCCCGAGCTTGGTGAGCAGACAGAGTATGGTATTGCTGCTCGAATGGCTCAGATGAACATTTTAGAACAAAGTAAAAATAAGAAAACCGCATACAGAGAAGTTTACGATATGATTATTAAGCCTCGCGAAGAAAGATTTACAGAGGCAGGTTATCGTAGAATGGGAGAAGGTGAAGAAGCTCAAGCTGGTGCGTCGGTATTAATTGATAAAATCACGGGGCAAAAATATACTAATGCGGGAAAACCTGACGCTAAAAGCATAGAAGACTCTCTTATACCTAAGAAAGAAGATGTCCCTGTTAAGAAAGAAGCATCACCTGAAAAATTAAATAAATTAGAAATACCTGAAGTAAAAAAAGAATCACCTGAAAAATTAAATAAATTAAAAATACCTGAAGTAAAAAAAGAATCAGTTGAAGAAAAAAGTTTTTCTCTCCATCCTGTTACAAAAGTATCAAAAGATATTCAAGTTAGGATAGATAAAATTGAGAGTGAAAATGAGGGTTTAAGAGATAAGGATGGTGCTGTTCCTAAGGATAAGAAGGCAAAGTTTAGGAAAAATAGGAAAAGGATTTCTGACCTAAAAAAAATATCTAGTAAACCTGAAACAAGTGCTGAGTTTACTGCAAGATTAGAGAGTTTCACAAAAGATGATTTGGTAAAAGCAATAGGTGTAGAGCCTTTTATAGCAGGGGCTGAAGCTGAGAAAATATTAAATATAGTTCAAAGATTGGCAGGTGATAAAGCCTATCGGACTATAAGAAAAATTATGAGTGAAGGAGGGGTTTATTATGAGGGTGCCAATGTTCTGGGATTAAGACGAAAGTTACAAAGAGCTATTAGTGGATTGATAAATTACTATAGTAATTCGAAGACTAAAGTTGAAGTTCCGCCCGAAAAATTAAATAAGTTAGAAATACCCGAAGTAAAAAAAGAAGTTCCCACTGAAACTCCGCCTAAAGAATTAAATAAATTAAAAATACCTGAAGTAAAAGAAGAACCAGTTGAGACTACTCCAGAAACAGACCAAAGTTCATCACGCGGTGATTATAAGGGAATTGTAGAAGAAACAGCTGAGTTATTGCCTTTTAAGAATAAAAAAGAAATGATGGATGCGATAGATAAAAGAGTTAGAGAGATTGCTATCAAACCCAAAAAAGGTGATTGGGGAAACCTTATAACTGAATTAAAAGATAGAGCGAAAAAGAATGGTAAGAAGTTTACTGACGATATGCAACGTAGACTTAGAAGGCATCATAATAAGGCTTTAGCTACACAGACTACTGAATTTGTACAGGCTGGTACGCTAGGTGTAATTAAACGCGGGGATATGAAATTTAGCGGTCAACGTATACATGGGTTTGAAATACCTTCATATTTAAAAGGGATTACCGACATTGCATATGTAACTGTATATGAAAAACCCGATAAGTTTGGAGTAAAAGGTGAACATAAAATAGGGAACGCAAGTCCAAGGCGGTTTGGGGAAATAATAACCGATATGAGCGAAGAGCATGGTTATCTATATCATTCTGGGAGAAAAGACGGACACCGTGCTGTTTTTGTTAAGTCTTTAATAGAAAATAACAGCCCAGCTAAAGTGATTGAAATTATAAAAAGAGTAGATAAGTTAGTTGATTCATCAGAACGTACTAAATTACGGGCTGAAGCTATAAAAGATTTAAAGATAACTAAAAAAACTTATGATTTGATGTATGCGAATAATGTTTTGATGCTTGAGAAAATTAATGGTGGAATCTCTATTGAAGAGATGTATCGCGGGAACCAAAAGAAGGAAGCGGATTTCATTTTAGACCCAATTAAATTGAATAAAAGAATGCAACTTATTGCATCTCGCACAGATAAAAAATTAGACAAAGAAATTATAGGTGGTAAAGAATTCTTACCTACTGTAATTATTAATGCTGTGCAAAAAAATAAAGATTTGGAATCTAGTTTAAAGAAATACGGTATTCAGATAGAATATGATAAAGATGGGAAGTCTACATTAATATATACAGATGTACATTTAGATGGAGTTGCTATTGTAGATCAAAAGGATTTTGACGCTATAACAAGAGACGGCGGGCATCCTGCTAACGCAGGTGCCGCCAAAGGTGCTTTAGTATCAGCCAATAAAAAGGAAGGTGCTATTCTCGGGAAATACGCTTATTTTAGAGCTACGGACGCAGAACACGCGGAGATGCAGACAAATAAGATAAGTGTTAAGCTTTACGACACTGCTGTTAAACAGCGTGGTCTGCGTACAGCTATGGATTGGACTATGGGTCCTAAGGGAATGAAATATCATGTCGATGGGAAAGAAGTAGAGCCAATTAAATACGATATACCTACCGAAGACTATACAGTAAGTGTTGGTGTTTTTGAGAACACGAAAACACTACATAAACCTCAACGAGTAAATATGCAGGTACTATATAAAGCCAATGATTTACAAGTCGATACAAAGGTTTTTAAGGACTATTATGATGGTGTTCTCTACAATAGTGTCGTTGGCGACAAGACCCAAAACGAACTTTATGATAATTATATAATTAAGCCTGATTCAAATACATTAAAAAAAATAGACTGGGATTATGTTGGACTATCAAGAGTTATAGATGCAGCAACAAATAAAACTAGCAATCTTGAGATGTTTGAGTCTGTTTGGAGATTCTTAGGTAGAGACATGCAGGAATATCGGGAAACTCTAGATCAAGCTCCATCTGAAGTTCCATTGGAAATTAACGCTGATGTCAACGAAATACTGAAAAGTGTCATGGGGCATAAGCCTTGGTCGATAATGCATAAGTTTAATAGCGACTTAAATGATTTACAGTTACAAAATTATATACGTAGGCGGGCATTACAGCCAATAGACAAATATAGTGGTAAGTCTATCGGTGGACCAACTACGCCATATATGTCCAATAAAAAACAACAGCCTAAGTATGGTCAGTTCTTATTTGCAGAAGATATGAAACAGATGAAAGTAATGCAACATATTGGAGGGAAGTTGTACGAGACTACGCTTGGGCGATTATGGGCTGATTATCAAAAGACCGAATTAAATATTAAAAACAGTAAAAACCCACCAGAGTCACTTAAAAAACATCTAGAAGATTTAAAATGGGATTTAACTTTTGCTGTTCAAAGAACACCTCAAGATTCTGCAAGTGGCGAAAGGGCATTAATGTTTGGTGGTTTTGTAAAACAAAAAGGGGGTCAAATTTTTCTTCATCCAAAAGACATGGAATACGAAGGAGGAATGGATTTAGATATTGACAGTGTCAAGTTTTTTCAAAATAAATCAAAAAAATATTTACAAGAATTATTAAAAGTTAAGGATGAGTGGGATTCGTCTAACGGTTTGACATCTGCTAAAGAAAATGCAAAACAGTATACTGAAGAACTACCTAAAGAAAATAAAGGGTTAGCGGGTTTATTTGACCCATATACAAGGCAACGCATATCTTCAGGTGCGGCAAATGGTAATGACTTACTCGGGTTTGTTAATAATTACGCATATAAAATCCACACATTGTATGCGGAAGTAAAACGTAATCCTGCGTATAAATTGTTGACTCATAATGGTTTTGAAATTTCATTTAAAATAAAAGACGATAATGGTGTGGGCATTCGGAAAATAGCGCGTAATCTTAGTAACATTACTGCCGACATGGGTGATTATGCTGGTATTGTAAGTATGCGTGAAATGCAACGCGAATTTTTAGAAGCAGGGTTTAAAAATATAACCATAAAAAAGAAGGGCGGTAAAGCCAGAGAGCTTTTAAATGCCCCAGGTTCAGATAAAATATTACATAAACTAACCAGCATAGGGGATTTAGGTAAATTTTCTAACCTTATAGAATCGTATGGAGGTTGGGACTACGGGCGTAATAAAGCTTATAGTATATACAAAACCGCTGATACAATTAAAACTCTAACAGATGAAAATGTTTTCCCGAACAGTACGCATTCACATATTGCTAAAAATATAAACCTTTATCTTAATGTTATTGATCGCGACCCGCGACTAACATCAGGAGTGAGTGAGTTTAGGGCTATTAAAAAAGCTGTTATGAAAGACGTAAAAGAATTAATTGATAATGATAAAGAATTCGAAAATGTAATCCCAATTCTTAACTGGTTTTCTGGGGTAAATGGAATCGAGAATGCGATTGGAAAATATAAAAAGATACACAAAGGCTGGTTAGAAGGTAAAGCGTCAACTGCCAAAATGATGGAAGAAGTTAAAGTTATTGAGCAAATGGTTTCAAATGCTTATCATGTCTTAACAACAACCCCTATGTCTCTAAGGGCAGTTAAAGAACTTCGTAAAAACGGCGTTACTATTAAAAGAATAAAAGATGTATCAGCGCAGGCTAAGAAAGACGCATCTGATGTAGATGCTTATTTTAAGAAAGGGATAAAAACTGCGCGTTTTACACGTAACTCAGCGGATAAAAGAGAGTCAGCAAATAAAAAACTTGAAGAGATGATAGAGTATAAAGATAAGCTTGAAAGTGATGTTCTAAAGCAGTTTTATGAGATAGAATTACTTGTGAGTCACGCTTTCACTGGTAAAAATCAGCAATTGGCATCTCATAACAGAATAAAAGGTTATATGTTTACTGCTGTAGGTCGACAGAATGAAAAAAGATTAATAAGCGAACCTACCTTACGACTTTATGGTGAGAATTATAATAAATTATTTTCAAGACCAAAAGATTCGCAATTAAAAGAACCAGTTCCTAAAAAAGGTGGCGGACTAAGACAGAGAGTAACCCCAGAAGTTAAAGATGTATCTCCTGTAAAAGTGTCCGATAAAGAACGCAAAAAATTAGCTATCAAAAAGAAGGTCCCTATAAGAAAAATCAAAAAGGAAAAAAAGTCTAAAGATAACCCTCTCTTGAGCGAGAACGTAGAAGGTAAGAATGTAGATAACGGTATAAAAACTACAGAAGATGCTGTTGAGATAGCCAATACGTTAAAAGAGCCTATGGAAGCTGATGATTTTTCAAAGCAAGTAGTTCATATACATTTTAATGACAAACAAAATCCTAAAGTTGCTGATATTGATAAAATTCCTCTCTCGGTGGAAGCTAAAGATTTACGTGATCGTTTATCAGCTTTACTTGTCAAGCACCCAAAGCTTGCTAAAAATTTCGATAATATTTTTCATGGTTTTACATCTGGGGATTGGCATGGGTTACCTCGAACTGGTAGTAGTGTAAACACTACTACTAAGAGTGATTTGAAGAATTTTATTAATTTTTTCGAAGGTATCACTAAAGGTCAAAAAGTATTCAATGTAAGTGGTAAGGATTTTGTGTACTTCCCTGAAACTGTTGCGGAAAAACTTCTTGAATTTGATATGGAATTTTTCCCATCACATAAAGTAAAAGTTTATACGAAAAACGGCACCATATCTCGTGATTCAATGAAGCCGTTAAGTCATTTCGGACGTATGCATTCCACGGTCTCTAGTTTGATTGAATGGGCTGATAATGATACTAACGATGCAAAAGTAAAAGTATCTGAGTTTTTTAAAGATGTGATGAAATTAGAAAACTCTTCAGATTTTTTCGATCTTGCAATTAGAACACATGAATTGGAAAATCGAAATCAAGGTACTGGACGCAGATTTCAACTATATCAAGAATATTACGATGCTTCAAAAAAAGCATTTGAGAAAAAATATCAAAATTCAGACGGCACATGGAAGACAGTTCGTATAATTAAATCAAATAATAAGTCTAGCTCTATAAGTGCTGATAAGCTTGTAGAGAAGGTAACAAAAGATGTCAAAGTATTTTTTGACACGTTTTTCAAAACCAATCAACGCGGTATAAAAGAAATGCGCGATGATAAGATTATTTATGAACCGACTTTACAAGATATAGAATTAACAGACGGTAACGGCAAGGTTAAAAAAATTAAATTTAGATACGATAGCGGTCCTATGAAGGGATTGGTGAATCTTAAAAAGGCAATACCCCGTATAATTGAATTAATAGTTAATGATGGGTTTAATTTTAAAACACAAGACGTATATGATTTAGTATACGAATATACTCTTTCAAGACATAAAATATGGCGAGGTAAGGGTCTTCCGAAAAAATCTATTCACGAGCTTTCAGATAAACAATATGCATATGAAATGAAAAAACGATTATCTAAAGATTACTTAGAAGAGGTGTTTGATATGAAGCTATCAGATAAGAACGATAGTCATAGATGGAATAGACCCACGGTTGCTTATTATCCAAATTATTTCCCCCATAACACGTTCCCTAAAAGCACTCAAGAATATGTAAAAAAGATGAAAGAGTCGATGGTGAACCAATCAGAGATGTCTGATGCAGATAAGCTACACCAATCTATGAGTGATGATATACGTATTTCTAAGGGTTTAATTGAAGATACTATCGAGTCGAGAGAGATGGTCAATTATTTACTTAGTACGGGCAAGAAGAAGAACAAGAAAGAAAGATTCGATAGGATTGGATCAACGCAACGAAGCCCATCAAGTAAAAGTAGGAGTACGCATGTGGGTCCTCTCCCGAATTGGACTATCGGCATTGATCCTATACTAAAAAATGTCCAACAAGTAACGAAATCTAAAGCTAATATATTAATAGGCTTATCGTCTGCTATGAATATAGCGGATTTTAATGCAAGGAATGTTGGTGGAAAATTCACAAAGAATTGGTCAATGTTTAAAACTCTTTACGCTAGAAATAGTATTGGTTATCCATCTGTGTTACCAGAAAAGTGGTTAGATCATTCATCGTTCCCTGTTAAGAATAATCCTTGGTATTGGTTAAGTGATCAGGCGATGTTACGGAATATGCAAAAATACAATGCTAGTTTATTTGGCGTGAAAAAAGATATGACAAAAATTGAGGAAGACGAATTTTTTCAAAAGATTGCGTCTTTTTCTAATATGGAAGCAAAGTATGAATTAATGTCATTACTTGCGCATTCAAAATCGGGGGTTGCTAATATCTATGGCGGTTCATTGAATACTGCTATCAATGCAGGTTTAGGTAACTTTTTTAAAGCCCAATCTCTTCAAAAGATTCGGGATATTATACCTCCAGATAAAGATGGTAAAGTTTTCGAAAGTATGGCTGATGTTACGAAGTGGGTTGAAATACACGGTGCTACTGAATCTCATATGACTGATATAATAAGAAGGAGTCCATCTTTAAGAACAGCTAAAATGAAAGCTTTTTTAGATGAAGCATCACGTAAAATAAAGAAAGACCCTTCCTTATCTGATTTTACATTATATGAGATTGCTAAAAAACACGGCTTATCACAAAATATAGTTGATAAAGCTGCGTATTTTATGAGAACCGCGGAAAGAAAACTTAGACGTGATGCATTTATAGCGCATTATTTACAAGCAATGAAAGTTTACGAAGCATCAAAAGCATCTTTTCGGAGAGATGACCCTTGGTTAATTGATATGGCTAAAAAAGGCGTAAAGGCAACTCAGTTTATATATAATAATGCTAATAGACCTATGTTTTCAGGAACGTCACTAGGACGTGTATATAGCCGTTTTCAGTTGTTTGCTTGGAATAGTGTAAGGTTTAGAAATAACCTTCGGAAAATTGCAGGGTATTACGGATACGATCAATCTGATCAGTCGATGAGAAGATTAAATAGAATGATAACTGCTGATATGATAGCCTTCGCTTTAGCGATGGCTTTTCCTATGTCAATGTTTGATTCAGCTATGCCACCACCTTATCAATGGATGCAAGATACATCTACTCTTTTATTTGGTGATGAGAAAAGTAGAGATAGAGCATTTTTTGGTACTCTTCCTGGACCCCTTGCTCCACTACAGGCGGTTTCACCACCTGTAGGAAGACTTCTTTTACAACCACTAGGAAACCTCCTTAAAGGGGATTGGCATGATTTTTCATCATATCAAATATGGACTTGGTTTCCGTTTGGACGGATTTCAAGAGATGCTATTAAGTTAATGGATAATCCCGTGATGGCTGTTGAACGCATAACTGGTGTACCCTTACATGGCATACAGCGGTATAAAAAGGAGCATATTGAAGCAGATAGCGAAGAATCATAGAATAATATCTTCTACCGTAAACGGCTTTAAATACCACTCAGTCATCGAAAGTGAAGAGTGTCCCATTAATCTTGATATTGTTAATAACGGTATCCCTTTCTTATACTGATTTACCGCAAAAGTTCTACGTAAGTCCCTTAACTGTAAAGATATATCTTCTTGATTAAAACGTAGCAGTTTACTCGCATTTTTTCGCGTAAAATTTATAATTGATACTTGGGTAAGGGTTTCAATTATTTCATCATTTATAAGCACTATACGGTGTTTTCTAGCTGTATCTATTTGTCCTGTCCCTTTCGTATGCACCATAATACGTCTCCGCCTACTATCATACGTTTTAGATGTTTTTTCCCATCGTCTTATTTCTTCAACTCTTGCCCCTGCTTGTGCCATTATTAAGCACATTGCTTTAAACTCTATTGGTTCCCATGTTTTAATTATATCTATATTAGGTAGTATGTTAGTTCTTGGATAACTTATTGTTTGCTTTAATTTTTTATGCTTAGTTATTAATCCTTGTTTTAATCCCCAGTTCCAACACCCATTAATACACCTAACCCACATATTACGTGATGTCGGATTTGTAGGAAGTGTGTTCGATTTAGTATATGCATTTAATTGGTATGTGTATAATTGAAGAGTTCTTTTTGCCCAGCCGTGATTGTATTTTAAATATTTTTTAACTAATTCTCTAAAAGGCGTTTCAACCCGTTTATTAGTAATTAATGTTTTTAATATATTAGGATATATGATTTTTGCAATCATATGCGCTTCTTTTAGATTGCTGGTTTTTAATGTTTTTGTTTTACGTTTATAATTATAGCAAATTTGAATATGATAAATACTTCTAATTTTAAAGATAGAATACGGTTTTTTACTTGGCATTTACTTGCACCTATTAGTTCTCGTGCTGAAGGCGCACGCTTGGAAAGCGTGTTTGCGTTAATAGCGTAACGTGGGTTCGAATCCCACCCTCTCCGCGACAAACCAGTAAATATGCCCTCAGTCTACAATTTTTTAATCAATAATATTTACTTGTTATTTACTTGTTATTTACTTGGTATTTACTTGCATTGGAACTTATATACGGTAAAAAAAAAGGGCAAGAACATAATGTCCTCGCCCTTTTTCCCCTTTTATACGCCCAACGATAACGTAATTATTGAGTATTATATCTACCTAGTGCTACCCAAAACAAATCAGGTGTAAGTCGTTTAACATTACCACTCTTTGTTCTTTCGACCATTCCTAGTATATCCTTAGTTACTTCTTCTTCGATCATGTTCAGGGCTTGCGTTGTTATTTGTAGACCAGCTGTATTGAACATCTTTTTGACTTTGGTTTTCTGTATCACGAAACTTCCTTAAATCTTATTTCGGATTCAGTAAACCGTCTTTTTCCACGCCAATACATCGATACTAATGCCTGCCGTCTTTTCCAAGCGGCACCATACACAGTAATCTTCTTTTCCTTTAATAAAAAATCATATATCTCTATTGCTCCAGCAATAGAGAGATCAGATCGAGTGTCGGTTAACATTTATTATTTCCTTTCTTTAATTATTTTTATGTTCATCTTCGGAGATACGATACTTTTGCATATCTTTTTCCAAAGTCTCGCCGAGTTCGTCAAGCCTACCTGAAATTAAAAGCAGAATGTATAATGAAATTCTGTTAGGACGGTATCCATTGATTAATCCACGGTCATCTGTATTGGATGATGTATCTTTAGGCATTTATTTTCCTTTCTATTCTAGTTAATTTGATGCTGATTAGCACAAAATACACTAACATCATCAAGGTGTAAAATTCGAACATCGGAAAGTGTTCTTGGCTAAATATTAGTTCCCAATATATTTTGATCCATTCTATCATCTAACACTCCGCCTCAAACCAACAAGTGGTAGCACCCGTTCTTTCAAAATGGCGTATAACATCTCTACCAAAACAATAATCTGCATAATCAGATAATAGTTCTCGAGTGAGTTTCGTGTTATTTTTTTCAAAATATTCTTTTAACATTTCATCGTTGTATCCGACATGTTCTTTGAAAAACTTATCAAACAACTCTAGACTTTTGCCTAAGACTTCTTTGATATTTTTCATTTCATCTATTGCTATTTGTTTGTCATTAATTTGGTATAATATCAAATTACTATCATGTTCATAAGCTCCAAATCTTTCTCCCACCCTACTTGATTGTAAACCGAACCAAAACTTACCTTCGATGATTCCTGAATAATATCGTCCCATTATTTATTTCTCCTTTTATTGTTAATAATAATTTCTTTTTTGTTGCTATTCCAATCAGTCATTTTATTCCACCTCCCAATCATATAGTTCGCCAATGCTACCATCATTTATATACTTTACAAATGTTTCATAAGATATTTTTTCTTCCTTGTCGTTATCTGTGAGGATTAAAACTACCCCATCTGCTCTGAAAACTACCATAGTGTGGAGAGTAGAATCATCTTCCTCCCACTTATCATACATTTCTTCGATAGAGTCGTAATCCCATTTGTAGGTACAATAGCAGTTGATCAAGTCCTTACTACCGCTCCCTTCTTTTATGATGGTTCTTAACTCAGAAACTTTGTCCTTCGCTTCAACACTACACATCACAATAACAGATTCATCAAGTTTAGATAGCTCTTCCTCGAATTCTTCCGCCATTGCTTCCCAATGATACACCTTATCTCCATCATAGTTGTAATGATACATTATTTGTATTTGTATTTTATCTTTCTTTGGTTTCATTTTATTTTCTTTTTTTATTGTCATTTAACACCTTGTAATCCTTCACGATGATAGACCTAATTATTTACCAAGATGATGAATAATAGTAATCACCATTTTGTTCTATTGCTTTTTCAAGTATCTGAATAGTTTTCTTAATATCTTCTTCATACCATTCATCTATTTCATAACTCCCAAAAAAGCAACCTTTTCTTGGAGGCAATAACTTTAATGCTTCTTCATTATTACCTTTTTCAAGAGCAATTTCTGTTAATATGCATAAATCAAGAAGTGTTTGCAATTTATCTTTACAAACATAATAATCACGACAATCATCTTTACCCTCTTGCACATTTTCTACAAACCAGTTATGTATTTGGTTTGCTTTTCTCCAATATCCAGCATTGGTTATTATTGTATCAATATCTTTTAATTCAAAACCTTGTTTATTTGGAAAGTCTCCACTTATCTCAAGTGTATGACCTTCTTGTGAATGATGTTTATCTCGCCATTTGCCACCATAATAATGATAGCTGCATAAGTGCATATCTAATCCCATTTTATTCTCCTTTTATTTTCTTTTGGTTATCTATTGTAGATTTCTTCAAAATCAGCAGATGTAAATTCATCTCGATTGATTTCATGCTTCATAAAACTCAATGCTTGGATCATATCGTCATAGGTTGCCCATATTCGAGCAAAACGATCTATTGCATCTATATCAAAGAGTTTCTCTCTCCTGTAATAATATACAATATTCTTTTTTAGAATTTTTATTTCTGTAAATAGTTTGTCACTCATCACTCACCCCCTGACAATCTTGTTTAGTTCTTGTTCAGTCGCACACTCTTCGTGTACTCTTTCATGAGTGGATTCAAGATAAATATCTTCATCACATCCGATTAACTGCTCGCAACGATCACACTCATACATTAGACAATCGGGACACATATAACCCCTTTCAGTTTCAGATTCAGATGGTACTCTATTAACAAATAATCCACTTCCAAAACTTGTGTCTCTGTGACAATGTGTACATAAATTTCCTATATCTTTCTTTTTTTCGCGATAACAATCCACCAAGTTTTTATTTTCCATTCTAGCGAGATTAGCATCTTCAATTTTTTTAAATATTGCTTCTTTTAGTTTCATTTACTCGTCCATTTTTTCTAGGGTTCCTAAGATGCTATTATTGTAATTCATAACATAAAAATAGGGGTCAAGATTAAGTTCTGTAAGCTGCGTTGTTATACTTATCGGTAGAGTCGCATCTATCTGTTTTAGTTCGTCAACGGTGTAGTTCTTTTTCATTAATTCTCCCTTAGTAAGCTCGGGTGAATGTTCCAATTGATTATCATGTATATATTTTTCCATTATAGATTTCCTTATTTATTTTTATAACAACATGAAGACAGCACCCAAAGGATATAATAAAAGTACTGCCTTCTGTTGTCACGGAGTTAAGTTGTAAAAAGTTTTGAGGTTATCTGGTGCCAGCCGTCTCTTTTTTTAAAACATCTTCATTTAAGCTTTACGCTTACAATGTTTAAACTTCTTTTTTCTTAGGATATTACCATTATTAGATAAAAAGAAATCTCGAGCGATAACCTCAAATTTTATATATCGTCTTTTGCTATTAAGTCCCAATCAGGGAGGGGGATCGGTAGTTCACTCCCGCAGTCTTCACAAGTAAAGGCTTCGGGTATATTTGTCTCTGATTCAAACTCTTGATAATGTGTGTTTTTATGCTCACATGTTTCTTGTTTTAATTTTAATATATTCGCAGACAAATAGACACACCCATCAAGGAGTTCTTCTAGGGTTTCTTGTAGCCATTCTCTGCCATCATTGACGTTAAGTTCTTCACCGTATTTCTTAGCACCAACGTCTAATCTTTTCTTTATTATTTCAACAATTTGATCATTCATACGTATTTTTTACACATCTTCTAGCTCCTTTATAAAGCTTTCGTTGTATTTATCCGCTGTTGTTGGTTCCGCTGTTTTTAATTCATGTTCAATCATCGTATCTATACAATTGTCACATATTGGTAAATTGCGGTACATCATAGGCTTATCACACTCAACACAGTGTATAGGCATAGGCATTAATCTGATAGCCGCTTCTTAAGCAAATCGATAAATGCAAACACTGTTAGTAATGTCACAAACGATCCAACAGCTAGTAAGAATAGCCCGCAACCCAAAATGAATATATTTGCTATTATGTCTATTATAGTTATCATTATTTCACCTCACTTTTTATTGGAAATGGAGTACAATGTTTTTCTGGTGTCCAATCACAAAAGAAAAATTCTGCATGCAGAGGGCAGTTACCACAGGGCAATATGTTTTTATGACTGCAACTAGGGTTAGAGCAATCACTTTTACCATCTTGTCTAGCTTCTTGCTCGTCTCCACAATCAGGGCAACACTCAGTCCCCAATTGTGGTGTCATAAAATCAGACCAATCGTATTGCAATTTTCTATATTCTTCATCTATTGATTCAATCAGTTCTTTTAGTCTTGCTTTAGTCATCACTCCACCTCACTTTCTTTAATGTCCTTGATGATTGCTTTAAATTCCTTAAGGTCTGATGGAAATATCATAGAATCGGTACTAAATAACCTTCTATGTTCTAAAACCTTATAGAAATTCTCCAATTTTTCTATTGGTGTATGATTATCGAAATCATCTTTATCCATATATAAAGATTCGTAAAAATGATATTCCATCATTCCACCTCACTTTTAGCTTCTTTAAACCGATTAATACTATACCCATTCTTACCAAAGATCATTTGATTCGGAATACCCCAATCCCTATATTCACGTCTCACATCATCAGCTATATAGTCACGTATTTTGTAAGCCCAATAAATACTAATTCCCAATACTTCAGATACTTTCTGAAGTGATTTTACACGCATAATTTCACTCATCACTCCACATCACTTTCTTTATATGCTTTAAGCGTAGCTTTATTATCTCTAATAAATTCATTAATATTATCTAACCAAGATGTTGAGCCGTCATCTATTTTATTATGCTCTTTCAAGATATGCCTTATTGTTGAGTACATTCCTTCGTCCGATTCAAACTCCCAATCATTAACAATCATTGTAACTTGCATTAGTGCATAGCCATAATCGTACACACTCATTACTCCACATCACTTTCTTTTAACTGCTCAAATACCGATTCTGCCAAGATATTATATCCTTCGTTATACTTCTTGTCTAATTCGTTTGATATATTTCCTAACATTAAATCGTACTTACCTATATACTCTGAGATAGCATCATTAAGGTAAAGAAATAACTCGTCTTTAATATTTTCTAATTCCATTACTCCACATCACTTTCTTCATAAAACACCTTTGGGTTTAATTCGTCTCGTATTATATCACTAATAGCCACATCATTTAAATCTCTACACCATTTACAAACATAGGTTTTACCATGTAATCCACAAGAATCTATAAATCGATAATCTTCAAATTTGACTTCATGTTTCCTACAAATTTGGCACTTCCATTTAATTTCTTTAGCCATCACTACACCTCACTTATAGTTTCTTCTGTCCAATGCTCTATTATTTCTTCTTTAGTTTGTTTTAAGGTGGCTTTACCATTTAAAAGTTCTTGTATAACTTGATAAGCATTTTCTTCGCTATTATATCCCAAGTCTTCGCTATCATATCCCAAGTAGTGCATAATCATTTCCATTGTTATCATCACTCCACATCGCTTTCTTTTTGCCAAAGATAGTCTTCGGGGTCCACATCAGTTACATTTTCTTTTATATAAGTCAGGCATTTATCATAATCATTAAATTCGATTACCTTATTATCATCATCAAGTAAATACTCTAACCCA
>Ga0098054_1000742_pt1 | contig 18352 bp, 30 predicted proteins | sample 16_taG_FD_75048 | JGI IMG/M metagenome (GOLD analysis project Ga0098054, IMG submission 75048) | Marine viral communities from the Subarctic Pacific Ocean - 16_ETSP_OMZ_AT15313 metaG | ecosystem: Environmental > Aquatic > Marine > Oceanic | place: Pacific Ocean | collected 2015-01-18
GGGTGCGTTGTTTTAAGCAACGAAGAGCGGTATAGTTTCTTCCTTGATTTATGTAAGAAGCAGGTCGAGAAGCATCCGACTTGGACTAAATATAGTTTGACCCTCTTGGAGGAATGGTAATGGGACTCACAAGACAACAGCGGAAAGAGCGCCGCCGCAAAGTCATTAAGAGGGCGGTTTCTCTGTCCAAGGCGATGTTTCCTGAAGACGAGGAGGCTCGACGCGAGTGGCTCGCTACGCTAATAGCAGCTCAGATAGACATCCCCGGACTCGGGGAAGCTGCTGAGAAGAGGCTTTTCTTGTCTCTGCTCGACTTGATAGTAGACCTCGTAGACGGAGAAGATTGAGATGGATGACGGTATAAAGAAGAAGCTTATGGGCGCTGCGGCAGCTGCCGTTGCCGCTTTTATGTTCGGTGGAAGCCAGGTAATGGACATAGGTGAGCGCTTAGATGCACTCGAAGCGCTTCACCCTGAGCTGGCTGAGGCTGAGACTGCCGCTGAGACTGCTGAGGAGAGCACGGACCCTGCTCCAGGTGAAGAGGCTCTAAAGCTAAACGAGGACGATGAATGGGTTCCGGCTGAAGAAATCAGCGATGAGCCCGTCGAAGAGGTTAGTGAAGAGGTAGAGGGGGACTAATGGAAGTCAAGACCGCCGCAGCCGCAGGAGCCGGGGTGGTCACGCTTCCGATTGGTGCCGTCTTTGTCTGGTTGACCGGGGAGATTAGCGACCTGGAAGACCGCATCCGCGCCATGGAAGTCGAGATGGCTACCACGCAGCAGGATGTGGCGGCGACCAAGGAATCAGCGGAAGAGATCCATTCAATCCTGGACCGGGCTTTTCCTCGGGCGGGGACCACCCCAGGAGGATGATTCGATGTTCGTACTACTACTCACCGCATGCGCCTCAGTTGCAGTTGCCGACCCCTCGCAGTACGAGTACGGTGATTGGGGAGATCTGGCTAATCGTCTTCAACTACTGGAAGAAGACGGTGAGCTGATCGACACCCAGCCAATCATCACGGCCCCTGAAGAGGCTATTGAACCCGAAGCCCCGATTCAGGACGAAACCCCTGAAGAGGAGCCTCCCGCTACTGAGGACTAAGCAGATGGAAATGGAAATCTTCCAGAGCCTCGATACTCTGGGCCTCGTTCCGTTTCTGGTCTACATGCACCTAAAGGCCGAAAAACGCCAGGACAAGGCCGACGATCGACACGTCCAGATGGTCAAAGGCTGGGAGCAGCAGCTAAACGAGATGGTGGCCAAATATGAAGCCCGCGAGACGATGATCCGCGAACGATATGATAAGGTAATCGAGCACTATAACGCCGAAAGAGACAAGCTCTTCATCGAGATAGATCGCAAGCTGGATGACGTGATCCGCTTCACAGGAGGCAAACGTGGCTAGTCGCCGTAAGCGCTTTGTTTCCCCAGCTGTGTACAAAGAAGACCTTAGGGCTCTTGAAACTAAGGCTGTAGAGCATCGCCCGCCGCCTGCGGTGACGAATGCCCCCTACGGACTCACCATACAAGGTAGCCTGGTCTGCGAAGATATCACTGCCACTACCACCACGGGTGCGCTCACCGTGCCCCGAATGACAACTACTCAGCGCAATGCTTTGACGGCAGCCGTCGGCATGATAGTCTACAACACAACTGCCTCAAAGTTTCAAGGCTACGCGGGTAGCTCCTGGGTTAATCTGCATTAGAGGATTTCATGGCACTCTCGATGACAACGCTGGGCGACCGCTTTATTGACATCACTATTCAAGACACTGATGCCAACAAGACCCCGATCAATGACATTACGGGGAAAGCAGGCGCACTGTACTACCTCTCCGTAAAAAACGAGTGGTCATCGAGTTCTGTCTACTTCAAACTGTACGACTCGACCAGCGCAGTCCTCGGAACTACTCTTCCTATTCTTGTGATGAAAGTAAGTGCTAGCACCACGGAAAGGGCTGTCATCCCCGACGGGATAGCTTATGTTAATGGCCTGTCCTATTGCATCAGCGACGGAGCAGGAACAGGCGCTGCCGGAGATAACGGCCCGCCCACGGGGCAAGCAACTGTACGCATGGTCGTTAGTTAAGGAGTTAATACAATGGCGCTTGGATCGGGATCAATAGTCGGTAGCTACATCGGAACTACAGTCGCGGAAGACACGCTCCTGTCTGGCTCTGCTGCAGTTACCCCGCAAGACATCACTTCGAGCGGCGGTAGCCTCTACCAGATCTACATAGACAACAGCCTGAACACCAGTCAGCAGGTTTACTTGAAACTCTATCAGCTGACTGCATCCACAGTCACGTCAACCGGCGTAGGCACTGCGCCCCCGGACTTCATCTTCCCCTGCGCTGGAGGGGCTATTCGTCAGTTCGACTTCCCCGACGGCCTGGCGTTTGCTGCTCGACTGAGCATGCTTGTAGAAATCTCGGCGGGAACGTCTGGAAATACAGGCCCTACAAACGCGGTCACTGTTCGCATCAGCCACGGCTAAACGGTAGGACAGCCCGTCACGAAGAGCTGAACGACCCTCTCGTATAGAGTATCTACAGCCTCTACGGGATCTTCAGCGCTGCTCTCCGTGATAAAAGCACCGGCAACGTACAAGGCCCAGGAGTCCTCGCTCTGGACAATCTTAGTGTCTTCGTAGCCCAGCGAGACGAGTTGGGTAACTAAGCACTGAGCGCCCTCGTGGGCGAACTCCATGGCAGCTTCGGAAGTAAGCAACATTCCTCCCCCCGGCGAATCTGCCGGAAGCGTATCAGGTTTCTGCGCGAGCCTCAACGGCAAGCTCTGTAAGGAGAGCCAGCCAATCCTTGAAGCCCGTGGGATCCTCAGAATCTGAGGACGGGTTGGAAGAAAAAGCCACCGCCAACCCGTACACATGCCGCAAGGTCGGAAGACGCAGCCCCCTCTCTACCCGACTAATCTCGGGCTGAGTAGTGCTCGATCGACGCGCTATCTCTGCTAAGGTCCAGCTTCGTTTAGCTCTTTGCTTTCTTAACAACTTTGAGAACTCAGATCGCTTCATGGCCTCTCCTTTATAACGCCGCCCAGCTTCGCGGAGCGGTAAACAAGCTCTAAAACCACAGCATAAGGAGGCGAGGGCTCTGTCTGCCCATAGCGCCACCTTCGAACGCTATTCAGAGAAGGAGGTACAGCTCCTGGTAAGAAGCGAGCCATCTCCAAGGCAACCGTGGCATCTGTGTACCCGGCGCTGCGGAGAGCAAGAACCATGTCCCTGGTGCTTATCTTCTCTGTCGCCATCTCTCTACTCCCTCTTTCCTAAAGTGATATGCGCCGATCCCAATCGCGTCCCAAGCGTCGTGCGTACAGTTCTTAGCCACGACTTTGAGTTCTGCTGAAGTCAACCGCTTCTTTAACCGAGCCTGCATGACGTGCTTTGGCACCTGGCCCTTCCACTCGGCGGGCTTAAAGCCCTTCAACTGGGCTCCCTTGAAGCGCCAGGCCAAGGCGCCTAAAACCCCTGTGAGTTCTAGTAGATCGTCCGCGCTCTCTCGCCGCTCGCTATACACTTGCATCTGCTCACAGACCAGAACCGAGATGTCTGGAGCTATCTTAATGGCATCTACCATCTTGACCCACGCAGCCGGTCCTCGGGCACTCCCTCGGGCACGCGCTGTCCATGCCCGTCGGAGGGTTCCGTTAGGAGACCAGAGCGCACAACCGCACTTGCGGAGTCCGGGATCGATGCTCAGGACGGTTCCCAGCACAGCAACCTCCCCCTATCATCGCGCACTTCCTCTGCGCCCTTGTACCATCGACGCATCGCGGAGGGCTCAGCAGCTATCTTTACAGCGGGTATCCACTTCTCCATCGCTGAGACCATCACCTCCGCAAGCCTGTCCGCTGCTGCGGTGCGTGCTTCAATGTCCGCAGGCACTTCGACAAGCAACTCGTCGTGGATAAAAGCAACAGGACGGCAGCCAAACAGAGGGCTGTCCTCAGACACATAGCACTCCTTGGCAACCTCCCAGATAGCGTTCTTTGCTCCATCTGCTGCAAGCCCCTGGAACTAAGTGTTACAACCTGCACAGTAGTTAGTTCCTCCCCGGAGCCTCTTGCTGCGTAGTTGCTCGACCGTGAAGTCGTTCCCGAGACTTCCGAGACCGCCTATATACTTGAAAAAAGCATTCATTTCTGGCCACGTTGTTATCCATTCCCTCTTCAGAGAGTGTGCCTTGTCTTCTGAGATGTCCACGTTGTACCCAGCCTTAGCGAACTGGACAAAAGAAGCCGCTCCCATCCCGCCGGGGAAGCCGAAGTTAAGGGCCTTGGAGAGCTGGCGAGCTTCTTTAACCTTCTCGTCTCCTGCTCTCCTTCGCGCCTGGGCCTCCGCGTACTTAATGTTCAGGAGACTCGCCGCCATGGCCAGGTGAAGGTCCATTCCCTTGTTAATGGCGACAGCCATCTCGGACCACTTAAACAAGTCAAGACACACCTGAGCTAGAGCGCAGAGTTCGAGGGTGGCGTAGTCACATGCTACGAAGACCGTTCCCTCTCGGGGCACATAAGCTTCTCGGATGCCTCCCATGCGGGGCACGTTCTGGATATTGGGCTTAAAGCTACTGGTGCGCCCAGACTCCTTGAGGAGATCGTAGGAGGGGTTGAGAGGTACTTCTGTACCCTGCTTGAGCACAGGGATGTATGTGGTCAGGAGCTTCTCGGCGTTAGTCTCCGAGCCAAACTCCTCCAAGAGGGGGTCCCCGCTCGCCTTCAAGACCTCCCGAGAAGTAGATATCCGTCCCGTCTCCGTCAACGGGGGCTTCTTCCCGAGCTTCTCATACGCCTCTTCGACACGGGCCTGAATGGCCTTCATGTTCTTGGAGACCTTTAGCTCGCCCTTGACCTTCCGTGTCTTGGTCAAACCCTCTGCGGAGAGAGCCTCTTGCAGCTTTTCCACCCGAGGACGCAGCTCCTCTTCCAACTTCCCTACTTGATCTGCGTCTGTACGGATGCCCCACAGGGAGATGAGATGAAGTCCCCAGGCGGCTCGCATCTGTTCGTCTTCGTTGGTCACACCGTCCGGCCCCGCGTAGCGTGTGCCGTCGCATTTAAAGGGCTCGGCCTGGCTCTTATATACCTTGTAGGTCCACTGAGCATCATCCAGAGCATAGAGCACTGCCTCTTTAGGCCACTGGTCGAGGGGCACTCCGTCAAGCTCATTGTACCGTAGCCGCCAAGCATCTTCTCCGTGCTTGCTCTCGCTCAAGTCTTCTTTGAAGCGATTCCTGACCAGGGTGGCCAGACTAAAGGAAGGGTTCCTTTTCTTGTTCGCGTAATCGTAAGTCAAGCGACCTTGCGCCAGGAAGAGGAGCTTCTCTCTGATCTGGGTATCCTTAATCCGACCCGCCTCGATGGCAGCGAAGATTAGGGGCAAGAGGGCTGGGTCCTCAGCCGCCAGGACGCCCAGGTCAAAGGACACGTTGTGCCCGACGAGGGTTAGCTCTTCGTCGGCAAGGGCGAAGCGAGCCCACTCAAGGGCGTCTTCTCGGAGCAGAAGGTCTTCCGTCTCCCCGTCAAAGGTAGTCAAGCACACCAGACGAGGGGCCAGACAACCGGGCTTGATGAGATGGGTCTCAGTATCGAATGCTACTTCTTTCATAGGAGTCTCCAGAGGAAACCCCTCGCCGGGGGGGCCGACGAGGGGGACAATAACTAATACACGTTCCCAGGTGTGCGGCTAGTTATCGTCATCTCCCCCAGCAGAAGACCAGAAGTGCTTCGAGAAAGTCCCTCCCTTCTTCGTCGTGTGTTCCTCTACAACACACTGCACCAATCGTCCTGCCGCCAGTTCTCCCGCCCCGTCTACCAGAGCCTCCATGAACTCTTCGTTCACCTCTTCCTCGGTTGCTCCCGTAGAAGCAGTCACGAACTTCTTGATGTCGCTGAGCGCCATGTTGGGATAGTCGCCTCCAAGACGAACGACCCAGCTTGCGCGGGTTCCCGTAGAGATCGCGTCGTTGCTGGAAGACATGACCGTCGTTTCTACTACGAAGAAGGTCTTGTTTCCCACGCTCGACTCGGTGAGCTTGCACCGCTCTACCGTCAGGTCATATGCCCCTGGCTGGAGGTAAGTGCTCTTGCGCTCGGTTGCGCGAACTTCATCGATTCCACCAAAAATACCCATTTTCTTGTTCCTTAGTTCAAAGGGTTCTTGTTTCTATTGAAGTACTCATCTGAGTACCCGCCTACCTTAAGGGAGCAGAAAGAAAAGTGCAACATTAAATCCATGTTGCGTACAAGATTTTCATGCGATTGCCTTGTGTCTCTTCGATATACCGGGCTCCTTCCTTGGCTTTCCTAATGTCGTTGCCTACGCTGGGGTGCTGCTTAAAGTAATGGACGCAGACCTCGTCCTCTGCCTGCCCTGGGCGATGGGTACGACCGATCAACTGCTCTATCATCGAGCCGTTGCCAGGGAAGACCGTCAGGAGATTCTGTGCCCAGCGCTGCAGGTTCTTACCAGTTCCGTGCGCCTTCATGGACATCGCGCAGTGGTGGGCGGGCAGGTCTGGGATCTCCATCCCTGCGCCGTACACGGGAAGCCCCCGGCGCTCGAAAGCAGAAAGGAGAGCCTTGTGCTTACACCAGATGATGGTGGGCTCGTTATTGTCCAGGAACTGCATACAGCCCTCGACCATATACTCGTCTATCCACCGGGTCTTTACGGGAGGGTGCTTTCGATCTCGTACCTCGTCCCAGGCCTCCCAAGCCCTTATGAGCTGAGTATCGAAGCAGTTGTCTGACTGAGCCCAACGAGCAACCAGGAGGGGGCTGTCCTTGCCCTCCAGAGAGCGCTTGAGCACCCGTCGGACCTGCCTATGCCACTCTGCACGGGCGTCTAACCACTGCCAGTCAACTCGCCCCTCGGGCCATTCCCACTCGTAGTAGAAACCGCACAAGATCTGCTGACGATACCTGGCCATTGCCAGAGCATCCTCTATCTCCTCCCCACCGGGCGTTGTCCAAGTCTTCTCCAGGTCCTTGAGAGCTTTGGTTATACTTTCTGGCAACTCTAACGCTTGTTGCACTATATGTAGTGAACAGGCTACTGCGGACCTCTGCGTTGCTACGACCCCCATCGAGGACTCAAATCGTCTGTAGTATGCGTGGCGGGGGGTTCCTCCGTACTTCTGTCGAAGGGGTTGCAGGCATAGGAGATCGTACTGGTCAGGCTCGCCGCCCACATCGATGCAGGAAGCCCAACTCTGTAGCTCCCAGTAAGAGAGCGGGATGGGGCTCTTCTCTCGAAGCGCCAGCTCTACCAGATGGGCATAGTCAAGAATGCTCTTGGCAGTAAGGGTTCCGCTCAGCGCTACGAACTTAGTCTGAGGACTGTTCTTAATGTAACGGATCACCCTCTTAGTTCGAGCCGCTGTGCGGTGCCTGAGATGATGGCACTCGTCCGCGATAATCAAGTCAGGAGCTATGTAATCGAGCATCCGAGAGCCTGACTCTACAGAGAGCATACCGTAGCTCATGACCTTCAGATTCTCTGGAACCTTAAAGTGATGCCTGAAGTGTTCGATCTCCTTCTGGGTCTGCTTTACCAAAGCCGGAGGTACAAGCAGCAGAGGGCGCTGAGCCTCCAGAGCAGTACCCGCCAGGGCCGAGATGAGGAACTTCCCGTGCCCCACGCCGATGGGCGCGATCAAGCCTCCGCACAAGCGCATGTGATACAACGCCTTGCTCTGGATTTCCCGAAGCCTATAAGCAGAGCCAGGTAGCGCATAGACCTCGGTTCGATCGGGAACTATCACGTTGTTGGAAGGTAGCGAAAGAACGCGCTCCATACCCGGAGATACCCGAGGAGCGGCCTTGTTCTTACGAAGATGTTCAATAGTACCTGACACGATCTCCCCACTTCTTGAGCCACGCGACGGCATCAAGCCTGTCCTGCTCGTGCTTGCCTGCATGCTCCTGTCGAGAGACATGAGCACGCGCCTCCTTAATGCACTGCCTAAGCTCTGCTCGGGTCAGCGGCTTGCTCTTGCGAAGACGCTCAAGGGTACTCATCGCTCTCCCGATGTACGAAATATTCGTACTTGTACAATAAACATAGACAGACTCTGGTGGGTCGCCTGGGGCTCGAACCCAGGACCTATGGCTTAAAAGGCCAGTGCTCTACCAACTGAGCTAACGACCCAGGCAAAAGAACCCGCTCCCCTCAGGGCAATGAGGAGAACGGGCAAAGGCACCTTGTCAGCGAGTGCCCTTGATCACAACATCGGCAGACTGGATGAGCACCGTCTTGCACGAAGCCCAATAGGGATTGTCGCTGGACACAACGACATAGCCCTTTGGACACTGAACCCGGAGGAGCCCAGCGACGTGATTCTTACCTTCCCCGTACTGCATGAGCAGAGGGGAGGCAACCTTATTGTTCTCTGCAACCTTCTGGATGAAGGGCTCGATGACATCCTCGAAGGTCTGCATCTTCTCAATGCCCTTCAGGGGGAGGCAGTCGATGTACAGCACCAGCTGAGCAGCGGGCTCGGGAGCACGAACGTGCTTACCCTTAGGCAGCTTCTTCTTAGCTTTCAGCGTCTCCGCTGTCTCAAAGGGCTTGACCTTGATCTTGGGCTCGGGTGCGACTTCTTCCACGGGAAGAGCTACCTCCTCCTCCTCCTCTACTACTTCTTCAGCAGGAGCTTTCGCCTGCTCTGAAGATCCCTTCTTGCTGAGGAGAACATTGCCATCCCTGTAGATGAGGAGCCCGTCGGACAGGAGACATGCCTTCTCCACGTAGTAGGGACGAACACGCCGGAGTTCCAGGGTCTTGCCCAAAGCGGCCTTTGCCACCAGGCCCGAGAGATGGATGGCCTCTCGCTCGGTCATGAGCGAGAAGATGTCTGCCGCTGCTTGCCGGTACTGCTCGTCACTGAACCGGTCCTTGGAAGGAACGGCCTCTGTAAACAGAGACTGTTCTGCTGGTTGAGGTGCTTCCTCGGCTGGAGCCAGAGGTGCTGGCAGATCTTCCACAACAGCCAGAGGGGTCTCACGAGGTGCAGCGTCAGGAGACAGCACGGGGGCTGCTTTCTTGGCTGCTGCTCTTTTCTTAAGTTCTGCGAGTCTACTCATTTCAGTTTTCCTTTTCTGAGTTTCTGATTTCAGGTTTCCGATTCCTGCGAAAGGCTTGTCGTTCTTCTTAAACGCAGCGCAGGTATCTGCGTAAGGACATCCGCCGAATGCTCCACAAGAGGAGTAGTTCGGCTCTGCCTCCTCGACACTTTCGAGCAGGGAGGCTTTTTTCATCTCTGCGGCAAGCTCCACAAGCTCAGCCCAGTGCTGCTCAACATGCTCCCTACTGAGGACTGCAGAAACGCGCCGTGCGTCAGGTGCCCCTTTCGTTCGATATTGGATGTGCGAGACCTCCACGGTGTCTGCTGCTGAGCACTCGTAGAGAGCATGTTGAGCGTATGCGATCATCTGCGGGTCGTTCCTCAACTGCTCGCTGGTCTTGGCCCAGTTCCAGGAGGACGTGGTCTTGTGGTCGATAACCACCGGCTGCTTGGGATCAGAGAGATCGAGAATATCGATGTAGCCCACAAGAGGAGGGTCGATGCCCTTCGTATGAATAGGGACCTCGATACCCAGGTCACCGTCCGTGGACGGGAGGAAGCGCAAACCCGCAGCAGCTATTCTGCCTGCGCGGCTATTCTCGTCAGGAGCTACGCCCCACGAGAGGAAGTCTTCCAAGACCTCATGAACCTCGGAACCGAGGAGCACAGCCGCTGAGGGCTCTGGCCGAGGCGTGTCCGTGCATTTCTCGATGAACCATTTACGCTGGCACAAGGAGAAGGTTTTAAACTGAGATGCACTGACGTGATCTACTTTGGGCGTGGTGTCTTTAGGGGTACTCATATGGGTACTTTAATCGAGGGAAGAAACCGGCGCAAGGGGAATTACATTATTTAATGTGCGGATGTGCCGCTGCGCTGTGTCCAGGTCCCTGTATTCGTGCCCCTCGGGGAGAGCGCTGCCGGGCTTTAGCCAGTAGCGAATCCTCAGACGGTTCTCCCTGCTCTGCTTGAGAGGTGCTGCCCCGAGTTCCTTTAGGAGACGGGTGATGCGATTAGAAGAGGCTGACGCTCCTGCCAGAGCTTTCTGGTAAATGTCAGTAAGGGTAAATGTTTCGTGACCAGGGCGTTCTATCCAGCGGACCAGAACGCCCTTGACAGGGTCCTCTTCTGTAAATCTCTCCTCCGCGAGCCTTTGTTGCTCCTTCTCCATCTCTCTACTGAGATGCCAGACCTCTCCGGCCTTGTATGCTTCGCGGGCTTCTGCCCAGAGTTGTTCTCTATTTGCTTTGAGCCAGGTCAGGTCTGCGTATTCGTGCATGTACACTGGCCAGAAGCGGCGAGAGCCGGTGGGGTCATTTAGTGGCGTCTCGTTATTTGAGCTGGCTACGATGCAGGTGTGTCTCGGGTAATCGATAGTCTTGCGTTCGAAGGGTTTGCGAAAGGAGTCTACTTGCGAGGTGATGAAGGCCTTGACCTTATCCGCGTCGGCTCTCTTAAAGCTGGTGAGTTCTGCGATCTCATATATCCAGGCTCGGGCCAGCATGATGTAGCTGTCCTTATTACTTAGAGGAAGGTCTGTGTCTCCAAACCAAGCGTCTCCGGTCAAGGTCCTGAGCAAGGTTGACTTACCAAGACCCTGGGTTCCTATGAGCATGAGGACCGTATCGACCTTGCAGCCGGGCTCGTAGGCACGCGCTATTGCTGAGATGAGAAACTTACGAGCTACTTGCCTGTAGTAGTCGGACTCCTCGCAATCGAAGGCGTTCTCCATCCAGGTATCCATCCTGGCAGAGCCGTCCCAGTCCAGGGAATCTAACCAGTCGGTGAGCGGGTTGATTCTGTTCTGGTAGACCACCGAGGTGAAGGCATCGAACATCGTGTTCTTACCGGGCTCGAAGCCGTAGTGCTTTTGGATCCAAATCCGTGCATTGATGACATCCGCATCCATGAGCTGTCGGTCATCTATCATCTCGAAGAAGGAGCGTTCGTTATACCAGAGCCTTCCAGCCCACCGGGTGTCTTGGGTCAAGACGCTGACCGCGTTCTCCAGGCTGTTGCGGAAGCCTCCTTGTCGGGTAGTCGTGAGAACGGCTACAACCTGGGCTTGTTGTCGAGGGGGGATCCAGTCACTGTCCCAGTAGGTCAGACCATCGCTGGAAGACGTGCAGACCAGGTAAGGTTGTCCCTGGTTATTGCGCGTGAGGAAAGCGGAGTCCGTGCAAGAGCCCGTGTGGAAGGGGCACTGGAGACGGAGGCGGTTCGTGTCCGTCAGCTCTGCGTCTACCAGCTCTCGTAGGGTGTTGTATTGACCAGACCAGCGGCCCTTCAGATTGGCTGTCGAGAAGCTGGTGTGTTGCGGACCTTGAGCAGTACCGATTCCCGCGAAGGGATTGCTTGGTCTCGTCGGAGTAGCTTGAGAGAAGGACACGCTTGGGATGACCGAGGGGACTCGGAACGAAGAGTCGGCACGTTCTGTCTCATACACCTGCACAACTTCAACGGGGGTCTGTCCCTTCCTGTTGAAGGAACCGGGTGGCCTAAGGAGACGGGTGCCGATGTCCTTGGCGGCGGTGTCTGCAACAGCGGAGCCACCGATCTCATTGATGGACTGCATGAGCCAACGATTGGCCTTCCTCATGCGCTCGATGTCGACGCCACCACACTCAGTCCACCAGTAGACGTGATGCCCGTAGCCGCTCATGATAACGTAGGTTGGCTCTGAGAAACCAGCATCTTCGATGGCTTGGAGGATGTCTTCGAGGTGACTGTCCAGGAGGGGCTGTATCTCCTCCCTTGGAGACTCGTAAAAGGTCTTCTTAATCTCAGCTACACCAGGGCTATCTTCGCCCAGTTCCTTATGAAACCAGTCAGAGAGGTCGAAGTCTAACGCCAAGACAGGGCAGCTGACCAGATAGTCATAGGTGTGCTGGGGAGCATCGAGAGGAAAGAGCCCGGTAGTTATATAGGTGTCTCCGTTGATGATTCGCTGGGCATATTCAGTGTTTGGATCGGCAGGAGGAAGATGGGGAAAGGACATGCTGGGAACATCTCAGGTAGAAGGTTTTCAAGGGGGTCTGGAAACATCCACGTAGCCTATCATGCCCTACCAAAACGCATATGTAACGAAATGTCTAAATCAAAATAAATAAAATAGCTAAATAAGAAGTCTATTTAAAATAAGGAGAATAAAAATATGTATAGACACGTCAACCTTTTCTTGACAAACCACCAGATACCCTCAAAAAAACGGGTTTTGACTCAGCACTCTTTTTCTAGTGCTGAGGCACGATAATGCGCCTCCAATGCCCCATATATAGGAGGTGACTCAGCACCCTCTTTTGTGCCCGACATGGAGGTGAGGCACGATAAAGCAGCTTCAACCTGCCCAACCCTATAGTGACTCAGCTGACTCAGCAAAAACTATGATCTCATTCAATATTTATTCTTATTATTAATAATATAGTTATTTTATTATTTATTAATATTAGTGTTCTCCTTAAAGCATAGAAACGCTTTTTTGCTGAGTCAGCTGAGTCACCGTCTCCATAAGCCAGGTTCGAGGCTGACTACCGTGCCTCAGCACCCCTTCGGGCTTGCTGAGTCACCACTATATGTGTTATAGCCTTTTCATGCCTATTTCACACTACCTCCTCGCTCATTCTCGGGCTTCAACCGCCGATATCCTCGACGGCTGGCGCTCGAAACTGCTGACTCAGCACTCTTCCCCCCTCCCTTCGGGGATCGAAATCGTACATGCTCGTGACGATTTCGACACTCGCGCCTCTTCTTTGGGCGGGTGGGATGTTTGGACCCACGATGTTCCCCGTGCAACGCGCGAGGACGGCACACCTCTCTTCGCGGGCGTAATCCTGCCCATCGTTTCTGTAGAAGATCCAGTAGGCAAGGCCACGGCCACTCTCCTCAAGGGTTTCCTGAGTCAGTCCAAGCCCATCTATGCCTGGGACGTGAACAGTCACATCTTCTGCCCTGTCAAGTCTCTGAGCCGCAACACGGGTTCCAAGGATTACAAGGCTTGGGCCTTTGTCCATTTCGCCGAGCCGGAGCCTCCGGCGGAGGACCTTCCTTTGGGCGCGGACCCTTGCGTCAACGCCTTGGGCATTTCCATCCTCTATTCCCTCGGCGTGAGTCAGGAGCAGATCGACGGCATGACTGCCAAGGAAGCCGCGAAGATAATCCGAGACGGTATCAAGTTCCGATGACGATGCGTTGCCCGCGCTGCGGCGAGGCCACCAAGGTAACTGCTTCCCGGACATCCGAGCGTCCTGGCGGCTACAAGATAGCTCGCCGCGCAGCTCAGGAGCTGAGCTGGTTCACATACGACTGGGTAGCCCGTGTCCGTCACTGCAAGGTTTGCCCTTGGCGGGAGGGCACGGTGGAGATTCTCTTGTCTGACCTGGTAGCGGGTTGGAAGCGCCGGGACGGTTCCCGTGATTGAGATTGCTCCTTCGTACCTCATCGACAACATCAAGGAGCCGCCTCCTCCGTCCATCATCCACCCTTCCATCTACTACAAGCTAACTCTTCCGGGCATGTACGAGATAGACGATGCGGGTGTTTACCTCTACCGTCCGTCAGCCTTGAGAGATCGCCGGAAGCGGCTTGCTCACGCTCCCATCTTCATAGGAGCCCGCATCACGGACGAGCACACGGGCGAGGCCAGCCGCCAGCTAATCTGGAGCACTCCTTCTGGCTGGTGTTCTCGCGTCGTGGACCGTCAGACCCTTGCCACTCCCGCCGGAATCCTATCCCTGTCGAACTACGACGTGCCTGTCACCCGCTCCACAGTAGGTGCGCTCATCGATTTCTTGCAAGAGTTCGAGGTAGCCAACGCTGCTGCCTTCCCCCTCGCCAAGTCTACCCATCGCCTGGGCTGGATGAAGGACGGCTCTTTCCTCCTCCCCGACGGTCACTATGCCCCGGAGAGCGACACCCCCATCCAGCTCATCCCGCCGGACGGCATGGAGCAGGCGTCCTTAGCCCTAACCACTGCGGGCACGTGGGAGTCCTGGCTTGCCAGCACCAAGGAACTCATCGACTACCCGGACATGATGGTTGCTATCTACGCATCTGCCGCTGCCCCTCTCCTCTCCCTCCTCCGGGTTCCTGGTTTCGTCCTTGATTTCAGCGGCCCTACTTGCAGCGGCAAGACCACGGCTCTCCGTGTCGCGGCCTCTGTCTGGGGCCGTCCTTGTTTCGACTATCCCACCTGCGTATTTTCCTGGGACACCACGCCTCTTTGGCTTGAGAACACGATGGGTTACTTATCCAATCTCCCCTTCTTCCTCGATGACACTCAGCGCCGCCGGACTTCTCCCTTAGTCAAGGATTTCATCTACGACTTTTGCCAGGGGCAGGGACGCACGCGCCGTCGGCGAGCCCCGGTCACCTGGCGTTCCATCCTCTTCACCACCGGTTCTCTCCCTATCATCAGGGCTGGCGGTGACCCTGCCATCCAGGCGCGGGTTCTCACCCTCCAGGGCAAGCCCTTGGGCAGCAACGTCTTGGTCGGCGGCAGGCTCAGCGAGAGTCTGCAGTTAGAGCTGGAGCAGACCTACGGTCATTTAGGGCGCAAGGTTGTACGTTATCTGGTATCTAACCGGGAGCGTTTGGGGGAGATACGCGAACTCTTCGATACGATCCGCGAGGGGTACATTTCCTCTGCTCCATCTGCCACAGCTCGTCGCCATGCGTCGAGTTTGGCAGTGCTGGAAGTAGCTTCTAAGATTTGCCACCGGTTGGGGGTGCCTTCTCCCACCGAAGATCCCTTCGTTCGCCTTGTGCGTGCGGCGTATTTGGCGAACCATGAGCCCGAAGACCACCAGGCTCAAGCCTTGCGCGATGTACTCTCCTGGGCAGTAGCTCACCAGACCCGTTTCTGGGGTCGCGGTCAGGTCCTCCCGCCGGAGGGCTGGATGGGGGCATGGAGCGCAAAAGAGAACTGGAAACACGTCTGCTTCATCCTGGGCAAGCTCCGCACGATGCTCCGTCAGCTCGGCTACCCCCCGGACGAGACCATTCGAATCTGGCGCGAGCGTGGCTGGGTCAATACTGGACCTAACAACAACCGCACCAAGCCCATCAAGGTTGCGGGCGAGTTAATCCGCTGCGTGTGCTTGCAGCGATCGACAGTCAAGGACTATGTACACGTCGAGGAGGTAGAGTAGCTTGCCTTTGTACGAATACAAGTGCTCTGCCTGCGGGCACAGAGCGGAGCTACTCCAGAAGGTAGACTCCCCACCACCCAAGTGCTCCCGCTGTCCAGCTCGGATGTCGAAGCTCATCTCTCGCAGTAGCTTCATTCTCACGGGCTCGGGCTGGTACAAAGACGGGTACTCCTCGCCACCGAGCGGCAGCGAGGAGTAGGAGCCTCAACCGAGGAGGGCTTTGAGCTGCGGCTTCCACGTTTCCGGCTTAGTTCTATCGAGCCTATGAAACGCGGTGCTTTCCATCTGCACGTTCCCGCTGAACACCAGCAGAGCCGAGGGGGCGGGGGCAGCATCCTTCTCCCCGGTAGCCTTGTGGAACTTGAGCCGTCCCCGAATAAGGAAGATCGCACTGGCCTCCATCGCGTGGTCTTGCCACCACCGGGTATCTGTCCTTGCGAAGATGAGCACCACCACGGTCTTGCCGTAGATCTCCGACTGCTCCCTGGCCTCGGCCACGAACCTGCCCACCTGCCTCCCATAGGGCGGGTTCAGCCAGACTCGCTCGCCCGGCCACTCCTCGATGCTCAGCGCATCATCCTCCTCGGTGAGGTAGCTCTCGCACAGAGCATTGTCTGGGTGCGCCGCAGCATCCAGGTCGAAGGCACACACGCTATCGAGTTCATCGAACAACCAGCGCGGGGTTCTCCACGCCTGGTCATCCGAACTAAATAAGGTTTTCCATTTATTCTGAGCCATAGACAATCCATTCCAGTAAGCCAAACAAGAGAGCTTGGAGGGGTGAGCAGAAGATGAGTAAGAGAAGGAGTACCGTGGAATCCCCCATCAAGGGACCCCCACCTTAGAGCCTGAGCAGGGGCAGCACGGGTCGGAGCAACTGCACTCGTCCTCGTCCTCGTCCTCCTCGTCATCGAGGTCATACTCGGGGCCATCGTCCACGGCATGCCAGCGGGCATGATCCTCGGCCTCGGCCATGGTGCTGCTCCAGGTATCTTCGGAGTGGTAGAAGGTTCCGATCTTAGGCATCACTCACCTCCTACGAGGACGAGTCGGTTGCGCGGGACTCCAGTCTTCAGACCCTTAGCCAGGCGGGCTGTGTACACAGCCTCCCTGACCGTAGGAATCTCTTCCTCGGTCAACCAGACCTCACGGGTCTTTGCTTCTGCGGAGCCCAGCCCCAGTGGCCCAGAGCCCCGTCCCAAGCGCTTGGCCTGGCGGATGTAGTCTGCGCCGCTGTACCTGTACTCCTTGAGTTCCGCAACCCAAGACCCAGAACGGTGCCAAGCTCGGTTTCTCCACGGGCGGGTCTTGATGTTGGATCCTGTGTCGGGTCCCGTCCTCAGCTCGGGCTCCACCTCAGACTCCACCTCGGGCTCGCCTTCGATCAGTGCTCTAAGCTCAGCCTCCAGTCGATTCGCTTTCTCTGAGACGTGGAGCAGCGTTTTGGCCTGCGTTTTCACAGCAGCTCGGGCAGTCTCTATCTTCGCTGCCAGGTTGAGCAGCTCATCCAGGTTGATTCTCATCTCTCACTTCCTTTGTCTACTTCGTTGAACTTCTGCATCATAAACTCCTTGTGTGATGCGATTAGTTGAAGATAAGTGAGGCTCCCAACTTCCTCACTCGGGCGCGGCCTATCCGCTTCCGCAACGCCTCTGACTTCGCAACCGGCATGCCACCCTACCCTTGGGTGCCCGGTGATCTTGAGAGTCAGTAGAGCGCCCACGCCCCCCACCAGAATCATTTGCTACCACCTCCCTTCGCCTTGGCGATTGCCTCTCTCGCCACACGGGCGATCCACCCGTTGCGATTGCCTTCCAAAATCTCTTCCAGCGCAGCCAGCAGGTCAGCGTTCTCACCGATCACCTTGTATACATCAGCCTCTCGGTCACGTACCGTGCGCTCAAGCTCTGCGACCTTCTCCTCCAGCGCATCGCGCTCCTCTTCCATCCGGTGGTACACGCTCATCACTCACCTCCTGTGTTGGTAAGAAAGTCAATCAAGTCTTGTAGTTCCTTGATCTGGTCGTTCCCGTAGTCGCCAATCACCCAGCTATCTTTGGGGATGGAGCAACCAGCTACGAGGTCTGGACACTCGATGCCCCAAACTCCATGCGACTCCAGAGCAACTACGTGGAAGAACGGCTGTTCCGTTGTGCCGGTGTTCACTGCCAGCGCAGCGCGGGCGATAATCCCCACCTTGGGGTACTCATCGTAGGGTTCCTCGTCAGGGTCGAGATGGAGAGTGATTGGTCCTGTTAGGGTGCGGCTCATCACTCACCTCCCTTGACTTGTCCGCGACAAGCCTTCTTGTTCTGTTGCTTCTTCTTGTCCGTGTGGGCACCTGCACCTGGGCGCAGCTTTGCTCGCACGGCAAGCCAGTTCCGCTTTTTAATCTTGGCCATCGCTATTCTCCGTGGTTGTCGTGCCGGACTTGTCGCCCAGCCCTTTTTTTATACCACCTGGTAGAGTACTATTATGTCACGGAATGTCTTAATCGCTCCGTCGATATTTTAACTATTAGGGTTATTAGGATTATTATAACTATTTGGGTTATTAGTGATCTCCCCGATTGATCGTGGTAGGGTTCAGTTTATGGATGATTCAGCAAACGAGGCAGTTCAGCTCGTGCCCCAGATTGTGGTCGGCCCAACTGAGAAGGAGGTTGTAAGTCTCCTGGTTGATCAGAGCCGGTTTGAGTCCGAGCCGGAGCTACGCGCCACAGCGGCGAGGCTCCTCGAAGCCGGATATACGATGCGCGTGGTTTCCCGGAAGCTCGGGCTCAAGGCAGTGACCTTGTTCCGCTGGTCTCAGGACCCGGAGTTAGCTGAGGCGATAGCTCGGGGTCGTGAGTACCGGAAGCAGGTGCTCGGTCAGGGTCTGGAGTCAGCGGCAGAGGATGCCCTGACCACACTTCAGGACCTGGCCAACGATCCAGCCGTCGCTCCGAAGGACCGGATCACAGCCTCCCAGACTATACTCGATCGATGTGGCCTGGTATCTTCAGTAGAGTCTGCTCAAGCCACAGGTATTTCAGTTGACATAGACTTTGACGAGCGGTTAGCTCGGATTGTCGCAGCTTCCAAGAGTTAACCAGGAGTCTATCATGCACGGTTCA
>Ga0098054_1000747_pt1 | contig 18287 bp, 12 predicted proteins | sample 16_taG_FD_75048 | JGI IMG/M metagenome (GOLD analysis project Ga0098054, IMG submission 75048) | Marine viral communities from the Subarctic Pacific Ocean - 16_ETSP_OMZ_AT15313 metaG | ecosystem: Environmental > Aquatic > Marine > Oceanic | place: Pacific Ocean | collected 2015-01-18
AACACAAATAAGAAAGCAATAGGCGTTTACGAGTGGGAAACCAACATCGACAAGCTGAAGGAATGTGCCGAGGAACAGGGCATTTCATTCAGCCAGTTGATTAAAGACCTCACGCGCCACCACTTGGAGAAAAGCAACAAAAAATACAAAGAAGACTAGTAGGAATTAATAGCTTATGGAGAAAAAGAACAAGAAAACAGAGCAAGAGGAGCACGGCCAATATGTTGCCGAGTCTCTTACGACAAGCCATTACGATACGACACAACGTATCGAGGATAAATGCAACAACCTAAGCAGCAACTTAAAAACTGAAGTGTCCGTTGCGGAGGCGAGGCAAAATGAGATACTCAAAAAGGTACAGCAGTTAGCTGTTTTGATAGTCGCGTGTACGATTGGAGGAGTCGGCGGCGGTTTATATGTTTACAAGCTTGGCCCCAGCTTTTTAGGAATGGTTCCGAAGTCCTTTGGGGTGGAGTCATACTCAAATTTGCTGGCGACTAACCTTGGGTTGGTGGAGAGTCATTCGGCCCTTGAGGGTGCTTTGGCGCGTGCAATTGAGGGAATGGACAGGCACGCCGACGGCGAGGTTCAGTGGCAGGAGAAGGCTCTCGCGGCCCAAGCCGAATGTGACGCGCACTGTGACGCTCCTGCCATGAAGCAATTCGCATTCGCGCTGGCCCATGACTCGTCGAAGGCGCTCGCGGCAGGTTGCATAGTGATACCGTTTGACACATGGAACGAGGCGTTTAGGGGTGGTTTCATCGAAACCATCGTCGCTGCCGGGAACACTCGCTGTGTTGAGTGGGTCAAGACGAATGCGGACAAGAACAAACTGTCAGAGAGAGAGGCAGAGTTGCTCAGGGAGTACAAAGGCGGCGAAAACCGACGAGCGGTAAACTACCGCGAACTGGCTCAAAAACTCTGGAAAAACAATAAAATGTTGGAGGAAATCGGGGAGCAGTTGAACGAAAGGCAGGAGTTGATTCACATAAACGAGGTGCTAATGGAGACGCTGATTCAGGCCAGCCCTTCGTTTGGCCCTGCCTATTAAAGAAGATAAAGCAAAGGGGGCAGCCCCTTTTTTTATATGCGGTGACTAGTCACCCAGAAACGATTAACATGATTCAAAAGAAAACAGTGGTGACCATCGAGTCGGAGACACATGAGCTACTGGTGAAGTGGTGCAGGAAAACAGGAATGAAGATCGGGGCAGCAGCTACGCGCTTCATACGAAACGGAGTAAAGAAACGAAAATGAGAAAACAAGTAAAGGTGCGCCTTGAAGCGCAGCAACTCACGGGACTGACAGCCAGAGCAACAGCTACTGGTCAATCGGTTGGCCAGTATCTCAAGGCGCTGGTCAAGGATGACATTAAATCAAAGAGACTAAAGGTTACCTATGTTTAAAAAAGCACAGCGGCAGAACCGCAAGTTAAGGATGGCCATCGCCGGGGTAAGCGGCGGTGGAAAAACATACACAGCATTAAAGCTCGCCAGTTATCTGGGGGGCAGTATCGCATTAGTGGACACGGAGCGCAGTTCAGCGGAGGTATATTCTGCTGAGTTCAGTTTCGATGTGGCGCAACTGGACAACTACCACCCACAGAACTACATCGACGCCATCAAGCAGGCAACCGATGGCGGGTATGACACGCTGATCATTGACTCCCTGAGCCACGCTTGGATAGGCAGGGACGGGGCTCTTGATCTGGTTTCCAAGCAGGGCAAGTCATTCAACGCTTGGAGTAAGGTCACCCCACTACAGGACAAGTTGGTGGACACCATGCTCGGTTATCCCGGGCACATCATTGCCACGATGAGGCAGAAGCAGTCCTACGCTCAAGAGAAGGATGCCAAGGGTAAGGTCAGCGTGACCAAGGTGGGACTGGCCACGCAACAGCGTGATGGCATCGACTTTGAGTTCGATGTGTTTGGCAGCATGGACACCATGAACAACATGACGATTGAGAAGTCCAGATGCCCTGCCCTTGCTGGACAAATCTATGCTCGCCCCGGCGAGGAATTGGCCAACGAGTTGACACAGTGGCTTGAGACAGGCGAAGCACCAGAGCCCGTGAAGTTCGACAAGCCTAAGGCCAACGGCAGCGAAGCTAAGCACAAGCTTAGCGATGAGATCACCGAGAAACTCTCCGAGTTTTTTGCAGGCAAGGAAACACGAGTGGTCAAGTTTTTAAAAATGAAGGGCTACCTCGACGCCAATGACCCTGATGCTTCGTGGCAACACTGCCCTACCAGCTATGCTGAGAGGATCATCGCCAAGCCTGATGCCTTCATCAGCACCGTGATGGCCCAAACCACGGAGTGAAAATTTGATGCAGGTTTCCGGGTGCGACGTTGTTCAACACATTCACATGTTCGTTACTACCGATAGAGAAATAAAAAAGATTGCATGCCCACGGCTGTTGCCTACGCCGAGCGCAATCTCCTGCATCCTTTAATTTATTATGATCAATGGAATTGTTACAGTAGCAAAAGAGGAACCCGGGGTAGATGAACGCGGAGGGCTGCCATCAGCGAGCGGTTTGGCGCGGGTGGCAGCCTGCCCGGGGTCGTTTCAAATGGAAGCCAAGGCAGGGAACGTGGACACCTCCTCCCCTGCCGCCGAGAGGGGGACTAGGGTTCACGCACGAATGGAGGGGCTTGATGTTGACCTGACACCTGAGGAGGCGTTGGTGGCTAAAGAGATGAAGGACTTCGACGCCGTGCTTCTCGATTGCGAGGAATTAGTCCGAGAGGTCAGGCTCTGGTACGAGTGGAAGGATGGCGAGCGATTGTTTAGTGGGAAGATTGATGTCGGTGGAATCGACAACCTAACTGGCAACACGGTGCTGGTTAACTACAAGACGGGCCAAGGTCAGGAGAAAGCCGAGGGCAACTGGCAGGCTATGGCTGAGGCACTGCTCTTCCACAGGTTCTACGGCAACGAGGGCAAGAGCGTGATCTACTCCTTCAACCAACCTGAGTCTCCACATGCCAAAGTGGTGAGCGGCACGTTCACCGAGGAAGACCTTGCTGCTTTTGAAAAAAGCATTCTCTCTGCACTGTTCCAGTCAAAGGCAGAGAACCCACCGCTAATGCCAAGCGAGTCAGCGTGTAAGTGGTGCAGGGCTGTTGCCATTTGCCCCGCCGCCTCATGGCGAATGGAGGACGCCAACACGGATGACAACAGGACACTGGCTGAGTTGCCGCCAGCAGACAGGGCGGCTGTCCTAACCAAGGCTCACTCTGCCGAGAGGCTGATCAAGTCTGCGTGGGACAAGCGCAAGGCTGAGGCCCGTGAGTTAATCTCCAACAACTCAGCAGCTATCCCGGGCTGGAGGCTACGGAGAGGTAAGTCGATTAGTAAGGTATCCTCCGTGCAGGAGGCGTGGGCTGCCGCTGCCGCAATGGGAGTTTCAGATGATGACTTTTTTGGAGCCTGTTCGGTCAGCCTCAGCAAGCTGAGGGGGGTGGCAGGGGATTCGGAAACCCTAGAGGATATTCTTGGCGAGGCCATAACCAGCAGCAGGACACAGGATAGCCTCATCAAGTCTGCGAAGTGATGGATTACGATACGGTTTCATTGAGCACCTGCCAGTTCAGCTTGGCTCAAGCCAAAGCCGACGAGTTAGTGGCCCACTTCAAGCCCAAGATTGTCAACAGGGGTCGCAGTGGCTCACAGATACAGGACGTACACGAAAGGCTAAGGAGGCTCTCCGAGGATCAGCTTACTGGCCAGCTTGCCCAGCTTGCGGGAACTATATACATGACGGGCAGCGACCAGATGTACCGCATCCAGCGGTGGGCCTGCATGAGGCATCCTGACTCGGGCGACGGCGGGTTCGATATTCCCGGCCTATGCCTAGACTGGAAAGGGTCACGCCTTCGCCCCGGGTTGCAGCCTAAAAACTATGTACTTCCCGTCAGGCCAAACGAGAGGAAAGAGGGCTGGACTTACGGGCTGGTTGTGGTCGATGTGAAACCATGCAGTACAGGGTTTTGCGCCGACTGCCACATCATGGGATGGGCGGCTGACAATGAACTGGATGGCTCGATTAAAAAGGAAGGGCTCTTCAAGGGCGCATACGTCATCCCCTACAGCAGCCTTCATCCACTGCCCCGCTTGCGCTGGCAGCTATGACAATAAACTCCAGACAGAAAGGGGCGCGGGGTGAGCGCATGTTCAGGGACGAGCTCCGAGAGGCAGGCTTCCACGGTGAGGGGGATGAGGCCACGATACGGGGCTGCCAGAACGCTGGGCGAGGGATAGGTGGCACGGCTGCCCCTGATGTCATCGTGCCCCTGATGGCGAGGCTGCACTGGGAGATAAAATTCAGGGAGAAGGGAAGCCCGAGGCAGGCGCACGAGCAAGCAAAGCGTGACGCCATGCCGAGCCAGATTCCCATAGTGGGGTTCAAGAAGAACCACTCCGATTGGTTGGTTTGCATGTCGCTTGAAGACTTCTTTGAGGTGTGCAGGCAGCTACCCGCTGAGTGGTTAAGGAGTAAGTAAGTTGACTAAAATACCAGAAAACTCAGACCTAGAGCAGGCACTCCTTGGGTGCATACTGCTGGACAAGAACGGCCTTGGCGTACTGCCAGCCCTAATCAGTGAGCACTCGTGCATTAAGGAATACTTCCATGACATCAGGTGCAGGGTGGTGTTCGACAACATCGTCAGACTCTTTGACCAGAACAAAAAGATCGAGGAGATGTTCCTGCTTAACGAGATCAAAAAAAACGAGGGCACGGAAGAGGCAGGGGGCACTCTCTTCGTGGTTAACCTGTCGGACAAAACTCCATCGGCTCACAACTGGAAGTCATACGCCAAGGAACTGATGGACTACTACATCAAGCGCAAGCTGCTGCAAGTCAGCAACGACACAATCGCCTTGGTTGACAAGGAACCAGATGCCTCCACCGTGCTGGACAACGCACAAAAACAAATCCTCGCCGTGGCACAGGAACATTCGCGTAGCGGGGAGAAGGATACCACCGTGCTTGTTCAGGAGTATCTGGACAAGCTTACCTCACTCAAGAACAACCCGAACGCTTTCTGGGGTGTCACCACAGGGTTCAACAACTTGGACAATGTGCTCAACGGCCTGAAGCCAGCCGAGATACTGATCCTTGCGGCGCGTCCCTCGGTGGGCAAGACGAGCTTCGCCCTCTGCGTGGCCAAGAACATTGCCGTGAACCAGAAACGCCCCGTGGGAATCTTCTCGCTGGAGATGTCTGCTGCTGCATTGATTCAAAGGTTGATCCATGTGCAGGCAGGGATTAGCAGGGACAGCGCAAGCCAGAATGTAAAAGCCATCGGCCAAGCAGCCAGTCAGGTGGCCAACGCACCCTTCCACATTGATGACCGTAGCGGCCTGACAGTTCAACAGATCACGGCAGCCGCACGGCGCATGCACCACCAGCACAAGATAGAGCTTCTGGTTATCGACTACCTCCAGTTGATCCGATCATCAAGGGACAGGGGCAGCCGCAATGATGAGGTGACTGAGATTAGCAACGGCTGCAAGTCGCTGGCCAAGGAGCTCAACATTCCAATTATCCTGCTGAGCCAGCTAAGCAGGTCATCGGTGCAGGAGAACAGAAGGCCGAGGCTCAGCGACCTCAGAGACAGCGGCTCGATCGAGCAGGACGCCGACAAGGTGGTCTTCCTTTTCAAGCCAATTGACTACACGGCCAACGACAACGACAAGGTGTTACCTGTGAACCTGTCAGTCGATAAGAACCGTGACGGTATCAGCGGGGTCACCATTGACCTGACATTCCAGCGGAACCTAACGAGGTTCATAGAGGCAAAGGTTCAAGTGTAGAAGGATGAGCGAAAGCGAAACGAATCAAGAACTGTTGCTGGCAGACGGGCTGGAATCGGCATTCGTTGGTGTGGCCGAACAGTTCAGCACGCGCTTCGCAGTCTACGACAGGGATAAGGTGATCAACGGGTACATCAAGGATGGGATGAGTGAGGAGGAGGCAGAGGAGTATTTTCAGTTTAACGTGCAAGGTGCATGGGTTGGGCCAACAACCCCAGCCTTCATAACAAGGTGCAGAATAGAGGAAGTTTATTATGACTGATGAAAAAATAGTGGAAAGCGAAATCAAAAAAGACACAAGCGTGGCTGAAACAGACCCGAGACAAATCAGGGAGCTCGACGGCACAATCATGCCGTGGCAAATCTCCTCTGCATTCAAGGCGCTCCATGTGACTAGCGTGTTATCGGAGAGGGGTGGAGGCGTGGACGCTAGTAAGGTGGCCGAGGAGTTGCAGGTAGATGAGATGCGTGTCATTGCACTCATTAAGTTGGCGAGAACAGTGATTGCAAACCCAATGCCGGGAGCCTTGAGCAGGGTCAGCGCGATGTATGATGAGTTGTCTGATGCGGTTTACGCCATCAAGAACCAGTCTTCTGATTCCGAGTCGGTGAGATTGGCCACTGAGGCGCTTGGCCGTGTCGAGGGTCAGGAACCAGAAGAGACTCCCCCCGAGGCCATCGAGGCGTTCAAGAAAGAGATGGAGAAGCGAGGTGCTGAAGTGACTATGGAAACAGAAAAAACAACAGACGATTAATGGACAACTCGTTGACAGTTACAGTCCCGCGTTGGGTCGGCACAAAGGAAGCTGCCCTGATACTAAGACTCTCTCCAGCCTACGTCTCGGCGGTTAAGAAGCAGATGGGCCTGAAAGGGGCAAAGATTTTTCGTATTGATAGGTTTCTTGATTGGCTGGAAGCGCATCCAGAGTTCCGTGTGGCAGACTCGTACCCCCAAAAGCAGCATGCAAAGAGCGGCTAACCGCACCGAGTTCCTCAGGCTTGATCTGGACATAGATTTCATGGACGAGTGATGAGGCGTGATTCACATACCGCTTGGCCAGTTGCTCTGGTACTCCAGCCAGAGCCATTCTCGTTATGCAGGTCGCCCGTGTATCGTGGAACCTGTGATGCCCAAGCCCTATTCTTTTGAGCATGTCGGAGAAGTGGGGTGACATTGAGTTAGGGCTGTATTCCAAGCCATTGCCACGCTTGGCGATGTGCTCCATGAAGGGTCTTGCCAGCGGCATGATGGGCACGGTATGCCAGTCCCTTGTTTTGGTGGTGTTGAAGTGCACCACCCCCCTGTCAAGGTCAACTTGGTGTGGCTCCATTCTGGTTTCTTTGATTCGGACGCCGTGGTAAAGCCCCAATGCAAAGCTTCGCTTCATGTAATCAGGCCAAGGCTCGACAGGCTTTCCTGATGATCCTCGGATGGGGCTCCTTACCTTGGCGCTTAGCTCGGCCCATATCATGTCAATCTCTCGGTCGAGATATTGGGCCTTGATTCGGTTGCTCTTCTTCTCCACCCCGGGCAGAATGAAGTTTACTGTCGGGTTGGTTGGACAGTATTCCCGCTTCACTGCCTCGTTCATTATGATTTTGATTCTGGAAATCCAGTCCTTGGCGATTGTCGCACGCCTGACGTTGGGCTTGATCTCAAGGATTCGCTCCACCACGAGCAGGAACATCTCGTATGTAAGTTGCGCGGGGTGGTCAATTCCAAGGTGCATGAGAACGTCAGGCTCAAACCAATTCCAGAACGACATCACCTCCTTGCGGGTAGACGGATGAAACCAGTGGTTGATGATAAAATTGGGAACCCACTTGTCCCACTCAGCTACCCTGCCCCCCCCTATGGCGTGCCGCTGCTCCTTGGCGGTGGCCTCCAGTCGGAAGAGTTCAGCCCTGCGCTGCTCCTGTTTCCATCGGCCATCCATTGCCACCTTTTTGGGGTATTTCCACTGCCGCTTGTTGGCCTCCTCCCATGCTCCCCTGTCATGGTAAAACCGAGTGGCCATTTGTCGCCTCCGACCCATAGCGTCCTTATGGCAAAGATAGTAGAAGGGGGATTGTTTTCTGGTCACATAAAACGCCATGACTGCAACATACTGCAACATGGCCCCGTAAAACAATATAAAAAACATAGAGTTTTATGGTTGTAAAATATCTAATATTGATATACATAAAGGCGCTGACATTTCAAACGTAGTCATAGGTTGGCATGTCTTTTGATGTTAAGTGTATGGTTGTCAGAGATTTATGAACAGTAGCAATGCAACCGAGTGCAACACCCTAGTTATTCACATGGATAAAATCCCGCCGAATCTGTGCAGAATCCTAGCTCGTAATGGCCGCAAGGCCATGACCAACCGAGAGATTGCTGATGCCTCGGGGCTCACGATCAAGCGCGTTGGAGAAATAGCAAGGCAGACCAGTTGGGGCAAGGTCGATGTCTGTCAGGCCAGTGCCTTTGCCGCCGCCTGCGGGGTTGACCTAGTTAAACAGGGACAGGTCAGGAAGTATTTAATGCGGAAGGAGGGCTGCCGCTTCGACCATCTAGCTCAGAGCCCCAATAAGAAATACCTAACGGAGCTATGCCACATAAACAAATAAAAGGGAAAAACCTGCCATCGCTCGTTCACGAGTTTCTGGCATGGAAGGGAGTCACGGGCACGGACAACACCATTCGCGCCTACAGGGAAACACTGGACTGCTTCGCCTACTACTGCTACGAGCGAGGCAAAGACCCGCTCGTCCCAAGGACAATCAATGAATGGGTGGCACACCTAAGGGCTCCCGAGAAGGGGGTCAGGCGCAAAGGGGGGACAATCAACAACTACATCGGGCGGGTTAACTCGTTCTTTGAGTGGGCAATCCAGATGGACTATGTGCTGAAGAACCCCACCAAGCTGATCCCGAAGCTGCCTCAGGAAGCGGCCCATGTTCGTGGCTTCAAGGAGGAAGAGGTGAAGAAGCTGCTAATCTCAGCAGGGGCTGATGATACCAGACCCTACTGGTCACCCATGATCCTGCTCGGCCACCATTACGGCATGAGGATTCAGGACTGCTGTGAGTTCTCGGCCAACTGCGTGGAGTGGGACAGGCAGTGTTTCACCTTCATGCCCCAGAAGCAGAAAGCAAAAGAGATAGAACTGCCGCTGCACGACGATTTGGCAGTGGCGTTAAAAACAGTCAGCCCCGGGGACACTCACTATTTTCCGTTAGCTGTGGACAGGTACTACAGTAACAGCGTGGGCAGCGAGTTTAAGGAGATCGTCAGGCGAGCCCAGCTTTCTGACAACCTGAGCTTTCACTGCCTCAGGCATGGAGCAGCCACCAATATGATCAAGGCGGGAATCAACCTGACCACCATCGTCGAGATCATCGGCTGGTCATCAACCGCCATGCTCCAGCGTTACCTTGACAGGGACGAGGGGGAGATTGCCAAGCTGACGATGAACAGTTCGGTTATCTCACCGGGGCCGCAGTGCTCTACGCCCTGACGATCTGCGCCTAGAGGTCGAGCGCGGTGGCGACACAAACATTGAGCTTGGCGATTTACTCTTGGCGAAGATGTCAGCCAACCCAAACATTCCCACCGCCTTCTCCCACTGCTTCAGGTTGCTTTTGATGTAGTTCTTGTCTGACTCCGTGGCGTGTTCAATGTTCTCAAAGAATGTCTGGCGGTCTGGCTTGTATCTCAGAGCCTGCGAAACGGGGTTGGCACTGTTGAACGATGACTTCAGGTTTTTCTCGGCCTGCTTTGAGTTAATCTTCCTGCCAGTCCTGTCCTCGCTCACATCTTGATAGACAACAATAGCCTCATCATAGAGGCGGCGAGCCTCCTTCCAGTCACCCCCGGCAACAGCAGCGGCCCACTCCTGCCTGTACGGGGTAAACTCGTCCAGCTTGCTTCCAAGCATTCCACCCTTGATCGGCTCCACTGCATTGGAGTCGGAGTAGGTGGCCCGGATGGCACGCTTGGCGTTGTCGTTGAGCACCTTGTTCTGCTGATACTTGCTGACTCGATAGGTTACCGCACGGCTGATCGGGAGCAACCTGTTAACCGAGTCAACAAAAGCCATGTCTGGCCTTCCCGTTTTGTAGGAGTTAGCAAAAAAATCATACACTGTCCTCGTCTGGTTAAGCAGCAAGGCGGCGGGGGCATGTTGCGCCCTGCCCGGGAGGTCGTTCCACAACGCATGGAAGCTGCTGCCAACCAAGGGTACGGACTGCGTGGCTAACGCGCCCCACGCCAAAGCCTCATCCCTTTGAAGCCCGGGCTGTTGCCAGCCTGCTGTTTCGTTAGGCAGGCGAGTGATGCGCCTGCGACCGTACAAGCCCTCATCCATAAGCCTGTTCATCCACTCAAGCAGCCAGTTGTCTGGGACTTGAAACCCTGTTGAAGCGGCCAAGAAAATCATCATTTGAAGGTGTCGCTTGCCTTGTTCGCTTTTACTTTCCTTGCCTGTCCTGTTGATCATCCTTGACCAGTTTTGAAGCTGGTTAAAAGACCATCCAGTGAGCGCAAACATGACAGAGTTCAACCTGCTTTTCTTCTGCCACAGTGGGCGATTGCTCGGGGCGGCTATGTTGTTGGACATCACCATCGTTGCCGCCATTCGGTCAAGTTGCTCCTGCTTAAACAGCCTGATCTTTTTCCTTGCAGCCTTGTCGGGTGCGGCTGCCAGCTTCTGCCAATAATCCCTGACCTGTTGCTCAATATTGGTGACCCCAGACTTGGCCAAGAAACTTCTGGCTTCATCGTAGGTAACGCCGTTCGCCTTCATTACGCCGAGGAAGTTTCCAAGCACATCCTCTGGCGCGAGTTTCTCGTCCATTGAAATGCCAAGCTCAACCCTTTTGGCGTAGGCCAATCGGGCCTTTCTCTCCATGTTGTGGCCGACGCTCTGCGCTAGGTTGGCCAATAGGTTGTTTGCAGCTAGGTCACCCATGCGCTGCATCAACGGACTCAGCAGAACCTGTATCCCTGCCTCCCATGCGCCGACACCGTTCCATAGAATCCTCTTGGGGATGGACTTGAATGCCGAGGCGTCCGATGTTTCGGGGTCGGATAAGATTCTGCCGCCTGTCTCCAGTAGTTCGTCGAAATTAATGCTGGTCTGCTCTGGTGTTGTCGGCATCCCAAGCCCCTGCTCCCTCAACATCTTGTACTCGCTCGTTCTGCTGGGCATGACATTGGAAAGCTCCTCGACAGTGGGGACAAAAAACATTCGGATTGCCCCGTAGAGAGAGGCAGGATGTCCGTCCGTGCCTGTCCCTCTCCTGACCGCCTTCCATGTCCCGAGGATAGGAAGCTTATAGACGGCGATCTTGCTGCCTGAAACAACAAAGGAACTTCCCATTTTTATCACGTTGACCATCAACCCGCGAAGAATGGTGTAAAGGACAGGGGCAACGCCTGTTCCACCCTGAAGCATCTGGACAGCCAACGCTCCGTTGATCAGCGTGTCCGTGAAGTTCCTTGTAGTGGTCATGGTGTTGGCCAGTATCCCCCCAATGGTTGCCCCCCATGCCCTTTGTGCAATGTTGGGCATGGACTCCACGGTGTAATCGGAAAGCCCCCCGTCCCCGTAAACCTTATCGAAGTCAGATGTGTACTGCTTGAGGTACTTCGATTTTTTTCTCAAATAATCTTCGACTTGATCCCCTCCTGTTGCCGCCACGCCGATTTCACTGGCAACAGCCTTCTGGACTTTGGGGTGGTAACGATCCTTGCCAAATTTCTTCATGTACTTTTGGGTGAGCGCCTCAAACTCTCCCACTTTAAGGAGCCTCTCGATCTCATCATTCGCAGACTTGAGGGCTTTAACCACACTTTGGGCGAGCGGCAACTGGCCATTAGAAACAAAGCTCTGGAAATCCATCTCATTGTTGTAGCCCAGCGAGTAGAAGAACGACGGAGCCACCTTGTCTAGCCTCCCTTCTGTCATTGGTGAAATCCCCTCTGTTTTTGCAATTTGTATGATCGGGGTAGCGTTGTTGTTCTCAGGCTTGAATTTCTCCTTCAGGTTATCGAGCACGGGAATGAACTCCTCCATGAGTTGTTCCTTCATGGATAACCCCCCCTCCTCGCTTCCCGTTTCCACTGAAACCCCCGCCGCCGTGGCGAGCCGTACCGCTATCGACTGTGCCGAGAGATCAGTCTCGTCCTCTAATAGCATTAACGAGCCATCCCTGATCTCTTCGCCAATGAGGCCGTAGAGCATCTCGTTCACCGAGGCATCACGACCTGAGGCCGTGACCCACTCCGGGTTGCGGTCGGTGATAAAGCTGATAAGGGCTTGTGTCCCGTTGTCCCCGTCGAAGACACTATCGAACAGCGCCTTCCCGGTCAGACCCCTGTCCGTGGCATGCGCGTATTTCTCGATGAAGCTCCTGCCGTCATGGCTGAACTTCCTCGGCAGCATCGCCTTGCCCCGCTTCAGTGCCATTCGCTTGATGCCCTTACCCCTGACCGCTGTGTCAGTAACGCGGAGAGGCTGTACACTATCATCCTTACTGGCTATCCCCTCGTTAAACTTATATGCCTCGTCAGTAATGAAGTCCTCGTAGTAAATCAGTTCGATGTCCTCCTGCGTGACGATCTCGCCATTGGGGAGGAGCTCTCCAGCGCCATAGGTCATGCCACCCTCCTGCCATGAGTCTCGGAGGTATCGGCCAACGTGCCTCTCCCAGTTCGCAACACCCCTTGCCTTCTGTTCTACCTTCGACTCCCTTAGGCTAAACGAGGTGTCATCAGCAAACCTGTCCTTTCTCGACTTGGCCGCTTTTAACAACAGGTTTGTCCACTTCGCCTTGTGCCGACTTCTCCAGTCATCGAACCATGTGTAGTACATGTCATGTTTGTCGATGGCGCGTCTTGCTATCTTGGCCCCCCGGGTGGGAAGGTTGTCCACCAAGTGGCCAAGAACACCAAAGAAGGTGTTCCTGAACACGCCCCTCTGGTTGGTCGGCGTGTTCCACACTAGCTCGTTTACAAACGTGGAATGCAATTGCTGGAGAGTGTTCCAGTAGTACCCCCAGTAAGGAGACTTTGGGTTCCCGTTTTCATCCGAGTTGTTTTCTAGCTCATTGTCCAGCCAACGCTGTATATCCTTCGCTGCATTATGAGCCTTCTTGATGTTCTCGTTCCCCATTTCCCCGGGGAGAAGACTGATCTTGACGATGTTGCCCTCAACAGCATCAGGGTTGAGCGCATCAGGTGGCTTCGGAATGTAGATTGTCCCATTGGTGAAGTCTTCGTAGAAGTGATCACTCACTAATTCGGGCCTGTCATCCACTCTGGCCTGCAAGCCTGACAGACGCCTGTACTCCACAATCTCAGGGTCGTTGATCACCTGCTCGGCAGCGTTGGCTGCCTGCTCCAGATCAGCCGCCAGTCGAAGCTCCTTGACCACGGACTTCATTCTCTGCTGTGCCACGAACCTTGTCCTTCCCTCTTGGCTCGAAAGTTCGGTGACCTCATTGAACATCTCGGCAATCTTCTCCTTGCGTACCTCGATGTCCCCACTGGAGATGGCGTCGTAAATTTGTTCAACCAGCTTGTCGGCCTCCTTCTTCGCCTCGATGAACGGCATCGACTCAATGATGGCGTTGGTGCGGATCGACTTGTTCGCTATGAATAATGCTGAAGCTGTCCTCCACAAGTTCTCATCCTCCTTTTTGACCCCGAGGTTGGTGACATAGTTATACACCTCGTTGCTGAGCCGCACGATCTCGGCGCTATCGTAGAACTGTTCATGGATGTCTGGCCTCCTGAAAAGCTCAAGCCCCTCGGGGTTCATGCTTAGGATGTTGGAAAGCTTTTTCATCGCCTCAGACAGTTCTGGGACAGAGCTAATGGCTGCCTCCAAGTTCTCCACCGAGCCAATCATCTGGGCCAGTAAGCTGACCTCTGGCTCTGGCTTGGTAGCCCCGGCCAAGGCGACCTGCAACGTCTTTGAAATTTCGCTGGTAAGGCTGGCGCTGTCCACTGCCCTCTTGGCAGCGGCCTGTGCTGACCGAACAGCAGCCTTAAAGCTGCTGCCGCTAACCTTGGCTGCCTGCTTGTCTGCCACATGGCGAAGGCGGGTTGCCCTGTTCTCCATCTCCTTGATGAATTGAAAGGCGTACAGTGCGGTGGCCTGTGCGAGCTCGGGTCGGCCCTCATCCTGAAACCGCTGAATTGTCTGCATGTACTCAGAGGAACTGGGCAGTGAGTCAACGAGATTCTGTATGTACCCCATGTCATGCGCCTTGATAAGGCGTGCAACCCTGCTGGTGTTGTCCAGCCCCGGGATAATCTTCCTGATAATCTTGTCGAACAGACTGGTAACCGCACCAGCCTGTGAAGCCCTGTCGTTGGCGCGTTGCCTCAGCTTTGCCGCGTCCCCTGACTTGCCTGTCTCCTCGGCCATGTCTGCCTTGGCCAGATCAGTGGAAACAGCACCCGCGAGCTTGGCCTGATTGGTCAACACCTTGACGCTCTTGGCGTTGATGTTTCCGCGCATGAGCATCCCGCCCATCTTCTTGTTGGCCCTGCCCGGGGTGGACAAGGTTTTCTTGGCCTTTGAAACAAATCGGTTGACCTGTGCGTTCGTGTTGCCAAACGCAGCAGCTATCGCGTCAAGAATGCTGTTGAGGATTTGACGGCCACGGCTGAACTCGGACTCACCAACGCGGGTCACCATTGCGTTGGCATAAAACTCGTCGGCATTGGCGAGGTGGTAGGTGTCCTCGACGATCCTTGAGAAATTCTCTGCGCCCACTTCGCTCTCCTTGGGCAGGATACTCCTGAACTCGTCACTGGTTATCTGTCCCCGCGACTGGATGTTCCTGAGTACGCTCAGGTTGGAGAGTAACCGCACTCGGTCATCCCCCTTGGCCTGCTCAAGCTGCTTCTCGTTCTTGGAGATCTCGCTGGCAACCGACTTCTTGTGCAGGCTGATCGCCTTCTGCCTCAGGTTGGACGGCAGAAGCTTGGCCGTGAAGTGGGCTATCTCCTCAAGTAAAGTGTTCTCATCCGTGGCGGTGTCGCTGGCTAGGTTGATGATGTTCTCCAAGCTGTTGAACTCACCCTCGTATGCCACCTCTGTGTCCCCATCGACGTTCAGTTCAGAACTGATATTGAGGGACAGGTTATCCAGTAGCTCCGGGTCGATCTTGTCAAGGAACCTGAGTGCCGCAATGCGCTGCTCCTCCGTCAGTCCGTTGTCGGCACGGCTAACCAGTTCCTTGAGAGCCACCGCACCCTTGGCGACGGGCAGGTCGTTGGGAACCTGAACAGCTTCCTTCTCTGCCTTGGCTGCCTTGGCTCGCAGCTTGCGATTGGGCGCTGACTCAGCCTCCTTGTAAATCTCCTCTGCATACTCCAGTACAGCTTTCCAGTTATTGGGGCTGACTTCCTTGGCCCATGCCGTGAGCCGCTTCTTGTTGTCGGGGCTGAGCACCTGCTTGAACGAGAACGGCAGGGCAGCCTCAAGTTCATCAGCCTTTCGGTGCAACTCCTGCGACCTCTTCCTCGCGGCAAGCGACTGCCTTGGCTTCGGCCCTATTCCCTCTCCAAATTGCGTCCCCTTTATCGCCTCTTGCCTCGCCTCCGCAATGAACGCTTCAGCCTGCTTGGCTGTGGCACTCACTAACTTCTGGAGTTGGTTGATTAACCGGGGGTTGGAGTCGAGCACACCCAGAATATTGCTGATGAACTCTGGCAACCCGCCCTTGAACGACTCAATGTGGGCCTGCACGGCAGCGAACTCCTCCTCCGTTAGCTCTACATTTTCAGAATCCTTTGGAGGCAGCGGCGTCTCCTTTACCCTCTGGCCTGCTGGCTTCTCCTCCCCTTTCGGGGGTGACCAATAGGAGGCTGCCTCAGACTCGGAGACAACATTAAGGCTGCTCGGGGCTTTCTGTCCCTCTGTCAACTCGATTGGCTGCGAGGCACGATGCCACTTGCCCTTGATCTTGGTGACTGGAGCCAGCCCAACGCTGGCCCTGAACTCATTATTGAATTGCTTGCGCTTCGGAATGAGGATTCTTTTCCCGTCACTGTTAATCTCTTGGACGTACCCCTTTCGCATCTCGCCTCTCTGTATCCTAGCCTGATGCCAATCCTCGGTAGCTTGGTCGCCTTGAGGTTGAACCCCCTCGACCTCGGGCATTGGGTCAGAGGGTTGATTCGCGTCCCTCCATCGTGTGTTTCTCCTCTCCTCTATCTCCTCCTCGGTTAACTTTTCCTCGACTGGGGTGTCCTTCGTGCCTTCTTCTACGTTTTGTGCGGAAGTGGGCGTGGCCGCAAACGAACCCCCGCGATCCAGTACGTCCAAACCGACGCCCTGCTGTTGCTCTTGCCCCTTGGCGTCACGACTCTTGCCTATTAACAGGGAGAGCCCCGCAAATTTTAGCCCCTTGTTGAGGTTGTTGATCTGGCCGACTATAAAGTTCTTCGCTTGCAGCGGCCTCTTGATGGTTTCTTCCATCGCTGTGCCGGGGTTGCTCGTGGTTGGCCTTGCGCCGATAGAGTAATAGAACCTCCCGCTTCGCTTGTCCCTGATGATGTAAACATTTTTACCATCGAGGGTGTAACGCTCAACACCTTCATCCAATTGACCCTTCTCAATTTTAAGTGTTGTGATTTTTGGTACAGGTTTATCCTTTTTCTCTTTGTAACTAAGGAGTAATTGATTGTCTCTATTGTTTTTATTTTGATTGTAAGCCGAAACTCTTTTTGCTGCTTGATCGTTTAAAACACTGGGGGCAAGCAGGCTCTGTTCTGTCCATGATTTACCACCTTTCTTAAACGGTTGTTTGCCTCTTAGTGCAAGCTGATCAGCTTCAGAACTTTCATCTCCTTTTTTAGTCCAGTAATCCAGCACCGCACCGCCATCGGTGAGAATTTTTTTATCATTCTCTGTGATTCCTTCAGGCTTACCTCTTCGTTTTCTTTGTTTGGTTTTTACACCTTTAGGTGAGTAGACCCCATGCTCCTTTATTATGTTATCCTCCCTGCTTATCCTCTCTCGCTTAGCAATTACTTTTTGGTATTTTTCAGTAACAGGAGCCTTCTTAGCCTTCATGTTAACGTAGGCTATGATGCCTTGAATGCCCTCAACTGCTTCATCAGTTAAGGCATCCGTCTTGCCTGACACACTAATTGTGGCAGACTCTCCACTTCTGTTAATAGAAAATTCTACGCCTTTACCTTTATAGACTTCATTTAAATTACTCTGCAACTGACCAAGAGGTATTCTTTCCGGGTTTACCAATCCAACTTCCACCCTGTTTACGGTCACCCCTTTTGATTCGGTTTGAGTCTTGAATACTATAGGAGCTAAACCTTTCTTCCCTTTTGTTACAGCAGATTTAAACCCAATTGTTTTACCATTAGGGACAGTAGCCCAATCAGCAACAGGCATTTCCTCATCAGCCCTTCCTTTGTCTACAAGCTTTAAGTCATCAACGGTTAATCTGGTTGGGGCTTCCAGCCCTCTGGTCAACTCACTTAGGGAATCCTCATTGAATTTTTTTCTTGGGTCACCCGCGATGATTGTATCGGCAAACAGTTTCGGGTTTTTCAGGATGTTTATAGATTCCACCAGCTTCTTTGCGAGCAACTCCACGTTGCCGCGATCTGAAAGAGTCCGAGGATTGACTACTCCTTTTTTCCTGTACTTGTTGGCCGCAAGGATCACTGCATTAATCGACTCCACGCCAAGGTGGCCATTCGATGCCATCAACTGCAACGCCTCACGAAGCGCCTCGTTCTTGACATGTGTTACCGTCCTGCGAGCGAGCTCTGCTTCTCCCATCTGTGCCGCCTTGGCCTTCTCAATCTTAGGCGATATGGCCATAGCGGGGGCCAGTTCCCAAATATCAGCATTGGCTAGGTTTTTGTCGCTGAACAACGTCTTCTGGACAAACCAGCCCCTGCGCGAAAGCCTACCCGTTCTGTCCTTCCGTTGTTGAGCGGACTCCTTAACCTGAGAATGATCCCTTAGCCTGTGAGTTGGGACAAACCTGCCGCGCTCATAATAGCCGATGTCGAGTGTTTTCTCCTTTCGGTTGTGTTTGAGGTAGGCGTCCTTGCTGTTGTCCCTGTATTTCCTGTCAATGTAAACAGACCCCTCTGCCCAGTACCCATCCACCTTGTCATAGTGAGGCTTCCCTTCTCTAGGTGGCCGCTGGACTGAGAGAACAAACTGGCCTTCCGGGGCTTCTTTGCCCTCCTGTTGTATGCGTTTGTATTCAGGTTCGACCTCCTCGCCCTGAGTCAGTTCGCGCTGCGGATCAGGTGCAGGTGGCCCCTGCATCCTCGGCAAGTCAACACTGCCCCGCTCTTGCCCTTCCTCCATTTCCCCAAGCTCAAGTTCCCTTTGGCTTCTTGGCGCGGGTGGCCCGAACACATCCCTGTCCTCGTTGACCACCTGTTGCTGCGCCTGCTCAAATAAATCCATTGAGCG
>Ga0098054_1000751_pt1 | contig 18265 bp, 6 predicted proteins | sample 16_taG_FD_75048 | JGI IMG/M metagenome (GOLD analysis project Ga0098054, IMG submission 75048) | Marine viral communities from the Subarctic Pacific Ocean - 16_ETSP_OMZ_AT15313 metaG | ecosystem: Environmental > Aquatic > Marine > Oceanic | place: Pacific Ocean | collected 2015-01-18
AAGATGATCGAGCGCAAGGCTGCCGTTCCAGCTAACGAGAAGGCTAGAGCTAGATCTGAGTACTACAACGAGAGAAGAAAAGCCAACGCTCGCATCAAGTCGTTCACCAAAGAGGAAGCCCTCAAGGTCATCAGAAAGAACTACAAGCAAGCTCCTAAGGGATGATAGAAAGTACTACTCCAAAGAAGTGGGTTTCGGATAAAGACGAGCGCCTGCTTGGTCCAGGCGAAATGATTTTCGCTCAGAACGTCATAGTCTCTGAGAGAGGTGGTGGCTCTGTAGGTGTCATCAAAACGATGAAGGGGACCACTAGCATCAACCCAGTTACAGCGGAGAGCGGAACTGACACCAGCGCTTGGGAGGTTTCAGGATCGGTTGCTGACAATCAGAGAAACTACCTCTACCTTTTCGTCAATGACGAAGCGTCGGGTGATAGCGGGAGAATTGTAAGGGTTGATGCAGAGAATTCAGAGTGGAAGACAGTTCTGTCTAATGGCATCTCCCTGAAGAGAGGTAACCACGTAGTTGGCACCGTCATCAACAAGGCCTTCCAGCAGGACGGTGTTGTTCAGACAGTTCTCTACTTCACAGACAATCACTATCAGCCATACAAGATAAATGTAGATAGAGCGCTCGCTGGTGATTACGACGACATCGACAATGATGAGTACCAGCGTTTTGCCATGCACACGATCAGAGCTGCGGCTTGGCAGATACCTAATGTTGGTTTTGAAACCGACGAGGACTTTAATGGCAACAACTTCAAAAGTGATGTCTTTCAGTTCGCTGTCCAATACATCTACAAGGATGGTGAGGAGTCTGCGCTTAGCGGATATTCAAAGCTGGCCGTATCCCCATACCTGTCTAACAAAGGAACTAGCCTGATAAGCAAAGGGGCGGATACTGGCAATGTTTGCGTGATAGGAAACTTGTGGGGTTCGCTGTTTAGCGACAGGTACGCTGACGTAACGAAGGTGAGGCTGCTTGCCCGAATAAGCAACAACGATCCCTTTTACGTTCTCGATGATTTCGATCCGAGAGCGAACAAGACAAGGTACGTTGGAGGAAACTCTACGGTTGTCTACGACTCCACTACATACGAGTATAAGTTCTACAACGATCAGTACTACACCACAGTATCCCAGACGACATCTCAGAAGATGTACGACAACGTCCCTCAGAAGGCAGAGGGCCAGGCGATTTCTGGAAACAGACTTATGTACTCCAACTACGAAGAAGGTTATCCGAATGTAGATCTAGGAGACGACATCACCTTCACGGTCACCTATGGAGAGGATACTACCGCTGGAGGTGTGTTTCACGTATCTGCAGCGGGAGCAGCTCAAAAAGCAATAAGAGTATCGGGAAGCTCTGTATCTGGAGAGACACCAGTCACTGCAGAAGGAGACCCCTTGAAAGGTGATGTTTTTGTGGATCTGACTTCATCTGGGTTTGTGTGGCCTGGGAGTAATAACGCGAGCTCAACTGTGCCCGCTGGCACTGTGACTCGTATAGGTTTTACATACCAGCCAAGAGCCGAATACCACAAAACAAGTACTGCGGGCGGCGGTGCTGGCATAACCCTCATTGAAGGAGCCTCTAATTCAGGCGGAGATACGTTTGACCTGAGGCTCGCATCTGTGTCTGGGGATAGCCTGAATACAGGCGTTAGCGCAACTTCTTTCACTGTAGATCAAGAATGTGTGTTCTTGCTTCAGTACACATCCGACACTGACGAGGATGTGGATGACATTGCAACCAATATGAGATCTCAGCTTTCTGATGAAAGCGTAGAAGAGACAATGAGGTTTACTCGTGTGGGGTCGGGGACTGTCGGAGGCGTTATTGAAAATTCTACCGCGACAAGCGGGTCCTGGTCGAACGGAAACTCAGTCAACTTTGACAACTGCACTCTTGACGTCACTTTCGGTTTTAACGACACTGATGTTTCTGGGAGTAATGATGGAGATTTTGTTATAGAGCCGTATGTGAAAAGAATCAAAGTTATTCAGCACGAGGTAAGCGGGTTGGTTCTTGACGATGCAACATACACTGATTATCCGACTATACAGGCCAATGTTGTGATCAACAACAACCAAATATCTTTTGGATCTCCTATAGACACGTATGTCAAAAACGGATCTCAGAGTGTATTCTCTGTAGCCCCAACAGACTCATCATCATTCAAGGCTGGGTCTTCTCACGATTTTGGAATTGTCTTCTTTGATCAGTGGGGTAGGTCTGGGTTTGTGAACGAGATAGGTTCTGCATACATCGACCAAACAGGAGAGAGGGCGGCAGGAACTGGAAAGGGATCCGCTCAACTAAGAATAAACTTCCCTCAGGGCTTAAACTCTGTTGTGCCTGACTGGGCCTACTCATGGGCTCCAGTGTACGGAGGGTCTCAGTTTTCTAATGTCCTGCAGTATACAACGGGTGGCGCGTACATCGTTAAAGAAACCTCAGGCACCTACGCCTCTATCGTGGCGGACAAAAGAATTTATGTGTCTCTGAACACACTGGTTCAACACAAAGAGAAAACATCATCCACTAGAGATTATTCCTTTACCAAAGGTGATATCTGCAGGGTGATAAGCTATAAGGATGCTGACACGGGAGTGAGAACTTTCCCGAGCACAAACGAAAGCGGAGGAGGCATTATAGAGTTTGAGGTTCTTGGGGTTGAGACGTTAACTGCTGGCAATGGAAACCCTATTGAAGGAGCCTCTTCTAACGATCAGACTGAAGGACAGTTCTTGGTTTTAAGGGCTCCAGAGATTGAGGGTGGCTTTAGAGTGGACACTACTGGAGACGGAAGCCCAGATGCTAACCTCAAGTACGAGGGCTTTGACTGGTTCTCAATGACGGGTGCTGCTTCTTACCCAGTAGATGTGAACCCCAACTCTGGGTCTGGCAGGAATTACTGGGGTCAAGAGTGCGTTATAGAGCTACTTACTCCTAAGAAGTCTGCGGACACAAAGGTGTACTATGAGTTTGGAGTGCAGAAAAAACTGACAAACACCAGCAACCCTCTCGGAGCTAACTTAACACTGATCGATGGAGACGTCAGGCTAAGAACAGTTTCTTGCGTAACCCCAGAGTGGAACGGTGTAGATTCTTTCAACCAAGACGATCTTGAGGATTGGGTGTTTGTTCCGTTTGCACTAGAAGATCAATATCCTACCGAGATCTCAAGCGAGAAGGCATGGAACAGGGGTAGAGCTCATGTGAAGTTTGACAGAGCCGCAACAGTCAACAGATATAACAGCATCACGTACAGTGATCCTTACGCTGATGACACCGCGTTTCTTACGCTGTCTTCTTTCACGCCTGCCAACGCGAACTTCTTTGACTTACCGTCAGAGCACGGCGGTTGCAAGTTTATTGGTATGAGCGGTGACAACCTCATGGCTCTCCAGGAGAATAAAGTTTCAAGACTTAGCATAAACAAGAGTGTTATTGAAACGGGTACCCAAAGCGGACTCGTATCTCTGGCGGCCTCCCCTGTAAACAACCTCGTCTCCTACTCTGCAGATTTCGGAACTCAGAATCCAGAATCTGTTACCGTTAGGGACGGTGTTGTGTACTTCGCGGACGTAGAGAGATCCGCTCTTGTGAAGGTATCCCAACAAGGAATGACTGTAATGTCTGACACGGAGAACAAGTCGACATTCGATGACAGGTTTGACAACTCTACTTCTGTTGTGTCTGGGTTCGACCCAGAAGACGACATAGTGTTCTTTACATTTAACGCTTCAGGCGGCTCTAGGACCTTCGGGTGGGACGAGAAGAGTGGAGCTTGGACATCGGTCTATACGTTTATCCCTGAGGGCTACGCCACACTGAGAGGTAGGTTTTACGCTCTCGGATCTGGCGATTCTAGCACTGGCGCATTGGCTCACGAGTTTAACGACGAAGACAACTCTAACGTATTTATGGGGAGGTCTTCAGCTGACGTCTCGAAGGTGCATGTCATCTTCAATGACAATCCGAACAGGGTCAAGCACTACCAGAGCATCTCCATAGAAGGTGATAAGGCTTGGATTACGGTCATTAAAAGCAGTGAAGGCACTACATCTCCAAACCTTTCATTTGAAGAGAAGGAGGGTGTCCATTACGCTTACGTAGGCGCTGGCTCATCCACAAACTACAACAACGTATACGCAAATTCTGAGAAGTACCTCCCTATTGGAGAAGTGGAGTCTGTTGATTCAGGCACCAATACTGCTGTCATCAAGAACAGCCTCAGAGGTATGCATATACCTATCGGGTATAAGCTGGCTCAAAAAGGAGTAAGTGAGGACACCATATCGGATCTGGTTGGTATCACAATCTCGTCTGTTAACAGATCAGAAAAGAAGATTACATTTAACGGTGTGACTGGTATAGACGTAGGAGATAGGCTCTTCTGCTTCGCAGATGGAGGCATCACTGGAGATAAGATAAGAGGCAACTGGGCTAGAGCTGAACTCAGCTACACTCCTCAGGGTGCATCCTTTCCATCCGAGATAAGCGTAAACGAACTACATGCAATCAATGCCTACTACAAAGATTCTAAGGCGAATCACGCACTAGGCAATCAATAACTATATTTGTAAAATGCTGGAAGCACTACACACTCTCATATCAATCATCTTCAGGGAAGCAGACCCTAATCTTACCTACGCGTTTGAACCCGTGACCATGGGCCTCATGGCGGGTAGCGCTTTGCTTAAGGCTCTAACTGGTAAGATGCAGTCGGGGATGCAATCCGATGCGTTCCGCGATCAAGCTGAGGCTGATGCGCTGCGAGCGAAGACTTCAATAGGGGAGGCAGACAGAATGATTGAGGCGGCGGAGCGCCGCAGAGCAGACTATGGTTTGGGGCCGTCCTTCACAGACCTAAGAAGAATGGTCATGGAGGATCCCACCTCTGACTACTTAAGGAGGGAGGCGGCCAAGACTGAAGCGAAGAATCTTGACGCTCTAAAGTATGGAGGCGCTAGATCTCTTGCTGCGGGAACTCAATCCGCTACTCAGCAAACACTAGACAACCTGTCTAAGATTGCCGCAGATGAGCAAGCAAGGAAGGCTCAGGGTCTTGGCGTCGTAGGAGCTCAAGAGCAGCGAGTTGCAGAACAGAAGCTTGTGGATGCCAGAACAGACCTCACGCTCGGTAGAGGTATGCGTGCCGAGGGTTTGGCGCAGCAGTATGGATCGGAAGACATGATGAGGTTCGGAGATGTGCAGAAGAGAATGGGTAACCTTCAGTTCGGCAGTGACCTTATTGGGTCTGGAATTGACATCGCAATGCAGACTGATTGGGGTCAAGGCAAGGGTGCTGGAGGCGGACTCAAGAAACTTTTTGGAGGTGGTGGCGGAGGCAACATTGAGAAAGCCGCTGAGTTGTTTGGAACAGGGGGTACAGGGGGTACTTCAGGCGGAGGTGGTGTAGACCTTTTTAGTGGGGCAGACCCTTACGCCCAGATTGACATCTTCGGCAGGAAGGAAAACGGAGGGAGAGTGACAGCCTTCAAGGAAGGAGGGGAACTGATGAGAGACCAAGAAACTCCTGGGGAGTTCTCTCACAAAAACAACCCTATTGACATCATGCAAGACGGAGCTAAGATCGGAGAGATGACTGGAGGAGAAGGCATTGTGTCACCTGAAGACATGGGTGAATGGGAACAAGAAGCTGCTAAGGGGGACACTCCGCTTCACAGGAAAGTCAGAGCTTGGTTCAGAAAAATAAATCAAAAGGATAATGGCTGATTCAAGAGGGACAATAGCTGGGCTAGGTCGATTTAATCGCCCGACTCAGTCTCCGTATGCCAAGGAGTACATGAAGGGCATGCAGCAGAGTAATCTCGCTGCGGGTTCAGCACTAACAGATTTTGCCAAGAAGTTCGGAGAGATCAAAACGCAAGAGCGTAAGGCTCTTACGATGATCCCAGACGCTGACTTCTCAAGCGACCCAGCGGTATCATCTATGTTTGCCTCTGACGCCCAGGGGATTAAAGACAAAATTAACGGAGGTGTAGAGGGTGCATACAATTTCGCTGACGAGGCTGATATCCTGAGGTTTAACAATGACGTAGCTAATTTCCAGAAAGAAATAACAGAGGCTGAGACTATATATGATCAATCAATCAAGGGGTTTCAGGACTTAGAAACTGCGCACGACTACTTTGTCAAGACTGGGGCAGATCCCAGGCAGGCACCTACCGAAAACATCAAGGGTGTCGGTGAGGTTTACAACGCCAAGATTGGGATGCAAGCTTTCGACGACACGATGGCAAAAGCCTCAGCTTTGAGAGAAGGCGAGATGAAGAAGCAACCTGATGGAAGCTACGTTCTTGTAGGTAAAGGAGGTCAAAAGCTAGGTGAATACAGGTCTAAAGAGGAGTACTTCAAAGAGTTAGCTGAGCTCTCAAAGCCAGACCTCCAGCCAGTTCCTGTCATCGACGGATTGAACTTTGCCATAGAAGAAAAATGGGCTACTCAGTTTGACACTAGAAGTAAGGCTGAGTCAGCTGCGTTGACCTATGTACTAAACAACCCTGCTATCGCAGACAGAAGAGCTCGTGAAGTCATGGGGGTCTCTGAACTAGCTGAGCAAGGTGAGATGTCTGAAGAGGCTAAAGCCATGCTTGCGAAGCATCCAAACGCATCGGCTAGATTTGATTCGGTGTCTGATGCACAGCTCGCTTACGCAAAAGAGATTGTTCAGGGGTGGGAAGACCTCAAGAAAAAGGAAGCGGCACCAAAGGCTACAGCAACTCAGACTGCGAAAGCACAAGAGAAAAGAAAGAGAAAGGACGCCGCCATGGAGTCTATCAGGGTTGTGGGAGATGAAATCCAGAACGCTGTTCGTGGTGGAGGGTTGTTTGAGGCTGTTGTTGGGTCTGGTAATATAGAGCCTGGCACAACTGCCCCTGGAGAGAAAGTTACCTTCCCCTACTCGCTTGATGACAGCATTCAGGTTACCGACGAGGATGGCAATGAGCTCGACTTGAAAGTCACGCAGTTTTCTTACGATGTTTTCGGAGACAAGATTCAGCTGATAGGAACAACATCCAAGTCCAGCTCCCCTGGTCAAGCGGAAACGATCGTAGACAAAAGAGTCACGATTGACGGATCAAATATCGATCAGATCGCCAAGTTGGATCAACTCTTAAACATGGAGTACGGCGTAAAGCTAGCCGAATTATTTCGTAAATTTACATCAGGCGAATACCAGATGGCTCCAGACTTTCAGGGTCGTACTACCCAGGAAGAAATTAACGCAGCGATGGGTCGAACAACTACAAGTCCAACAGGCGGCATAGCACGATAAACAATGAACGAAAACGAACAGCTTCTAAAAGACTACGTAGCAACGTGGGATAAGTATCAGGATTGGGATACGGTCAATTCGAAGTTCCCAGAGTTTGCGGACACAGACTCTCAGATCCTTAAGGATTACGTGGCAACTTGGGAGAAGTATCAGGATTGGGATCAGGTAAACGAGAAGTTCCCAGAGTTTTTCTCTCAAAAAAAAAAGGATGGTCCATCCGAATCGGACGTCTCTCCATCTCTTGGAGCAGGAACTGAACCTGGGAGCCTAGGCTGGACCTTAACTAAGTTCTTTGGCAAGATGTCCCCCAACATGGGGATTAAGATGGGGGCCTACGAAATGGAAGCTGAGGAGAGGAGGTTGGCTGAGGCTGGACTTCTTGAGGACTTCAACAGGTATGATTTTGGTGGACTTGACGTAGACGCTATCACGAGGTCAGCTCAGATAAAGGCTGAATCTCAGGCCCCTGAAATTTATTCGGCCCTGGGGAGTGATCAAGATTTTCTGGATGGCCTTGCTCTCATAGAGAGTAAGAAGGCTGGTGACAAGATTGCCGTCGGAACTAGCTATGCAGGGTATGGAGCTGCCTACACCCCCACGCAACACCGAGGTCTGACGCAAAAGGAGATCGATGAAGAAAGAGAGAACTTCATAAAGGAGGCCTATACGAACAAATTTACGGAGTTCAATCAGGGGTCTCTTAAGGAAGAGATTTTGAGCCAGCTTACACCAGAACAGAGAGCAAACAAGGAGTTCCTCTCGATGCTGTCGGATAAGCTGTACTATCACGGAGAACTGAATGTGGACTTAGATGGTGATGGTAGATACAACGACCAACCCCTCATACAAGACATGGTCACGTCGATAGACATGAGTTTTACTGGATTGGCTCAGGGGGTTGCGCTTCCTGCTGTGATGCCTTTTCTAGACGAAGAGCAACAGAAGGCACTGTTCGATCACATGAACGATGCCGACGAAACCGCTGGAAGAACTATGACGGTAACCGAGGACGGGATTTCGGACTCTTACCTCAACGGAGATTTCGTAAACGGAACCAAGCAGCTACTTACTGGTGTTGCTGGAGCGGCTCCAAGTATTGCGCTAGGTATGACTGGCTTTGGAGGAGCTGCTGCCTTGGGTGTTAGCGGTGGTTTCAAGTCCTACGCAGAAGTGGCTTACGACGAAGAATTCACTAATGACTTGGGTAAGTATGGATATGCCATTGCTAACGGCGTAGGAGACTTTGCGTTTGCTCGGATCGGCACTTCCATCTTCAAAGGCGCTGAACAGGCAGCTTTGAAGTCTTACACGACGGCAGGGTTGGCTAGAAAGAATGGTCAGATGTTGACTATGGATATGATTAAGGGGTACGGATACAGGAAGGGGATTGCTTTTTCCTCTGAGTTCCTTGAAGAGGCGGCCACTGAACTAACGACCAGCTACTTTTCTGCGATCGGAAAGGGTGAAAAGTTTGACTTGGCCTCCGAGATTTCTGGCGTGATCGATGCTGGCCTAATCGGTGGCTTTGCTGGTGTAAGCGTTGACACAGCAGGTAATACATCTGGTAGAATTAAAGCCGCAGCAAACGCACGAGCAAACGCAGCGGCAGAGACTCAGCGTCAACTCGAAGCTCAAAAAGCACAGCTTCAAAAGAAGCTTGCTGGGTACGCGACGGGAGACCCAAGAACTCAAGATCTTCAGGCTGAGATCAGCAGAATTGATTCTGATATTGAGAGCATCGTGAGAGGAAGGCAGGACTTCTATACCATGATGAGCGTTCGTCACGAGGCTGACTTTGAGCAGATGCAGCTGCTTGACGCAGAGATTGAAAGGATGGCGTCAGCCGCCAACAAAGAAGGAGTTACTGAAGAAGAGCGTTCTGTTCTGTTGGAAAGAATGGAGGGTGTAGTCAAACAGCGTATTGAGCTGCAGCAAAAGCATATTGGCGAAGACGTATCTCTCACTGAAGAGGAGTCTGACCTGATGTTCGGGAAAGCCCTGAAGGACGGACTGTCAGCAATCGACGATGAAGTAGATAAGGCGCGTAATGCGGTCACTATGTTGAGAGATAGACTTGGAACGCAAGACCCTCCTTCTCAGTCAGCATTGGATACAGCAGAGAAAGCTTTGCAAGATGAGGTCGGTAGAAGAAAAACTGTTCAACAGTTGATGGGTGAACTTGACGCTGCTAGATCTGAAGCTAGGTCAGCAAGAGCTGAGGCCGCAACAGAGGGCGGAGACATCGAAGCCTTTAACGAGGCTATGGAAAATGTAGTGTTGCTTGAGGGAGCCCTGGCTGAAGTCGCTGGTGTTGACAGCAAGATAGTTGCAGGCCCATCTCGATTCGTAGGGGATGTGCTTGACATCAACGCTCAGATCGCAAACAGAGCCACCAGTGAGTGGACTGAGGCCAACATCGAGGCTATGCAGAACTCAGGCCTCACGAAGGAACAGGTAGAAGCAATCCTCCAGTCTGAGAACTACGCAATGGTTACGGCTGAGAACCCCAATGCAAGGGCAGTAAGCGATAAGTCTAATGAAGCCAACAACAAGAAAGCAGAGGAGTACCTAAAAAAACTAGGACTTAAATACCACAAAATTGTGGGTCGCTATGGTAACGGAGAGAACAGCTTCCTTGTGGAAGGTATGACGAGAGAGCAAGCTTCAGAGTTTGCACGTCAGTTCGATCAGGAATCAGTAGCGCACAGAGAGGGACTCGTCCTTAGAGACGGGAGTATGCAGGTGTTTGGAGAGGGAGTCGACTTTAGTGGCGACCTTGACAATTACTTCAGCGCCATCAAGGATGCCGAAGGAAATGTCGTAAGGTTTGCCAAGCCTCTTTCTGAGAAATACGTAGACAAAGAAGGCAACGAAATTACCAAGCAGGAATATGAAGGCCGCATAAAGGACCTTGAGTCAAACATGCAGGCGATTGAGAACTACATTGTAGAAAAAGTTCAAGAAGCCCAAAAAGAATCAGAGGATCAGAAGGCTACAATAGATCAGAAGAGTGGTCTCCCAGAGGGGGCCGTGACAGTGAATCCTAAAGCGGGTGTCAAGATGGGTGAGGGCGGTGTTCTCAACAAGAACGAAGCCAGAACGATTAACAATCTTTTTAAGCTGTTCCAATCTCTCTACGGGTCAGAGGCTAGAATGGTTCTCATGCCTGAGGGATCTCAATCCTATATGGGTGAGGGGAATGGTGGTTTGTTTTTCGACAAGAAGGACGGAGTTCCAACCATTTTTGTGTCAGCATCTCAAGTTAGAATCAACGCAGCTAGCGAGGCTTCTCAAGCTAAAGAGCAGGGCGCGGAATACAGAACAAAGTCATTTTCCGAGACTGTCGTAGAGGAGGTCGGGCACGCAGCTATCGGGCCAGGCTTTCAGCAGCTGACAGATACTCAGCAGCAAGCCATGGAGAGGAGAGCTTTTGAGATCGCGGGCAAGGCCAGAGATGGCGGTGCTCTACTCAACAGGCTGATCGCAAAGAAAGATACTTACACGAGCGAGGGGAAGGACCCAAGAACTGTAAGAGAAGAGGTCGTCATGGATCTCCTCTCAGCCTTGTCTGGCGGGTCTTCAAATGTAAACCTCGGTATCGCAGATAGCGTTATGAGACTCTTCAATGAGATCTTGGTGAAGGCTGGCATGGCCAAAGACATGCGCTTGAATGATCCAAAATCTATCTTCCGTGTAGCTGCACAGCTTAACGCGGCAAGAAAGACTGGTGATACATTCTCCGCCGATGTAAAGTCGAATCCAAGAGAGGAATCTAAAGCCTCTGGCATGGTGAAGCCATTAGGCCTCAAGCCTGGGGAGGACGGTAAGGTTAAGATAAAAATGCTTGAAGCTTTTTACTCTTACAAGAATGGCCTCAAGAAAGACATAGGTAGTAAGGAAGTTACGAAGGAGTTTAATGACAAGTACCACTTCATCAACTGGTGGAAGAAAGTAACTAATTCTGGCGCTGACACACACTACTCCAGATTCCAAACTGAGGATGGTAAGACCATCGACACCAGCGTAATCAACAAGAAACGCAGAGAGAGAGGTAAGCCATCTAGCGATGTTATTAATATGTCTCTTGAGGTGTACAAAGAAAGAGTGCTTGAAGCCGAGAGGCAGGGGTTGATCGATGCAGCTGCGAAGCGCATGATGCTCAACAACTACTACAAGGTCAAGAGAAGATACAATTCGGAGAAGGATTCCTACGGACTCAACTACGAGAGCTACGTTCAGAATATGAACGACAAAGCTGAGGCGATGCTAAAGAGCGCTAGCGATAGAACAGGCGTTGACTTTAACTTCGAAGAAGATTCACCAGAGGGCAAGGCTTCCTACGCGCTTAAGCTTGACCTGAGAAAGAGAGGTCAGTACCTTTCTTTTGAAGAGAAGGCTAAGTTTATGGAGATGCGATTCGGCATTAGATATGACGCTGGAAACAAGGCTCTTACTAGAATGTTCCACTCATCTGTAGCTAAGGAGGAGTACGGTATTGACTACGACAACCAATCAGAAGGTGAAGTAATCCAGAGAACCACTGATGCCTTGACTGGTCTCATGAGATCGTACTACGGAAGCGTTGGCGAAAGAGCAAGGGTGTTTGGATCAGACCCCACTGAGTTCTTCGCTAAGGATAAAGAGCAAGCTCAGATTGACGTAGACAATATGCTGAGAGCTATGGGGGGTGTGATAGACTCCTCCCCAGAGGGCTTCCTTGCTGCTTATCAGTTTGTAAAGTCGATGACATCTGTAGGCAACAAAGCCAAGCCAAATATCGTTCTCGCAAAACAAGTGATGCTTGAGTCCGCTAGATGGAGAGATTCTGGAGGGAAGACGTATATCGACCCTAGGATAATTCAAGACATCAGAGAGGGATCTGATTCTGCTGGTTTTGATGTGAAAGGAGTTCCAGGGAAGACGAGAAAAACCATTGCTGATAATCTTGACAAACTAAACAGAGAAGTCGCTAAGTATCAGAATGAAGATGGAACCTACAAGTTAGTAGAGTTTCTTGACGCAATGAACCAGGTAGACGGAGAAAAACAAACCTCTCTGTTCCCGTCAGAAACTGGCCCGAAAAGATTCGTCGCTCAAAGAGTGTTCTCGGAAAAGGTAGGCGCATTCGCTCTCAACCTGAATGGCAACAATGACGCCATGACAATCGATAGCCACATGGGTAGAACGCTTCTCCAGTTGATGGGAAGATACAATACCATGGAGAGCGTCATGGACAGGTATAGAGAAACGCTTGCTGAGATGGTAGACATGCCAGTTCCCACGGATATATTTGAGTTAGCGGAATACGACAAGAAACTTATCGACAAAGCTGGAGAGCTTGCGATGAGATCAGAAGAACAGCTTCAGAGGAGGATTGAGCGAATGCTTGAAAACATTACTGGAGAGGACAAACCAATCCCAGTAGAGTATAAGCAGCGCAGGATTATGGAGGCTGTTATTGCTCAGTCCGCTGAAGAAATGGACATGAGTATCGCAGAGTTTACTCAGCTCTTGTTCGCTGATGGACAGGTCATGAAAGGAGCTAACGACTTTAGACCAGCTGGGTATAGCGATTTTGCTACAGCTGCGGAGCAGGCCAGGCTTGAAGAAGACATGACGTTCTCTGAGCGAAGAGAGGCTAGATTGACCAGACTTATTGTTGAGGCCAACAACGTAGCTGCTGCTGAGGGTGTTAATAGAAAGAACACGAAGGATTACCTAGAGTCAGCAGAGTCAGGAGTCATAGATCCAACTATGGAAGCCAAGGCTTCAATGCAGCTGTCGCTCCCATTCAATAAGAATCAAAATGCTGAAGACTCAAATCTATACAGGAAGAGATCAGCTGAAGAAGCTCTGACTGTTAAGTCAGGAATGAGGCTTAGTGACCGAAAGGTCATGGATGCCCTTGGAACCGACGCCACTTCAAGAAGAATTTTAGGTAAGAACTCTCAAATTACTGAGGGTCAACAAGTTGGGGTTAGGCTAAACCTCAATGTCATGAAGAACACTGGGGTGCCAGTTCAGACTATGCACGACAAGAATGCGACAGGGGAAGCTCTCAAGTACGCAGCAGTCGTGACCGTGAAGAATCCTGTACTCGCTGTGAATCAGAATGCACGTCGCAAGATCCTCTCTTTCCAAGAGAACAAGTTCCCAATGGCTAGTGTCAACGGGGGGTTCCTTACGGATAAGATCTCAGAGTCCAGCTTCGACGGAGTCAAGGCGTTCTTCAATCCATTCAAGCATAACGTATTTGTAGACGCTCAGGGCCGACCAATCAAGAGCGCAGGGGAAGCCACTATCGTTGGCAACACAGTGTACCTGAGAGGAGACATTGAGTACTACGATTACAACGACCCGATTTTGAAAGAGGATAGAACCGAGAGCGCAGAACAGAGATCGAAGAGAACTGAGCGCGGACCTAAGTACGATAAGGCTCTGAAGAGATTCAAGGCTTACTCCGAAAGAGTTCTAGGATTGCAATACGCCAACGACACAGACCTGCAGGAAGCTTATGACAATATGACCTTCACTTCTCAAGTTGCTCTTGACGAAAGCGATGCTGCATCGAGAGCTGAAGAAGCTGAAGCACGAGCCTCGGCAAGACTTATGATCAGGAGAACAGCAGGTAAAGCCGCTAGGAAGTACGGTGCTGTACGGGAGCAAATATTACAAGACCCAAGAAACTACTTCTCTAAGCAAAGCATTGCCAAAGAGAAGGAAAATCTTGGTAACATGTCTGATCAAGAGCTCATCGATATAATGACTGATGACGCTTTGGGTAGGCTGCAAAGCAGAAACGATGACATGGGAGTGCTCGCTTCTGCGGAAATGATCAAGCGTGCTGTAGCGAGAGGTGACATGGATGCCATCCCAGGAATCGTAGCTGAAGCCGCAGCCATGGGGACAACAGCGGGTAGGCTGCTTCGTCACTTCCGTGAGCTTAAGAACTCTACACCGAAGGGAATCATTGAAACTCTTAAAAAGGAAATCGAGCTTAGAGGAAGAACCCTCAACGAAGCGCAAGAGAAACAGCTTAGCGGCATAGCCTCTGAATTGTTCAGGCTTCAGGCTGAGGTAGAAGAGCTCATGAAGAAGGGTGCTCAGGGAGAAGATGTAGACGCGGAACTCAAAGCGAAAGTAGCTGAGTTAAAGGAAGCTGAGCGAACGATGGATACGTTTGCAAACAAGATGATCGAGAGGAACTGGAATGAGATCGGTTCTATGCTTATTCAGGGCAACCTGCTTACTCCTATGTCTCAGATCACAAACGTTGGAGCTAACATCATCAACGCAATCGGGCAGATCGGAGTTGATCTGGTGGCATACCCAGTAGAGAAGTTGATTAAGATCTTTGACAAGAACTCTGACCCAGTTAGACGGCCGTCTTTCTCTGCGTACATGTATGGCATTAGAAAGTTTGGCAGCGGATTCATTGAGTCGCTTAATGAGGTTGTCACTGGTCAGTCTCAAGATGTGACTGAGTGGAGAATCAACAGAGGGTTTATGCCCTTCAGGTCTTTGACGGCTGCTGTATCTAATGATGGTTTGCCGCTCATGATGGATGGAGAGCCCACGAAAATTGATAGCCAAAGGGTCAAGCTGTTTGTTCAGGGGACACTTGGTGTCCCTGCTGAGATCATGTTCAGGCTCCTGTCTGTCGGTGACACTCCATTTAGAAGAATGTTTGAAGGCATTGAGCTTTACGAGCAGGCAAACGAGCTCGGTCTAGAGGGAGAGGCTAGGGATAACTACATCAAGTACCCAGGGAAAAGAGCTCAGCAAATCGCAGAGTCTCGGGGTAGAAGAATAACCTTCCAGGAAGAGACAGTAGCCTCTAGAGCTGCTGATGAGTTTGTTGGGATACTCGAAAGACTTTTCGACGGTATACCTGGCATGGATGGTAAATTCTTGGTGAGAACCTTCATCCCTTACAGAAGAACTCCAGCAAATATCCTGTATGAAACCCTTACTTTCGCTGCCCCTCCAGTAGCTATCGCTAGGGCTTACAATGCTATGTCTAACGGAGACAGCAAGGAGGCTTCTCAGAACATTGGTAAGGCTTTGATTGGGGGAATGGCTTCCACTACCGCTATGATGCTTATCAAGGAGGGCCTGCTTAGCGGGCCAGTTGACTACGGAGATGATGAAGAAAAGAACTTGATGTATGATCAGTTCCCTCCGAATAGCATTAACGTTACTGGATTGCAAAGACTTATGAACGGTGAAGATCCAGCAAAGCAAACTGACGATTACTTCATTTCGTACAACAAGCTTGGTATTATCGGAGCCATCTTCGGCGCTGTAGCAAAGGGAACATCAAAGCAAGAACTAATCGAGCGTGGAGATCAACCTCTAGTTACACATACTATAGCTGACGCATTTGGATTGAGAGCATTCTCAACCATGTCTCACATGATGGATCAGAGCTTCCTTCAGGGTGTGCAGGGATTGACTGGTATCTTGTCTGCGGCCACAGAGTCTGAGTGGGAGAGGGCAGCTGAGAATTGGTTTAAGAGCGTGTGGCAGGCAACGACAGCCACAGCTCTTCCTAACACAATGTCAGCTCTTTACAGGTCTCACAGGGAATATCTTCCAGACACAAGGGTGACCAAAGACATGGATGTCATGGAGAGGTTGTGGACCAAGGCCAAGTACACAGTTATGGACAGGACGTTTGGCTTGAGCGATGTGCCAGTAAGAGTAGACTGGAAAGGTAATCCGATCAAACAGACTCCAAGGGGTGCGAATGGGTACATGTATCAGCTGTTTGACATCACAAAGGCTAGGCAGGGTCAAGCAGATCCAGTCTCTAATGAGATGTACAGGCTGTTCGAACAAACGGAAGAGTTGCCTAGAGCTCTGGGTACGCCAAGATTTGCAAGCACATCTCAGGTAAGTGTTCCAGATGTAATCAGCAGAAAGGACAAGTACAGAGCTCAAAGAAGCGGAGTTGATTTTTCCTGGATGGACGACGAAGAGTTCATGAAAGAGAAGATTAGACTCAATGTGGAACAGATCAACCGCATGATGGCGGTGGCAGGTAAGGCTAGATACAAGGAGCTCGAAGACCTTATCAACGCAAACAAGTACGTCAAGGCGACGGACGAAGAGAAGATAGATATGATGGACGACCTCAACAGAGGGTACTCAAGAGCGTGGTCCTACGACGGAAACAGACTCGCTCCCCACACAGTGGAGCTTTGTAGAATTCTAAACGAGATTTATGAAGGAAGGAAGAAAGAAGATTAAGAATACGAAGCTTGGGGCTTGGCTTAAAGAAAAGGCGCCAGGAGTACTCAGCACCGTAGGGGATCTGCTACCAGATAGCGGAGCCCTCGGTGTGGTTAAAAACCTGCTCGACAAAGAGCCAGGTGTAGATCCAGCCGAAGCTAAAGCAATGTTGGATGCTGAGGTTGCTTACCAGAAGGAAGTGTCTAGAAGGTGGGAGGCTGACATGAGCAGCGATGTAAAGCTCGCAAAACTCATTAGACCAGTCACTTTGATCTGCCTTATGGTGATGTTTATGGCGACTATGATAGCGGATTCCATTGATAATCTGCCATTTAACGTCAAAGATTCTTATGTATCTTTGCTTGAAATCCTTATGTTGACAGCCTTCGGCGCTTACTTCGCTGGAAGAACTATAGAAAAAGCTAGGAAATAATGCTTGATAACCTGAGTCACTTTGAGTTTCTAACCGTAGCTGGTGCCCTTGTAATGGGGTGGATCAAGTTTCAGGCCGACTACAACAAGCTTAGTTCTAGAGTACAAGCTCTCGAAGCAGACAACGCAGAGTTCAAGGACGACGTCAAGCAACTGCTCAAGGATATCCAAGAGATAAAGCTACTTCTGGCTAAGAACCAGATGCAATAAGGGCCGACCGCAATTAAGCAGCCGACCCTAGTAGCGAAGTTCCACAGCAATTATCCCTGTGTAACGTTGCAAATATAAGCACTACGCCTCACACACTGCGCAATTTAAGATATCTCTACCAACAGCTTGCGCCTGGTTGACACCGCGTTGATAGTACAGGGTCTTGATACCCAGCTCCCAAGCCTTGATAACCAGTTGATTGATGTCCTTCAAGGGTACCTCGTCGCTGATCATGACGTTAAGTGACTGACCTTGATCAATGTACTTCTGGCGATCTGCAGCTTGCTGCACAACCTCCATCTGAGAGATCTCAGCAAACGTCTTGAATACATCCTTCTCGTCCTGTGTAAGGAAGTCTAGATGCTGTACTGATCCACCCTTCATCATGATGTCCTTCCATGTGGCTGCATCATCCTTACCCTTCTCGGCAAGTAGGTCTTTGAGGTATGGGTTCTTGTATGTGAACTTACCCTTAGCCAAATCCTTTGTGAAGTAGTTAGACTGCAGTGGCTCAATAGACGGAGACACCTGACCGAGGATGAACGAGGAAGAGGTAGTGGGGGCTACTGCCATGCGTGTGCTATGACGTAAGCCATAACCCTTGAGTACCTCTGGCTCACCACCCATCAATGCCAACGCCTGACTCATCTTGTCAGATGAATCTTGGATGGATCGGAAGATGGACCTGTTCAGGCCACGAGCCATGACGCTCTCGAATGGGATGCCCTTGCTCTGCAGGTACGAGTGGTACCCAAGCACTCCGATACCGATGGACCTGTGCTCCTCCGCAAAACGAACAGCCTTCTCCATGAACGGTAGATCCTTAGCCTTGTCTACGAACTCAGTGTATACTGCGTCAAGAAAGGCTGTCATGATCTGCACAGCGTCAGTTCCCTTCCAGTCGTCGTAGTGCAACGCATTCATCGAAGACAAGCAGCACACGAAAGACTTGGTGTCGTCAGTGTACTCCATGATCTCAGCGCACAACTGTGAGTGCTTAATCTCCATACCCTTATCTACGTAGTAGTCTGGGCGATCTTTGTTCACGTTGTCACGGAAGAAGATGTATGGGTA
>Ga0098054_1000757_pt1 | contig 18157 bp, 4 predicted proteins | sample 16_taG_FD_75048 | JGI IMG/M metagenome (GOLD analysis project Ga0098054, IMG submission 75048) | Marine viral communities from the Subarctic Pacific Ocean - 16_ETSP_OMZ_AT15313 metaG | ecosystem: Environmental > Aquatic > Marine > Oceanic | place: Pacific Ocean | collected 2015-01-18
AACCTGGGAGACGCTTTTGTAGGGAACTATGGTATTGATTTAATAGCCCTGAACGACGATAAAGATCTTCAACCGCTCGTAAAAGGCGACTCCTTGGTATCATGCCTCCAGCAAATTATTAAAAATGTTCATGATCTTAGTAGCCTCCTCGATAACTATTTAGAGTATAACCGGATGTTTATGAAGGCAGTCATCAAACACACCCACCACTCTCCGTTCTTTGGGTATTCCACGGCACCAGATTTTGAAGGGATATTTCCAGATGGTATTGAATCCTTAATTGACACCGTCACGAATGTTCAGCTGCAATTAAACAGCCACATGCAAACCTTAAACAATGTAGACACCAATCACTTACGGACTCCGGGCGGCGCGGCCGCTGAAAAGGATGGCAAAAGCCAATATATATTGAGTAGATACAACAACACTAATTAAATTATGCCTGCACAAGTAAATCTAAATAAAACTTTTTATGACGAACCTATTAAGATTCCCTTCGAAGATGGGAATGTCTCATGGCTGCGCCTGCGCCTGAATAAGGATATTTCAACTCCGGAACAAAAGATAGAAAGAGCGGTAAATAAGTACATTACTTATTATTTTCCAGAGTTCTACCGCAATATGCGCGACCCTGACTTCGACGGTGATCAAACTGTCTACAACGATTTGCGCGAAACTCTCAAGGGAGTGATCAGTATTGAGAACCCCGGCTACGCGTTGAGACCACCCTCAGATACTAAACAATATGTTCTGTTTAAATTAGAGGCTGAAATGTCCATGCGAGAATTCCGCGTAGCAATGTCTGCAGCACTACCCGATTTCGAAGATAATCTCTTGTTCTTTAATCAGGAGAACAATATCAGCCAGGACCTCAACGGGGTTACAGAGATAGCACTAAGTTCGCTTGGTACGACGGCCCATAGTATGGGCGCCCTCATGAATAAGTTTGAGGAACAAAAACAAAACTATGGCGGCGCCGTTAACGTGTCGGGAGTAGATTTTGGGTTTCTTTCTACATCTATTACGAAGATCCTGGCTCTAATTGTAAAAGGACTAGCCAAAGATCTAAAGGGAGTACAGCAGGGCGGACAACATCAGACTAGCTATACGGAGGGAGATGTTCTTACTTTATACTTCTCTAACAAAACAGATCGCCCGGACAACCCTCCTCCTCCTGATCCCTTAAATGTGTTTACTAATACTACCACAAGGATAGCTATCACCGCTATGACATATGTGGCAGCCGATGCCACCCCGGGTGTTGAATTTGTTAAGGTGGGGTACTTCTCACTGATGAAGTATAAAAAAATATTCAGCGACCAGATGACTTTAAAAATCCTGCGAAGAGTGGATGATATCCTTGAACAGGAAAGAAACGCCGCAGCGACAGGACGCCCCACGGGAATGCTTAATTTTATGTCAGATATGGCGCTGCAAGCCCCTCGTGACGAAGCCGCTGGAGAGATGTTCACATTTCCCACTGAAAATGATCCCAATACCGACAGCGATGCTCTTATCCAAGAAGCAATTCGTCTTAAATACCTAGACCCCACCGATGATCAAGACCTTCAACAAGGAATTAAAGCCCTTACTGATGATGAACTGGCAGCATTACGGCATTCTGTTGAACAAAATCCTGAATTATTTGAGAAAGTATATCAACAAGAGAAAAAACAAAAACTTCAAACCGGAGTAGATGTAACTGACACCATCGGAAAGGCGTTGGAATTTGGACCGTTAGCCCTGTTCGAAGACGGCTCAGCCGCGGATAAGATCATGCAGAAGTTTGGACTAAAGGCACTAGCCAGAGAAGCCATGATTTGTTTGACCTTTGGTTTAAACTTTGAAATACAACGCATCACTAACGCCATCGGCGATGTTTTACAAGATGAACTTAACGAGCCATACAGGTCGACAGAGGAAAACAATACACGATTTGCTTTTGACTTGGAGATGTCGCTACTTAAGATTTTCTCGATCAAGGGTGATCTCTGGAAAGTAGTGCTCGATTCAATCCTTAGTTCGATTTCTGAAGCTCTTATAACTCTCATTCAGCAGCTAACCCAGCTTTTAAAGGAAGCTTGTACCATTCGCAACCCACGCGCGGAAGATTTTGGTTCTGTTGACATCCCAAACTTGCTTGGTCCCAATATCGTCGGACCTAACTCTAACTCTCCATTTGGCTTCGGCAATGATGAAAATAGCCCCTTCGGCAACCTTATTGATTTGACTGGCTGTTCCGGAGAGGAGATCCTTACCTATCTAAATGATGTTTCCGGGATACTGTCGTCAATAGATATTTGTTTGTTGATGCAGTCGGATTTGGCACTCCCCGAGGGTCTCCTTACACGTATAGCTGAGTTTAACGAAACGTACCCGACTCCCTGCATATCTGCCAATCTATCTGACCTCTCCCAGGTAGCCGATTTCTGGAGTATACTTTCTACCATGGCAGACGTAAGTGAGCTTTGCAACGAGATTATTAATGATTTAATTTATCTAAACCAAAATAACATCTGTCTCACAGAAGACGACCTAGCCCAGTTGTCGCTTGAAGAACAAAACAATATTGAAGAGTTACTCGATCTTATCGAGAATGGCTTCGATGACGCTCCTCCCATCTATAATTTTGATTGTCCGGATGCCGAAAACTTTATTAATGATCCTGTTATCACAAGACTTGTTCCAGAAACTCTTAGCGATCTTATTGAATTTGTGGAGATGCAGTTTATCTCGTCAACCGACGCTATAAAGAATGTTTTATTGGAGGCCACGCTAGGAGGTCCAGGACCACTGAGCCCCTATGAGCAGGCAGCCGCCAGCTTCGGAGCGGACTCTCCAACCCCTGAGGAATGGGCGCGCAATCCCGACAGCGAAGCCCTCGATGCCATCAAAAACACGTTTAATGACATTGCTGATGCTACAGGACCAATCCGAGATGCGATAGAAATGTGTTTACTTGATACCCCCGGTCTTTTAAATCCCGAGATTCGGGATGTCGGAAACGCTGTCAACGGGATCATAGATGTTTTAAGAGACCCTGAGGTTCAGGGGGCTTTCGAAGGCATCGCGACCAAGCTGCAGACTGCCGCGGCACTACCGCCAAACACACCCATGATTACAACATATGAGTTTAATCAAGAATTCTTTAGGCGCTTCTCAAATTATATTGATATTAGTAAAGCAAGGCGCGGTCAGTCCTCCTCAAAGACTTTTCAGATCCCTAATCATCTATATTCTTATTATACAAATTTCAGTCGCGACGACGCGGTGTTTAAAATACAGTTTAGTTTTCCTAAGTTCACCAGTGATAGCACTAAACAACGCATCGTATTAAGATATCCTCGTTACGAGAATACTAATCAGCCGACCCCTCTTTACTTTAGCTTAAGTGATCTTCTTGAGTCCGACGTCGAAGAACAATTAGAAGACGCCATGGCAGAAGAAACGACCAAAGCCCTAGCCGGCGCAAATTTACATTTAAATTTGGATGAGTTTATTGACTCCGTTTTACAGTCGAAGGACACGACCGGCACTACTTGGGTTGATGCCTATGTTGCCGAGTCCCGGTTCTTTCCTTACGCTTATGGACTTTTATTAGATCAGCTATTTGAATATTATGTAGAGAATGGGGTTTTTACTGCCGCCGCCCTCCAGCAACTAAACTTTTTCCACGATAATTCAAATTGCCTACCGGGAACGTCAGCCGACCTACTTGATGTCGAGGGCATTTTCAACGAAGTTCAGCAAGAATATATGCAACAAGCTTGTACAGATGCGACAGTTCCTCCCCGTACACGCATGCGCAGTGTTATGAAATATGCTATGTATCTTCTTTTGGTTCAGGTTCACGTAGCAGAATTTGTGATCAAAAATATATTCCTTTTTTCTGCAGTACAGCTGAACGAAGTATTCGCTAACGACTTTATTGTTTCTTACATGCGAGATGAGATTCTCGGCTCTCTGACCCGTTACTTTGAGGGAATTGGAGAAATAGGCGCCATTGTAGAAATAAAGAACTCCTTGATCGACCTGTTTAATAAAAAGATGATACGACCTATCACGGTTAGCCAAGGCGGTATACTGGATAATGAGGGGAATGTTGTTTTCCCACTGGGAACATATTTCCTCCGAGAGGGTCCGATCTCGAGCCTTTCCGTCACCCCCACGGTAACCACCGCCGCCGCCGCCGCGGCAACCACCGCCGGCCCGGTAACCACCGCCACCGCCGCCGCGGCAACCACCGCCGCCGCGACCACCATGGCTGCCGCCGCGGCAACCACCGCCGCCGCGACCACCATGGCTGCCGCCGTCGTTCCAGCCGCCACCGCCATGGCTGCCTCCGCGGCAATCCCCGCTAACGCATCAACCGCAACGTTCAATGACATTATCGATTATCTAGCAATTGTTAGGATTCAGGCGTCTATGGGATCCACCTCCGACCCGGGCCCCGTTTCGAACGCTATAAAAAAAGCTCTTCCCACTCAAAATCAGCTGACTCAAGAACAAATCTTTCTATCTTCGATGCCCGTACTACAAGGAATATCCCCAGCAGATAGTAAAGCTTCTATTGGTGCGCTCCTAAAAGACGTCCCTCTAATATCTGTAAGAGGCAACGCGATCGCGAGAGACTGGACCTCTGCGAGACGAGATGCTGCTTTCGAAAAAATAGAAGACATACTGAACGACCGGTCACGAATTTTGATTACTAAAAATGTGATTGGAATCCGCGCTAAAAACAGCACCGATTTTCCTCTCCTTGATTCGGTTTGGGACCGAAGTAAGATACAATACTCATTTTGGATGTATGTAGATAAGCTCGGCGGCGAAGGCGGGGCGGCTCTCTATCAAGGATCCACCGAATGGAAACAAAGAAAGAAGTATATTGTTAAATTATTTGATGTGGAAGATTTTGACTTTGGACCAGAAGTCGCAGCCCTGTGGGCTCAAGCCGAAGCCGCTCTTGATGAAAATGGCGCTGCCCACGGAGCCCTTAATGTTCCCGAGAAAACTGCGATTCGCAATCGAGTTGTAAAAAAGTATAAGGTGGAGAGTTTCTCTTCCGCGCTCAACCCCGTCCCTTTTGTGCCGTCGAGCTTAGCCCCGGAGGAGATGGCCCATATTATTGCCGATCCTAAATACCAGCAATATTTTTCGACAGTTTTTAATAAAGAAATCGTTGGAATCGTCCCGATAATACAAAACTTTTATTTAACTGATCATTACTTTCCTGCAATTGAGACCACCATGGCATCAACTAAGGATCGAGTTCTAAGTATGATGGAAACGATCTTGCGAGGAGACGATAGATATGACGGAACGCCGCGCCTCGGGCGCACTGCTGCCTCCAATCATGCCTTAAATAGCAGCGTTTCGATGAGCACGATTGATCCCGAGAGCATGGCTCGCGACTTTATTTTGAAGATGCTTATTAAAACTCCTATTGACATATTAAAGGGAATACTAGAGATTATAGATCCCCACGTTTCGACTACAAAAATGATTAAAACGGGAACCGGAGCTGCCTTTAACGCAATTAGCGCAGTTCTAGCACAAAAGGACCTTCTCAGCGAAGATGATCCGGCGTACCAGGAGGCTCTAGCGTTGGATCCGGATATCCCTCCCGCACCATTTGCCCCCGGCGCCGACGCGGGCGACCTTTTCGTAGCCATTCTCTGTGTGGTAAACCATCTGCTACAAAACCCTCCCGGGTTCCCGATCATTGACCCTCAGCCGCTTAACCTATTTCCACGTATTAGTATAGATGGTGTTGACTTTTTAGGAACCGGCATGGGGATGTATATGATTCCACCGACACCTTTAGGGTTTCTTTATCTTCTGTTGCAACTAATTAATTGGGACGCACAGTCAGATATTAACCTTGACATTAACTCTCCGTTTGGATCGGGGGGAGTCAATGTCAGTGATAGCACAGAGCCGACTGACTGTGAGGAGGCTGAAATTGCTATTGAGGAGACAACGCCATGAAAGGATCTGGATTATCAGTAGCGCTACCTCTCTCGGTTAGTGATGTTTTTGGTCCTTATGACCTTAACACAACATTTCAGGAGTTAGCCCAACAAAATTTAAAGATGTTGATACTCACTATTCCTGGTGAGAGGATCATGTACCCGGAGTTTGGTGTCGGGCTGCGAAAATATTTGTTCGAAAACAATACACCGGATACGTATTCAGAAATTAAGGGCAACATAGCTCAACAAGTTTCCATCTACCTTCCCTATATTTCATTAGATAATATTATATTTCGAGTGCCAGAAAACAATCCCGACCTCTTCCCCAACACCATGTCGGTTGCTATCTTTTTTACAATCACACCGATTCAGGAGAAGACCCTGCTCGAAATTAACATAAACAACTAATTAACAGAGAACCATTATGCCCAAAAAACTACAGCCCATTGATTATACTAGCCGAGACTTCGACTCAATTCGGAAAGATCTAGAAAACTACGCCAAAAGATACTATCCAGATACTTACAAGGATTTTAATCGGGCATCTTTTGGTTCTCTCATGCTGGATACTGTCTCATACGTGGGCGATGTTCTCTCATTCTACCTGGATTATCAAGCCAACGAAAGCTTTTTAGAAACCGCGGTCGAATATGATAATGTAATCCGATTAGCCCGACAGATGGGCTTTAAGTTAAATCCGAGTCCATCCTCGTTTGGCGTCCTAACTTTCTACATCCAGATCCCTAGCGACGGAACTAGTGTCGGACCTGATTTGGCATATGCCCCTACTTTGGAAGCTGGTAGCGTTATGTCATCGACAGGCGGCGGAACTTATACGTTATTAGAAGATATAGATTTTGCTCGTCCGACCAATCAAGTGGTGGTGGCAAATGTCGACAACACGACGGACAATGTTACGAATTACGTCGTTAGAGCACAAGGTCGAGCATGTTCTGGACAAGTAAGTTTTAGAGAGGTGGATGTTGGGAATTTTGAGAGATTCTTAACCGTTAACTTGGCCACTAAAAACGTAGCAGAGGTAATTTCGGTAACCGATCTTGAAGGTCACGAGTACTACGAAGTGGACAATCTGTCGCAGAACGTTATCTATAAGGCTGTTAAGAATCCTAATACTTCGACCAACGGAACGGTGGCGAGCATCATGAAAGCCGTCCCGGTATCTCGCCGCTTTACGGTGGAGTACAAAGCAGACACAGCATTCCTTCAGTTTGGTTATGGTTCCGACTCTGAATTACTTTCTGACTCGGTAGTCGACCCGACTAACCTAGTATTAGACCTTCATGGTAGAACCTATGTAACTGATGTCGACTTTGACCCCACAAAGCTTATTAGTACTGATAAATTTGGAATCGCACCAGCTAATACTACGCTGCGCATAGGTTACCGCGTAAATAATATTAACGATGTAAACTCTGGGGTCGGAACAATAATAAATGTAGATAGACCGTCCTTTAGATTCACATCACAGGGATCTCTGGCGCCCAGAACTCGTAGTACCGTTATGTCGTCTATAGAAGTAACTAATGATGAAGCCTTCGTGGGGGATATTTCACTCCCCTCATCAGAAGAGATTAAACAGCGAGTCTTCGGCTTTTATGCCGCTCAAAATCGAGCCGTCACGGTACAGGACTATCAGGCGATATGTTACGGCATGCCAGCTAAGTTTGGTTCTATCAAAAGAGTCGCAGTCGCACGAGACTTTGACGAGCTTAAGCGCAACTTGAATATTTATGTGATCTCTTCAAATAGCAGCGATAAGCTTGTGACCCCGAACCAGACTCTTAAAAACAATTTAAAAACATGGCTTCTACAGTATAAAATAATCAATGATACGGTCGATATCCTCGACGCATCTATTGTTAACTTTGGTATTGACTATCGTGTGGCTATTGATCTAAACACAAACCGCTTTGATGTTATCAACAGGGCAAACGTTGCTCTGCGGAATTGGCTTCAAAACAATCAGTATGATATTGGGGAGAACATACAACTGGTCGATTTCTATAAAGTTTTGCAGAAAGTTAAGGGAGTTATTGACGTCGTGGGACTTGAGATTAAGGGCAAAGTTGGCGCGACCTACTCTAATCTTGATTATAGCTTCACTAAGAACCTATCAGCTGATGGTCGCCGAATTGCTGCCAAAGAAAATATTATTTTTGAACTTAAGTTCCCCAACGTCGATATCAAAGGATCTATTCAATAATGGCTATATTAAGGTACACAGCTAGCGCTGATACTACAATCACAAATGCTTACGAAGCCAACCTGGTTACCCGGGGCTCCGGATCCAATATGGGCTATGCTGATGCTTTAGAGGTTTTTTCTATTTATGGACAAGAATCCGGGTCTAACGGACAATCTCAAGAACTGTCACGCATTTTAATTGAGTTCCCGGTAAGTGTAATTAGCGCGAACCGTACCGCGGGAACAATCCCAGCCTCTGGTAGCGTTGAGTTTTATCTTAAGATGTATAATGCGAGGACCCCGTTCACGCTGCCTCAGGACTTTAATTTAATAGTTGCACCTGTTTCTCAGTCCTGGAATGAAGGAACTGGCTTAGACATGGACGAATACCAAGACCTAGGACAGGCGAACTGGGGGAAACCCACTTTGGCTGGTGATTGGACCTCCCAAGGAGGAGATTATCTTACTGCCTCCAATTATAATGTCTCCTTCCCCAAAGGATATGAAAATCTAGAGGTGAATGTCTCAGAGATAATGGAGCGATGGATCGCAGCATCCAATGAGTTCAATAATTATGGATTTGGTATTCACTTAACAGCTAGCCAAGAAGCCTACTTCTCTAGTTCCCTCGGTACCGATAGCGGAAGCGTTATTCAAAATACAGTTGGGGCTAAGCAGTCATACTACACTAAAAAATTCTTTTCTCGTTCCACTGAGTTCTTCTTCCAGCGCCCCGTGATTGAAGCGCGCTGGGATTCTCGGATTGAAGATGATCGCGAAAACTTTTATTATTCTAGTTCCTTGGCACCAGCTGCAGATAATCTTAATAAGCTTCATTTATATAACTTGATTCGCGGCCGGCTCGTGAATATCCCCGCAGTTGGAACCAACGACCTGCTCGTATCTTTCTATTCTAGCTCGGTTAATGGTGTTCCTTCTGGCTCAAAACTTAAGCTCCCCGTCGGCGGCGGTGTTGTTACAGCCGATCATCTAAATGCCACAGCTAGCTACTCAAGTGCTGGTCTGTACACCGTTCAACTAGCTCTCACAGCTGCCTCCACCCGTCTTTTGGCCGTGCATGATGTATGGCACAGCGGCGGCGTTGAGTTCTTCACCGGCTCAATCTATCCTGAGTTAATTCCAACTTATGATTCTGCGCCGACTTTTAATCGTATCACTTCATGTAAAAACTTAAAAAAGAAATACTCCCCGCAAGACACTGCGCGTTTTAGGTTTTTTGTTCGTGACAGGAATTGGAGCCCGAATGTTTATACCGTTGCGACTGCAAATAACCCTACGGATATTATTCCTAGCGCGTCATTTAATATTCGTCGCATAATTGATAACTATGATGCCGTTCCTTACGGCACGGGTTCAGAAAAGAGTACTTACTTATCTTACGACAAGGAGGGAAACTACTTTGATTTAAATATGAGTTTGCTGGAGGCAGACTACATGTATGAGATTAGATTATCCTATTATAACGACAGCATAGGATCTTGGCAGGAGCAACCTCAAGCGTTTAAATTTAGAGTTGAAGAATAATTAGCATATGAGTATAAAGAAATATTTTGAAGTAGCAGAAAATATTCAGTCTCTCTCGAACAAATCTGCTCAGGAGATAGCCTCGCAAGTCGAGTCCGCTGGCTACCACGAGCAAGATTTGATTCAAGAAGAGAGATTTATCTCTCGTGTTGATTTTTCAAAGCCGCAGAACTTTGCGCGCTGGGGATCGGCAGAAGAGTATTATAACGAAGCGCTCAAAAGAATCTATGAAGGTTACCCCTATGATGGGTCCCTCCGCGAAAGGAGCGAATGGCATAACGAGTCAATTGATATTGATCTGTATGTCTTTGAAAATAGATATCCTCGGACAACTGGCTACGTTATCCTCTCAGCTGACGGCTGGGGAACGGGTAATCTTGTTGATGGCTACGGCTCACCAGCAACCCCTGAATATATTTATGTAAAAGGTGGACCCAATCCTCATCAGGTAAAGGAAACTCCCTATACTATTCAATTTACTGGCTCCAACTATTATGAGCCCTCCAAAAATCGGGGATCTAATCTTTCTTTAAACCTGGCCAGCAATGGAGCATCTCTAGAGTTCTGGCTTAAAAAGAGTGCTTACCTGGAAGAGTCTCCCCGCGAGGTCATCTTTGACCTATGGAACGGCGAGAACTCGTCTTCTGCTGACTACGCACGCTTCCGGCTGGAGCTTACCGGAAACCTAACCGACGGATCCACACCGTTCCTGCTCACAGCAATGTCGGGAACTACAGGCTTCTACAGACAGAATATCTCCAGCACCTCAATCACCAGTGCTTCGGTGGGGAACGATACCTGGCAACACTACGCAGTAACTCTTAAGTCTGCATCAGCCGGCGTAACCACAAGATTTTATGTCAACGGCGCCCTAGACAAAGAATCCACCCTAGGCTCTACTGGTATAAATGATGTCGACAGTACGGCGCTCAGAGCATACGCAGGAGCGCTTGTAACGGCTGTATCAGGAACTACTACCCCTAGCTCCACAAAAGCTGCTGACGGCAAGCTCTCGGCGTCTCTCGATGAATTCCGGTACTGGAAGACACAGAGATCATCTGAAGAGATCGGTCGCTTTTGGTTTACCCAAGTAGGAGGGGGCGTTAATACTGACCCAGTACCCTTTACGACTACCGAAGAATCTTCTAATGTTAATTTAGGCGTCTACTTTAAATTTAATGAAGGTATTACTGGACGAGCCGCGACCGATAGCGTGGTTCTGGATTACTCTGGACGCTGGTCTAATGGCGCCTGGACCGGATATACTTCGAACTCACGAAACACCGGCTCCGCGATAATATCCTCCAGCGCTGCTGTCCGAGAATTCGAAGATCCAATTATCTATTCTTTCCACCCTCGTGTAGAACTCCTAAGTACACAGCTCCAGTTATCTGGCTCGACTTATGATGTAAACAATAATGCTTCGCTGTTCAAAACTATTCCTTCTTGGATTTCTGAGGAAGACGAGGAAGGCTCCGGAGATGTTAAAAAACTAACACAGATATTGTCTAGTTATTTTGATAGCTTACACTTAAAAATAGAGAGCCTAAATAAGCTTAAAGATATCCGTTATTTGAGCGGAAGCGCTGAGAAGCCGCTCCCGTTTGCTGAGAAACTTTTATCTAATTACGGATTGGTCGCTCCGGACTTATTCCTGGATGCTGACATCCTTGAGAAGCTATTGGATCGCAGTGAAGATAAGGTTTATGAAAAGTCGCTTCACGATATCAAGAATATTATTTATCAAAACATCTATAACAACCTCAATTATATCTATAAGTCTAAGGGAACCGAAAAGTCATTCCGTAATTTAATTCGCTGCTTTGGTATTGACGACGAACTCGTCAAAATTAATATGTACGCGAATGATGTTACTTACGAGTTACAAAACAATCGCCGCAACGTTGTAGTGGCTGACAAATTTGTCAACTTCAATAACAGCGACAACACCAAAGCTACAGTTTACAATTATGCAGACCCTACCAATTCCAACTCAGTTAGTTATATTGATGCTAATTCTAGTTTGACCGGGGGATTTGCAACCACGCTAGAGACAGAGGTGCTGTTTCCCCTTAAAATATCAGAGGACTCACCGTCGTATGTGAACACTAATACAATTAGTTCTTCATTGTTTGGTGTCCACGGCACCACACTGTCCGCGACCAAAACAACTTGGCCTGGGGACGACACCGTTAACTTCCAAGTTTATGCTGTCCGCGACGAACTATATTCAGATAATGTAAAATTTGTTCTGACTAGCTCAACGGGGGGTTATATCCCGAAGTTGTCGAGTAGCCTCTATCAACAGGTCTACAACAATACGAGATGGAATCTTGCCGTACGGATAAAGCCAGAAACTTACCCGATGAAGGGATTGATTAATAGTGCAAGCAGCAATTACGTAGTCGAACTCCATGGTATACAAGCAGAAGCTGGCGTTATCCTAGAGGAATTCACAGTTTCTGCTAGTATTACAGCGCCTAGACCTTCTTTCGTGACTGGCAGCAAGAGAGTGTTTGTTGGAGCCCATCGTTCTAACTTCACGGGCTCTACCGTCCTAGACATGACCGATGTTAAGGTGAACGCTTGCCGCTACTGGCTAGACTATGTTGATGATGAAGCATTGAGGGGTCATATTCTTGATACGGAAAATTATGGTGCATTACGGCCCCATCTATATGCGTTTGAATTTGATACGTCTGCTTCTTATGGAGATGTGACCAAATATGATACGCTGGTGTTCAACTGGGAGTTCCTAACAAACACGGGCTCTAGTGCCGGCGGAACCTTTATGGTCGACGATCTATCTTCTGGATCTGCCGACTTTACTAGGTTCGGAAGCCTAGGAGGCATTCTTAATAAGCAGTACACCGCTAGTGGCTCCTTCTTCTTACCATCCTCGACAAAGTCCATCGATAAAGACTTTATGATTTCTTCCAAGCTCAACCTTCCTGAGAATGTCAGAGCCGAAGACATGGTTAAAGTATTGAATGCACAGGAACAAGATGTCTTTACTACAGAAAGCCGCCCTGTAAACTATTACTTCGCTTTTGAAAAGAGCATGTATCAAGTGATCTCCGAAGAGATCCTCAACTCATTTGCTAATTTAAAAGATTTTCATAACTTAATCGGAGATGTTGTAGAGCAATACCGACCAGAATATAAACAACTTGCTTTTATGAGGCAAAAATTCTTTGAAAACGTTGCCAATCAAGAGTTGGATTTTGAGAAGTTTTATGAGTATTACAAGTGGTTCGATAGCTCTCTATCTTTAATGTTAGGACAACTTGTACCAGCGTCCGCCGATTTCTCGAATAATGTCCGCACTATGGTAGAAAATCATGTTCTGGAAAGACCAAAGTACCGGAATAAATTTCCAATCCTTCAAAGGAAGGGAGGAAACGACATCACTGGCGCCGTCGAGGGCGGAGGCGATGGCACCGCAATGGGCTCGCCGGATGATTTCCCTCAGGGATCTCTTCTGTTTGCCAACACCTCGTTAACCAAACGACAAATTGGATCATCGCGAACTCCTCAGATTAACAGCTGGAAGCATTTCCATGCCCCCATACGAGAGTTATCTCTCGGCCCGACTAAATCATTATTGTTTGATGAGTCCGCTAACACGAATGTCACAGCAGGATCTGATACACAGTGGGAAGCCGACTTAGCTGACGCATACACTGATGGCTTTAGTTTATCGTTTTGGTTTAACAGCAACAATGAGACCAGCAGCACGAGGATGTTTAGTATAGGAAAGATACGCGAGCATCCATGGTGGTATCAGGGTATAACAGTCTTTATATACAACAACGGCGGCACCGCAGGGTCGTCTGGTCGCATATATGCTGCGCCTTATGGAACAGCCGGCTCATATTCTTATGCCTACAGCGATAGATGGAGCATCGAAACTTGGCACCATGCGGTTATTACAGTCCCGGCCGCAGCTATTAATGGCAGCGGCGGAACCCCGACAGTTTATATCAACGGAAGCAACGACACTGACACCGTCGGCGATGTCGGCTCCCCGGATTGGACTACATTGAACAGCCTAGGCTCCGGCGTGAAGATCGGCGACGCTCCAGGACATGTCAGTGGGGACGCATATGACGGCTATATGTGTGACGCAGCCGTTTGGAGTAAAGAACTCTCTAGTGCCGAAGTGACCGAAATTTATGCTGCAGGAGAGCGCACTAATCTAAGCGAGGCATCCTGTGTTAGCAGCCTTCTATCTTGGTGGAAGCTTGGCTCCGGTACCGGTGACACTTATAATGGGGCGATGAGCAATGAGGTTGTAGGCGGACCTTCTGGAACCCCTAATGCTTTCGCCTCGTCAGCCGCTATAGCATCTGTTTCTCCTCCGGCTGTTTCTCCCTATGACCCAGCTGCACAACATATCATGGATATGGCATGGCGCAACAAAAACATTTACTGGCAACGATACCGGTCTGGAAGCGCAGAGCCGAAGCCAACCGTTGCATCCAACACAGTCCGCAAAGATTTGTTAACCGCGATCAAGAAGTCGTATGATCGAAGTGTTAATACACCTGTTAAATTTGGGGCAGAAGGATATGTGACCTTCGGCGGTGTTGCCCGCCCGCCCAATAATAAGCCCAACTATACGTTTGCTCACTGCAGCCCCTATGGTCCGATGGTATCGGGATCTAATGTTCCAATTAACATTATGGTTGGATTTAATGAAGGTGTCGAAGAACTCATTGATTCGCCAGATGAATATTATCCCACCTTTAAGCAACGCCTAGGATTCGGAATGAACCCCACCATCAATATTGATGAAGTGGATTCCACAACCGCCTTTGATGGTAATCTATATGCTCCATTTAGTATGTATAGCTCCTCCGTCGAAACAGGCTACAATGCTACAGTCGTAACAACCTATAAGTCTGGCACCATGCTTACCAACCTTCATAATGACTTTGTGGATTCACATGATACCCCGGCCCAGGGTCCGTTTACTGAGAAGTTCGTGGGTGGTCGGTTCTTCCGTCACACCGAACCAAATGCCGGGAGTGACACAAGGACGACCCGCGCCGAAGGCTTCCGGCTAGAACTTGGAACTATTGCTCCTGGCAAAGCCGGCGCAGTGGGCGTCGTTCCTCCCAACTATCCATTCAGCGACACACTTGAGAGTGAGTTAACTAATGATGCTGGGACTGTTCTCGGCTGGCTCAAAGATGTGCCCATTGCACAGCGCTTCCGAGATGAAACTGCCAAGCGACCCTTAAACATCAAGAACATCTTGATGACAACTGCCTCGGTGGGGACACGCTTGAGCGGAACGATTACTCATAATCCAATCGGCAACTACCAGAAGAACTATCAGGTTATCAGCACTGGTGGTCGCATGATCAACGACCCGTTCTTCCAAGATCAGTCGTTTGACTTTGCTTTGAATCCCGAGACCGGCGTCCTTCGCGGACGCCCACCCGGACAGTTTCAAACTTTAACCAATACTAAATCAATGATTTTTGATCAAGCCAGTAATCAGTATGCAACTATCGGCGCCGGAAGTGTTTGGAATGATATCATCGGCAATGCCGCCGGAACGTCTAAGATGACGCTCTCGGTTTGGTTTAATCTTGATGCGGAAGGTAGTGGAACGTATCAACGCTTTCTGTCTTTTGGCGGTTACCTGTGGATAGATACCCACGAGTCGGACCGCTGGCTCCGGCTTTGGACCTATTGGAACGGCGTCTCTGCCACCTGGTACACTGCCAATTATGTTTTCACCGAGGGTGTATGGAATCATCTTGTGTGGACATATGATGCCACAAGTACTGCCAACAACCCAGTTGTTTATCTAAACGGCACGTCGCTTAGCTTGACGCCGGGTGGAACATCCCCCGCCGGCGCCTGGTATGGCATGCCCGGTGTCACCGACAGCTCTTTCGCCGGCGTCAACACCGCTGGATTCGGCGGCTCTATAAATGAGGTGACCATTTGGGATAGTACTTTGCGCAGTGACCAGGTTACTACCTTGTACACCAGCCAACCGACGCTGCCTTACAACCCTGCACTTCCCACACCTTCCGCCTGGTGGCGAATGGGTAATGGACCAAACGACACTACCTCAATAATTTATGACATCGCCGGAACGAATAATGCCACGCCTACAAACAGTCCGACATTCTCTAATACTGTTCCTACACAGACCGGACTCGTCAATAGTGAATTGAACTTCGCCCTCCCCGACCGAGCCGGCTCCAACTCGAATCAAACCATCATCGTCAATCACTTCAGCGCCCCTGGAGAATATAAGACACTTTCCCGCGGCTATCTTGATCCTGCGCACGAAGAGTTGTCAGCATACAACGCTTCTCCCTACCGAAACCGCGGAGTTATTGATTATGGTCTATCTGGTTCTGCCTCCGCAGACCCCAGCATCGCGGGCTCCATCCGTGTGGTCGACCAACTTGGCAAGAACCGCGGACTCAATCAGCTATCAACATTGCATTCGGACCCTTATGGGATTGACTCAGCGTATGGTGTTGTGACGAGACCCTCAACCGGCACTCCGGGAACCACACGTATCGACGGCGGAGGTGGATATTCTATCACCCCCTCGTGGACAAAGACAAACAGGAACCCCATCATACGATTTGAACAGGTCACAGGATCGGCTGGATCTTTTAATGGGACCGATAGTCGAGTTGAGATTGGAACAGATACAGTTTGGGATTCTTTGATTGGCGGCACCGGCGCCGACGCCAAGGCGTTTACTTTGTCGGCATGGGTTTATGCAAAAAGCTCCGGAGAGGGTACCTATGGGCGCATATTCAGCTTTTCATCTTCTGATCGCCAACTCGTTTGGCAACTGGGGGGGTTCAGGGCGTACATCGCCGGGAGCTCCGCCGGCTACACCGATTCAAGCGCACAAGATTTTGATAAGTGGATCCACGTGGTTGCAACATATTCCGGCGGTACAGCTGGGGACATTAACATGTACGTTAATGGAGTCCTTGATACAAACGTCGGCGCCCAGGTGAGCGCGCCATCCGCGATCTCCGGGTATAGCTGTTATATTGGTGGTCGACAGTCTGGCGAATTCACTTGGGACGGTTATATTACTGACACAACTGTTTGGGACCGCGCTCTAACTGAAACAGAGGCGCAGAGCCTTTATAATCAGGGCATTTCGGCTGATTTGCTGGATATTTCTATGTACAGTGTTGATACCTTGCGTAATAATTTAATAGCATGGTATAGGTTTGATGCTGCCCTGGGCGATACTACTTCCAATGTGGTAAACCGTGCCCCCAATCCGACGGCTGCCACAGATGGGGATAGTAATACTAACCTTGTGCTTCAAACACAGTACGCTCCGGTTACGGCCCAAAAGAAAAGGTCCTATGATAATCTCTATGTCCAACATGCAATCCCTAGGAATGAACAGCAATATGCCTGGATAACAGCATCGATGGCTCCCTATAATGGTATTTATGGTTTACAGCGCGCCACGTGCACAAGCGCTTCCACCATGTCACAATTGTTGACTGCCTCAACTAGCTATGTTGACGATGATTTTGTTGGACTGCGCTCCCTGGTTTTGGACCCTGTTGACTTGACTACGCACACCTTAGGATATACTACCTATAATCCGCCCAATGCAGGACCGTGGCACTATATGACACTGCCTACGACCATGACCGATGCAGGTCTTAAATTAGGCAGTGGTGCAGATTGGAACACACTGATCGGCGGCGCGGGCGCAGCTGCGAAAGCCTTTACAATATCCATGTGGGTATATGGACTTGACGACGACCCCGGATCCGGACATTCACGCCTCTTTGAGTTTGGGACCGCCTCAGAGCGCCGCGGCGCATATGTACCTTCGACGCTTGCAATGTTTAGGATAAAGGTGAGTGCCGGCGGCTCCGGTGGGTATAGTGATCTCTATTCCAACTCCGGTACCGTAGAAGAAAATGACTGGACCCACGTGGTTTTCACTTATAGTGGCGGCGACGGCGGCACCATGAGAATTTATATCAATGGACAACAGAACGTCACGACGACCTGCGGGACACCGTCAGCCATCTCTGGAGAACAAGCCGCGCTTGGCAACCGTGACCTAGGTGGTAGTAACCCCGATCGACAGTTCGATGGGCACATTGGAACAACAGCTATATGGAATCGAAATTTAACTGCAGCCGAGATTTTAGCCCTCTGGAATAACGGAGGAAGAATAGAATTAACTAATATCGCTAGCATGAGAAAGAATTTGTTGGCTTGGTACAGGTTTGATCCTAACCATGGAGACACCAATGTTATCGTGAGAAATCAAGCGGTGTGGAATGTTTATGGTTCCGACCCAAACATCCCGGTTGCTGCTACCGTTTATCCAACAGCCGGAGGGTCTGTATTAACCCAATCGCAGCCGGCTTCGCGACATAATCGTCCTCTGGGTAACAGCCCGG
>Ga0098054_1000763_pt1 | contig 18023 bp, 23 predicted proteins | sample 16_taG_FD_75048 | JGI IMG/M metagenome (GOLD analysis project Ga0098054, IMG submission 75048) | Marine viral communities from the Subarctic Pacific Ocean - 16_ETSP_OMZ_AT15313 metaG | ecosystem: Environmental > Aquatic > Marine > Oceanic | place: Pacific Ocean | collected 2015-01-18
TCAATATTATGTAGCCAGACAAGAAACTCCTAAAATATACTTATATCAAGCTCCTAATTTAAATACTTACACGTATTTAAAATATTATGTAATTAAAAGAATTGAAGATGCAGGAGTATATACAAATGATTCTGATGTAGTCTTTAGATTTCTTCCTTGTATGGTAGCCGGTCTTGCATACTATCTTGCGATGAAAAATGCACCAGAACTTGTACAACAAAATAAATTAATTTACGAGGACCAATTAAAAAGAGCTTTGGATGAAGATGGTCAAAGAGCTTCTACTTATATTACTCCTCAATCATTCTACCCACAAGGAATATAAAATGGCTAAATGGGCAACAGGTAAAAGATCACAATCAATATCAGATAGATCCGGCATGGCTTTTCCATATACTGAAATGGTAAAAGAGTGGAATGGTTCATTAGTACATTACTCAGAATTTGAACCTAAACACCCACAGATACGAAGAAAGCATACAACTGCTGATGCAATTGCGTTACAGAATACAAGACCACAAAGATTTCAACAACCAATTGATATTTCTAATATCAATCCACAGGCACCTCAAGACGATACAATAGTAAGTTCTGGTGGTTCGATGGTTGGAATAGCTGATTTATCATTACCAGGTCAATTTGCTTTTCAAACACAATATATAGAAGTAACTAGAGATGGAGTAACTTCTATTTTACATAGTATGATTCCAGAAGACCCGTCTTTACAAAATAGAAGAAGACAAGCAGATTTAATTTCAGGAAAAGTAACAGTGAGTATTACATAATGGCTATAACATATTCAAATTTTTTAACACAAGTAAGAAATTACACTGAGGTAGATAGTAATGTTTTAACTGATGCAATTATTCAAGATTTTATAAGAAGTGTTGAATTAGATATTGCAGGTAAAGTTGATTATGATGATTTAAGAAAATATTCTACTTCTAATTTTACAGCAAGTAACAGATATGTATCCATGCCAGCAGATGCTTTAATATTAAGATCTGTGCAGATTATCGATGGTTCTGGAAATAGAACTTTTTTGGAAAAAAGAGATACAAGTTATATATCAGAATTTAATGGTACAGGAGCAACAGGTACTCCTAAATATTACGCAAACTGGGATGATTTCAATATTTTAGTTGCACCAGTACCTGCCACTGCTTTAGAAATACAAATAAATTATATTAAAGATCCACCAGAATTTACTTCAACTAATCAAACCTTTATAGCAAAGTATCAAGAGTCTATGTTATTGCATGGTGTATTAACAGAAGCTTTTAGGTTCTTAAAAGGTCCTATGGATATGTACAATCTTTACGAAAAGAAGTACAATGAGGAAGTACAGAATTTTGCCCTACAACAAATGGGTAGAAGAAGACGGGCGGAGTATGATGATGGTGTACCTAGAGTACAAATACCTTCACCTCCTCCAAACACAAATTAATTAAGGAGAATAATTATGGCAATAACAACAAACGCAATCTGTGATTCTTTTAAAAAAGAATTACTTCAAGGAAGTCACGATTTTGATGCATCAACAGACACATATAAATTAGCGATGTATACAAGTTCGGCAACTTTAGGAAAATCAACAACAAACTACGCAACTGCAAACGAAGTATCATCATCAAACTATTCAGCTGGTGGTAAAGCTTTAGTTAACCAAGGTGTGAAAGTTTCATCATCTGTAGCTATTACAGATTTTGCTGATTTATCATTTGTTAATGTGACTCTTACTGCAAGAGGTGCATTAATTTACAATACTCAAACTAACGGTGGATCAAATACTACTGACGCTGTTTGCGTATTAGATTTCGGTGGAGACAAGACTGCAACTTCTGGAACATTTACAATTCAGTTCCCTGCATATACAACATCTGCCGCTATCTTAAGGTTAGCATAAGGATAGAAATGAATGTCAAATACATGGGGTGCACTTAGTTGGGGACAAAATCTTTGGGGTAACCAAAATGATGTTTCTGTTTCAGTAACAGGTTTAAGTGCATCCTTTAGTATTGGCGAAGAAACAGGCTCTGGCACAATAAATATTGGTTGGGGTAGATTAGGTTGGAACACTCAAGTTTGGGGTGACAACGAAACAATTGTAGACGTACCTGTCACTGGTATGTCTATGACTTCAAGCCTTGGTGAAGAGACAGCCGAGGGAGAAATAAATTCTGGATGGGGCCGTCAAGCATGGGGTAACTCTGCATGGGGCGATGCTTATTCTGTTCTTCCAGCAGGACAAACAATTACATCATCTATAGGTACTGCATTAGGGCAAACTAGCTATACTGCGGCTGTAAGTGGAATTCAAGCTAACTTTACTTTAGCAAATATAGCATTACAAATTGACGGAGATGTATTTGTTACAGCATCGGAAGATCAACTAGACTTTGCTATTGGAACCTCTACTTTTGAAGGCCATGCAAATGTTACAGTTTCTGGAATACCTATAACATCGTCAATAGGAAATACTGTTGCTGGATTAAAAACAGCAGTACCAGTCACTGGAATTTCAGCATCTTTTTCTTTAGGTACTTTCACACTAATACAATCAACTACTGAATCAGTAACGGGTATGTCCAGCACCATGTCTTTAGGATCGATTGGTGCAATACCTCAAGTGATGGTTGGAACAGATGGTCTACAAGCTACAAGTTCTGTGGGCTCTGCGACAGTCACGATTACTGCAAATATAGATGTTACAGGCATACAATTGACTTCTTCAACGGGAAGCCCTATTATTACTGCATGGGCTGAAATTGATCCTGGAGTAACTAATGTTTGGACAGAGGTTGATCGGGCTGCTTAAATGAGGTATTATTTTAATTATTAAGGAGAATTTTTTATGGCATCAAGTTATTCAAGTGACCTAAAACTAGAGCTAATGGTAACCGGTGAAAACGCTGGTACATGGGGTGATAAAACAAACACAAATTTAAATCTTATTCAACAAGCCGTAGCAGGTTATGAACAAGTAACATTATCGTCTGGAGGCACTCTTGCATTAACAATGTCTGACGGTGCAATATCAAACGCTAGAAATTTAGTTATTAAATTTGCAACTGCAACAATTGCAGCAAGCACAATTTGTACTATACCAAATTCAATAGAAAAATTTTATATCTTTGATTGTTCAGGATTAACAAATGCAAATAACCTTACAATTAAAACTGCATCAGGAACTGGTTTTAGTCCAACTGTTGCAGGAGCTGCAAGTTCTAAAATTTTTGCAGCATATTCAGACGGAACAAATTTAAACGAAATATCTTTAAACACTTTAGGTGGCACAATTGCTACAGCTAACTTAGAAGCGGCATCAGTGACGACTGCAATAATTGCAGACGATGCTGTAACTTCAGCAAAAATTGCTGATGATGCTGTTATAGCCGCTGCAATAGCTGATGATGCTATTGTAACAGCTGCGATTGCGGATGACGCTGTTGCAACTGCTAACATAGCTGACGATGCTGTGACTGCTGCTAAATTAGCAAACACTGCGGTTACTGCAGGATCATACACAACTGCTGACATAACTGTTGACGCACAAGGAAGAATTACAGCTGCAGCTAGCGGATCTTCAGGAGCTGCTCTTTTTGCAGATTTAACAAACACATTAACAGGCCCTGCAAGTGGAAACTTTGCTGCAAAACCTGGTACAACTAAATTAGCTATGTACATGGGTGGCGGTGGCGGAGGCGGAGCAGGTTCCGGAGATAACTTCACAGGACGTGGAGGCGGATCCGGAGGTTTTGGTTTTGTATCTGCAACTGTATCAGCACCTTATAGTTCACCTTACACTGTAGGAGCTGGTGGAAATGCGGGACCTCCAGGAAATGGATCTTCAGGAGGTGGTGGTGGAAGCACTTCACTTTCTACTTACGCTGCCAACGGTGGCTCAGGTGGAAACAGAACTGGTCCGTCTGATGGAGGCAAAGGAAGTACATCAAATATGTTTTATGATTTTACACCTTTTTCAAATAATGGAACTAGAGGTGGTAACTCAGGTCCTTTCACAAACCCAATTAGTTCTTGGTCAGCAGGTCCAGCGGGAACCAATCTTACAGGATACGCTGAGCTCAATCCAGCACTTACTTCTGGTTGGGCTACTGCAGTTACAAACATGAGTGATAACTGCGTTGGAGGTGGCGGTGGCCGAAATAATGGTGGCGGACAAGCAGGTAATCCAGGAAGAATTTTAATATTTGAAAGTGAGGCATAGACATGGCTTATTTATTTTTTAAAAATGGCGAAAGTCAAGTATTTAGATTAGCTAAGGACGATTCAGAAAAAACAAAAATATTGAATCTTTGTCAAGGTGAAAATCTTATTGAAAAAACTATTACAGAAGAAGAATTTCTTAGATGTGATTATGAAAGTCACCGTTACACATTAGTTGACGGTAATGTAGTAGAAACAGAAACTACTGAAGGAAGCGCTGCTGATGATCCATTAGAAGTTGTTCCTCCAAGAAAATCTGAATTTAAAAATGCTGGCGAAGTAACACAAGCAATTGAAGCTGCAGTAGGTAGAATAAACCAGTATTTAAATAATAATGAGGATGCTACTTGGCAAGCATACAGAGATGCTTTAGCGTCACACACACCATCTACAAATTCTGCAGACTATCCAAAAGAAGGAAGCTTAAGTAAAATTATGGCTGATGAAGGAATATCAGCTTATAATGTTTTGCGTTTACCTTAATTATAATATATACAAATACTCTCATGAGTATTAAAGATTATATTTGCGTTCAAGATGATGTGCTTCCTGTTCGTTCAATCGGTAAATTAATAGAGTACATAAATAAAGCTGATGATTGGGAACCTGGACTAACTGAGGGTGAAAAAGACCCAAACGTAGTTAAAAAATTTAGAGATGTTAAAACAAAAAATCTTAATATAGATCCTTCAAACTTAACTAAAACACATTGGTGTAATTTAATAGAATATGCCTTTCGTAAAGTTTTCAAAACATATTCGGAAAAATTACCTCATGTTCATTTTGATAAAATCAAAACCATACAAATATTAAAATACACAGAAAGTGGTCATTACTTATGGCATACTGATCACTCTCTTACTGAACCAAGAACTATTAGTGCAATATTTTTATTAAATAATGACTACGAAGGTGGAGAACTTTGTTTTTTAGATCAAATAAAACACGAGTCATTTAAAGTCGAAAACAGACCTGGAAGATTAATTATGTGGCCAAGTAATTATATGTTTCCTCATTCAGTATCTCCTGTTACTAAAGGAGTTAGATATTCGGTAGTTTTATGGGCACTTTAAAAAAAGATTTCAAATATAAAGTAATAAAAAATTTTCTTAGTGAAGACGAAAGAATACTTTTAAAAAATTATACTAAGATGTTTCATATACATAATATTTCTGATTTTGATTTGACAGATGCATCAGAGTCATCAGACACTGCTAAGTATGGTGATTATTTAATGGAATCACTAATGTTAAAAAAAATAAGTAGAGTCCAAAAAGAATCTGGGTTGCAATTAATTCCAACATATAGCTACTGGAGATGTTACACTAATGATTCAAAATTAAAAAAACATACTGACAGAATGTCTTGTGAAGTAAGTGTTTCTTGTCAGATAGATAATGATGGAGTTGATTGGCCATTTACAGTAGACGGAAAAGATCTTCTTTTAAAAAATGGAGATGGTGTTTTGTATTTAGGAATTGATTTAGAACATGAAAGAGCTCCTTACAAGGGAGACTATCATATACAAACTTTTCTACATTATGTAGATAAAGATGGGCCGCATACTGAGTATGCTAGGGATAAACGATTATTATTTGGAGGAAAATAATGAAAATAATACAACAACCTGACGGTAGTGCTGATTTTATTTTTGATGATAGGGAAATTGAAATCATGAACAAAACTAAAAAATTAAATTTACACGGAAGTGCTTTTAAAGGAGTGGTAAATTCGATGGTTCATGTCATGATGAGTTGGAATGAAAACATAGATGAAGCTATTAGAAACTCAAAAACAAACAAAAGTGAAGAAGAATTCAAGACAACTAAGTAAATAGCACTACCTTTATGTCTTAATTTACTTATAGTATAATATGACATGCCTTTAACAAAAGTAGATATAGTTCCTGGATTTAATAAACAAGTCGCACAAACGGGTGCCCAAGGTAGGTGGACTGATGGTGATTTTGTAAGATTTAGATACGGCCTTCCTGAAAAAATAGGTGGTTGGCAACAAATTCTTGAATCAACTTTGGTAGGAGCTGCAAGAGAACAATTCGTGTGGGCTGATTTAGATGGTAGACGTTATGCTGCTATTGGCACAAATAAGATTCTTGCAATTTATTATGAAGGTGCTTTTTTTGATATTACGCCCTTAGGCACAGCTTTGACTAGTTGCACTTTTGATACTGTAAATACTTCAGCAACAGTTACCGTTAATAAAGCAGCGCATGCTTTAGAACCAGGAGATATTTTTTTATTTAGTTCTGTAACACCACCATCAGGAGCAGGGTATTCTGCATCAGATTTTACAACTAAACCATTTCAAGTAGTTACTGTCCCAAACAGTGATGAGTTTACTATAACTATGGCAAGCGCAGCAGGGACAACGGTCAACGGATCTGGATCAGCAACAGTCACACCTTACATTAAACCAGGTGCTTTAGGTTTTACTTATGGTTTTGGTTTTGGCACAGGATTGTGGGGAGGTGGCCAACAAGTATTTAGTACATTGAATGGTTTATTACAAGATGACACTGCAGGAACGGGTGGATCAGGAACTTCAATTACTCTTGCATCAACGACAGGGTTTCCAGCGACAGGGACAATAAAGGTTGGAGCAGAATTTATTTCATACACAGGTATTTCAACAAATGATCTTACGGGAATTACTAGAGCTGTAGCGGGAACACGATCTGCTCATTCTAGTGGAGCAGGTGTTGAAGCGTTTGTAGGATGGGGTATTGCATCTTTATCTTCAACCTTGACGACAGATCCAGCTTCATGGTCATTAGATAATTTTGGTGAAAAATTAATAGCAACTATTAAAAACGGACAATCTTTTGAATGGAATCCAATTAATTCAAATTCAAATGCTTTAAATACAAGAGCAACTGTAATATCTAATGCACCTACCGCATCTGTAATGTCTTTAGTTTCTGATAGAGATAGACATCTAATAATGTTAGGAACTGAAACAACTATTGGAAGTCCTGGATCACAAGACAAAATGTTTATAAGATTTTCTGATCAAGAAAATATTAGTGATTACTCACCAACATCTATAAATACAGCAGGAACTTTTAGACTCGACTCAGGCACAAAAATTGTTGGAGCCATAAAAGGTAAAGATTACACTTTTATTTTAACTGACAATGCAGCTTACGTAATGCAATTTGTTGGACCACCTTTTACATTTTCTATAAGACAAGTTGGTTCAAATTGTGGTTGTATTGGGCAGCATGCTATGAAATTTGTTAATGGTGTTGTGTATTGGATGGGAGAGTCTGGAGGGTTTTTTGCGTTCGATGGTACAGTTAAATCACTAAGATGTGAAGTTGAAGACTTTGTATTTACAACAAAAAATGGAGATAACCTAGGTGTAAATTATCAAAATGGTGAATCAGTTTATGCTGGATTAAATCATTTATATGAAGAAATATGTTGGTATTACCCTAAAGCTGGAGCTGATTTTAACGATAGATACGTATGTTTTAATTATTCAGACAGAACATGGGTTACAGGTTCTGTATCAAGAACCACTTGGGTAGATGCTAATTTATATGACGTTCCATACGCAACTGAATATGCCTCAACTGGAACTCCAAGTTTTCCTGATGTACAAGGAATAACAAACGTAAATGGATCTACAACTTATTATGCTCACGAAACAGGTGTTGATCAAGTTGACACCGCAGGAAACAAGACAGCAATACCTGCTTTTGTTGAATCGGGAGATTTTAGTTTGAATATAGAAGGAAATGCTCAAGTATTTATGAGTATGCGAAGATTTGTTCCTGATTTTAAAACCATTGAAGGTAATGCTCAAGTAACTATTTTACTTAGAGATTTTCCAAGTGACACAGAAGCATCGTCTCCACTTGGACCATTCACGGTCACCGGATCAACACAAAAGGTTGACACAAGGGCAAGAGCTAGATTTGCTAGTTTAAAAATTGCTAACACAGGAACAGAACAAAATTGGCGTTTTGGAACTTTTAGAGCAGATATACAACCAGATGGTATGAGGGGATAATGGAAGAAATATTTTTACAAGATTATGCTAACAACGTAGCACAAGCTCAAGATCCTTTTGGTATTGCAGCAGTACAAGCACAACCGGGTTTTGAAAATTACCAACCTTCTTTTGCTAACCAAAGCTTAACACCTATGGGTTTGGAAATAACTCCAGGACCCGATACACAACAATTACCTGATTTTAGAGAAGTTGCAGGTAATGTAATTAAAAATAGAGCACTTGATTATGCAGCAAAAAAATTAGGTTTAGAGGGTCTTAAAGGTAATGTACTTAGTTCAGTTATAGGTGCCAATGCTCTTAATTATAGTAACCCTATCGGTGCATATTTAACCGTTAGTTCTGTTTTACCGGACAGTGTAAAAGGTATTGCAAATGTTTTAAGAAATAAAAGAGCTAACAAAGCTATTGAAAGAGATATTAAGAGAGATTCGCAAGGAAGTGCTACTACATATCCTACAAAAACTATGTCTATGCAACCAACAAAACAAGATGAAGCGAGAGGATCTATGCCATCAAAAACACCAACACCTTCTACAAGTTATTCGGCACCCCAACAAACTTCAGGACCTGGGGGACTACATAATTACGATTAATATTTATTAATATACTTTTATATATTATAAATTCAAATATGTTTATAAATAAAACTTCAATTACGTGCAATATTTATGAATGTTATTTAGAAGCAGATCCAAAACTAATAGAATTTGTAGACGAACTAAATTATAAAAAAGAACAAATGCTTACATCTTTTGATCCATTCGATCTTAAGAGTGACCAAGAATTCAAAAATTTGTTTTTAACTTTGTATAAAGATTGGGTTGTAATTTTTTTAAGAAAAAATTTAAATAAAAAATTTAAAGAACTACAATTATTAAGTATATGGTGTCAAAAATACGAGGAAGGATCTAAACATGGTATACACATACATCATGAAAACACAAATTACATTTCTTTTTTTTGGTATATAGATTGTTCTGAAAAATCTTCTAGTACAGTTTTTTATAACCCTGGACATCCATACTGTTCGTATTTTGAAAAAAAAATCAAACCAGAAAAAAATAAAATTGTTTTTTTTGATTCATATATTCCACATGAGGTATCAGAAAACAACGATACCAAAAGATGTGTTGTAAGCGGTAATTTTAAAATATTAAAATAATGTACAGAGAAATTAAAACTGATTTGCGAAAAAGTCCACTAGGATTAACTAACGATATTTGGTTGTGGGAAAATCAAATAGAAGATATTAATTTTGACGAACTAAACACCTTTCTTTTAGAATTAGAAAAAGAATTATTAAAAAAACCTTCTTTAAGCACTGGTGGTACAAGTGTTGAAGGTGTTACCTCAAGATTCAAATACTATAATTTATTTTTCGAAAATAATGAACAATTAAAAAAAGTAGAAAATTTTATTAAAAATAATATAAAATTGTTTTTAAAATATAAAACAATAAATCAAAAGAAAATTTATACTCAATGTTGGTTTAATGTTTTAAGAGAAGGTGAAGAGATAAAGTCACATCAACATAGAGCTATAAGTGATTTTCATTTATCTTTTATTTCAGGTAATTTTTGTACAACAAACAATAATACAAAAACATACTATACAAGTTTAAATGGGGAAAAAGGTTTAGGTATAGATAATGGTGCAGGTAAATTAATTTTATTTCCCTCATATACTCCACACTTTACAACTGTTAATAAATCTAAAGAAGAAAGAATTTCAATAGCTTTTGATATTTATCCTGATATTTCATTTATAGATTCAAGTTATATTGAGGGTGGAATAATTAAAGAAACAATGTTATAATTAATTATGGCTAGAGTAGATATAGTAATTCCTGAACCAACACCTAAATATACAGAAGAAAACCAAAGACAGGTTAATCAGTCTTTACGAACGATGCAAGATAAGTTAAATACTTCTTATCAACAAGAATTAAAAAATGAACAAGATACATTTACCTGGTTTATAGCATGACAATTAGATACAAAAATCAAGGAATTAATTTGAACTCAACAGGCACAATAAGTGTATTTACTGCGCCATCAGATGCAACTGTATTGATAAAACAAATTCAAATAAATAATGGTTCCGGTGGTGCTGTTAATTTAAATGTTCAAGTGACTGATACTTCAGCTACTGCAACATTTAGAATTTTTAATGAAGCTGTAACCGGTTCGGCTACTAAAGATATAATAAATCATACACTTGTTCTTGAAGCTAGCGATGTTTTAAAAATGACAGCAGGAACTGCCGATGAAATACAAGGCCTTATTTCTTATGCACTGTTAGATAGATCGCAGGAGAATGGCTAAACAAAAATTTACACATTTCGTACCAAGGGATAAACCTAAAAAAAGAGGCCCTAGACAACACAAAAAAAATTTAAATAAGAACGAGCGTAGGCAGCGGAAAATGACGCGTTATAAAGGCCAAGGAAAAGGCTAAATAATTTAATGATACAAAAATTTAAATTACCTGATGAGGTTTTTTTAAAATTAAAAAAAAATTTACAAATAAATACAGAACCCACTAATGAAAGACTAGCTGGAAATATTAAAAAAGAATATTTAGCTAACAATTGTATTCCTATAATAGCACCAACTATTTTAAGCGAAGCTGTTGAACGTGGGGTGTTTAATAAATATATTTCAGATAGTTCTTTCATGTTTGCAAATGAAAATGTAAAATTATATATTCACGAACTTTGGGCCAATTTTCAAGCTAAAGGTGAATTTAATCCTGTACATTGTCATTCAGGGCTTTTATCTTTTGTAGTTTTTGTATCAATACCTTATTATGCAAAACAACAGGAACAAATATCACCGGGTAAAAAATCTAATTCTGATAGAGCTGGTATGTTAGAATTTGTTATACCAAATGGTGCCACTACTAAGTCAGAAGTTTTTAAGGTGGATAAAACATGGGAACAATACGGCTTAATTTTTCCTTCTTACACAATGCATACTGTGTACCCTTTTTTTGGTTTTGATGAATATAGGATAACTATGGCTGGAAATATAAGGTTTGCTAATTAGGTATAGACAACTAAGTTATAGGATAGTATAAAAAAGCATGGATAATTTACCAAAAATAAAAGCAGAGGCCATAGAAACCATCAAACATAAGAGAACAGGTAAAGTGTATGATAGCAAAGCTGATTTTGATGCTGATGTTGCTGATCCCAACACTGATACTACTCAAGATGATTTTAGACAAGACCTTGAAATAAAAGTTACAAGAGCTGGTGTTTTAGGTGCAAAAACTAAAAAGTAGAAGTAATGAAACCCAGAGGCGCAACTGAACTCCAGCAGGAGTTGCTTGAAAAATTTGTAGATAAAAATTTATTAGATAAATTTCAAATATGCACATCTATTCCAGGAAAAGTGCCACTGGATCCCAGTAAAGTAAATATTCTTTGGCAAAAGAATTCTTGGGATCAACCTAATTTACAAAGTTTTTTTAGAGATAAAGACAGGCACCACGAATACGATTGGTATGTTTTTAATTCACATTGGTGTTATGAAAAATTTAGATATTTTTTTCAAATACCTGAAGATAGATCTATAGTAATTAAAAATGGTGCACACCATTTTCCTAAGAGAAAAATATATAAAAAAGGTGATCCTATAAAAATTATGCACCATTGTACTCCTTGGAGAGGTTTAAATGTATTGTTATTAGCAATGCAGTTAGTACAAAGTAAAAATGTTACCTTAGACGTATATAGTTCAAATGAAGTTTATGGAAAAGAGTTTGCAGATAAAGCAAACAAAGATACAGAAGCTTTACTTGGTCAAGCCAAACAATTACCAAATGTAAATTATATTGGATACAAGCCAAATGAATATATACTGGAGCATATGACAGACTATGATTTATTTGTTTATCCATCAATATTCGAAGAAACTTTTTGTGCATCAGCTTTAGAGGCCCTATCAGCTGGACTACATGTTATTACAACTAACTTTGGTGCATTACCTGAAACATGTGCTGAATGGCCAGTATATGTTAACTATACAAAGAATCTTGAATTGTTAGCTGCAAGTATTGCAGGAGCTATTGATATTTCTGCTGAATATCTTCATACAGATATAATACAAAAACATTTAGATGAACAACAAAAATACTATAAAAATTTTTATAGCTGGGATAAAAAGGCTATGGAATGGGAAAACTTTTTGAAAGGAGCTTTACGTGTCAAGCAGTAAATATATAAATGAAGATACATACCAAACATTACAGGAAGTTACTATAGAAACACAATCAGACTATGAAAAGGCTATTGAACCATTATGGAAAGAAAATCCAAATCAATATAAAGATATACAATTATTTGTAGCTACACCAGTTCATAGTGAGGTATCAATACATTACACTCAAGCTTTAATAGAGTTTCAACAAGAATGCTTTAAGAAAAAATTAAAAGTATCTTTTCATTTAATAAAATCATCTTTAGTGACTCAAGGAAGAAATTTATCAGTAGCTGGTTTATTAGAATCAAAAGCAACACATTTATTGTTTATCGATTCAGATATTTATTTCCAAAGTAAGTCTATATTTGCCATGTTGAAGGCAGATAAAGATATTATATCTGTTCCATACCCTTTAAAAACTTTAATGTGGGACAAAGCTTTTAATAAAATGCAACAAGGTTTAATAAAATCACCTGATGATATTAGAAGAGCCCTACATACTTACCCTATGAAAGTGCCTAATCCTAATGATATAAAGGTTAATAAAGGTGTTATGGAGGTAACTGATTCACCAACAGGATGTATGTTAATTAAAAGAGGAGTTATAGAAAAAATGATTGAAAAATATCCAGAAAAAGAGATTGTTCAAAAAACTGTAATCAATGGAAAGTATGTCAATAAACCTAATATGTGGAACTTTTTTGATACCTTACATGATCCAAAAGAGAAAACCTACAATGGAGAAGATTTTGCATTCTGTAAACTTTGGAGAGATTTAGGTGGTAAATGTTATGCCTACATTAATGATGCTATAGTTCATGTGGGAGAACATCAGTACCAAGGCAAGTTCCACGATGAGTTGATATCAGCCAAGTAAAATGGTATTATTTCATACTTAAGATCTTAATTAGGAGAATTTATTTATATGCCAGGACCATTAGCATTATTACCTTACGCATTAGCAGCTTACGGTGGCTATAGAGGATACCGAGGAGCAAAAGAAGCAGGTGCATCAGGACTTGGAAGAATACTAGGTGGTATAACAGGAGCATATACTGGTTATACTTTAGGTTCTACAGGTATGAGTATGTTTCCAGGATCAGCGGCAACTAAAGCATTTACAGCGAGCCAACCAGCTTGGTTAGCTAATATGCCTGGAGCTTATAATCCTCAACCAACGTATACAAACATACCAAGAGGTAATATGCCTGGTATGTCAGGTGGTATAACAATGGATGGTACTCAAAACACAAGCAGTAATTTATTAGATATTTTAAAAAGACAATCTACAAAAAAAGGTGCTCAGCCAGGTGAGTTAGAATGGAGCCCTGGAAAAGTTTCAGCTGCAATAGCTGCAACAACTTACGGACTAGGTGCTTTTGATAATCAGCCAACAGATGTTTACATGCCTGGTTACAACATGAGTTATTTAGACATGAAAGATCAAAGACCTGGATATACTTACATAGACCCAACAACAGGTGAAGAAAAAGCATATGAAAAAGTATACTCTCCAGAAGAAGCTGGAAGAGGAGATCCTAGAATGGGTCCTTACTCTATGAATGTTCAAAGATTAAGAGTAGGTGGTATTGCAGAAATTAAAAAATTTAATGAAGGTGGTGTAAACTATCTTCCATCAAAAGTTTCTCATGACGAAGACGATGCTAACAATTATGTTAGAGCGTCAGGTTATGTTGAAGACGGAGCAGGCGTAGGAGACAAAGACGAGGATACAATGTTAGCTCAATTAGCAGACGGAGAGTTTGTAACAAGAGCAGATGGAGTATTAGGTGCTGGAATCATAGCTGGAGCGAATCCAAATAGTATGAAAGACATGAGAGAAAAAGGTGCCCAATATTTCTATGAACAACAAAAAAGATACAAACGTGTATTTGATTTATTACAGGATAGAAATGGCATCAGTAAACAAAAAACCAATTAAACCTCTAGTAAGTATTTTACCACTAGAGCCTAAGGACATTGAAAAATTTTGGCCCTTAACAGAATTTATGATAGCGGAGGCATTAGCTTTCTCTGGCAAATATGCAGACTCTTCTTGGGCTATGAACGAATTAAAAAAAGATATGATGCAATGTTGGATCATGTTTGGTTCTGATGAATCTGAAGAGAATAAAGTATTTGGTATTTGTGTTGGTAGAATTGGGGTAATGCCTAACTACAATCAATACGAGATTATTATTTGTACAGGTAAAAGAAGAGAGTTATGGGAAGACAATCTTATAAAAGCTATAACAGATTTTGCATTAGCAAATAAATGTAAAAGATTAAGTATAATGGCCAGACCCGGTTGGGAAAAAGTTTCTAAAAAATGGGGCTGGAAAAAGAAACATGTACAACTAGAAAAGTGGATAGGATAAAATTATGAGTTTTTTAGGAGGAGGAAGATCAAACCAACCAACAACGCCAACAACACAAACACAGTTTGTAAGAGAGGCTCCTGGTATAGAAGAAAGAAAAATAGAATTAATGGACATTGCGCGTCAGGTAGCGCAACAACCAGTTAATCTTCCAGATTATCAAGTAGCAGGTTTAGGTGCTTTAGAGCAACAAGGAATAACAGCAGCTGGAACAACAGGCGTTGGTGCAGGAACTGTACAACAAGGTATCAACCAAGTTACTGCTGCAGGAGCGCCTATTGGTGCTTCACAAATTCAACAATATTTAAATCCGTATCAAAGTTATGTAACAGGAGAGATTGGAAGACAAGCTCAAATGATGCAGAATCAATTAGGTGCACAAGCTATTAATGCAGGAGCTTTTGGTGGAGGAAGAGAAGGTGTCCAACAAGCAGAACTACAAGGCAGAGCTTTATCAGCAATGGGGCAAGCTCAAGCACAAGGTTTTAACACAGCATTAGGTGCAGCTCAAAGACAACAACAAGTTGGTTTAATGGCTGGTCAGCAATTAGGTCAAATGGGTCTTGGTCAACAACAAATGGCTCAAGCAGATATAAATCAATTAATGGCAGCAGGAGGTGTTCAAAGACAACTTGCTCAACAAACTTTAGATGCACAAAGACAATCTACATTACAACAACAATACGAACCTTATCAAAGAGCTGAGTTCTTAGCTAACCTGTATGCTGCAGGACCTAAGTCTTCTTCTCAAGTTACAATGGGAACAGGACCATCAACTAGTCCACTAGCACAAGCTGTTGGTACTGGTATAGGAGCATTCACAGCATTTCAAGGCGTGAAACCAACTGGACAACAGTCATAGGAGGTTCGATGTCACTTAACAAAGTTTTAAACAGACCGATGTTTAGGAAAGAAGCACTTAGACAAGGTGTGCTTAAAACTATTAATGCAAACACAGGTATTATGGTTGGACAATCTTATGGAGGTCCAACTGCGTATAATCCTCGTAGACTTCCAGTAGTGATTCCAGGACAAGGAACTTATGATACACCAAAGCCAAGTTGGGGATCAAGAATGAAAGGCTTTGGTCGTAAAGCCATTGGTGATGTAAAAAATTTTCCAAGTGGTGCAATTCAAGATCCTAAGGGTACACTAAAAGGAACAAGACCTTTTGGAATGGGTGGAGGTATTTCGAGACTTTTAGGTTTCGAGGGAATATATAGTGCAGTTGATCCTTATGTAGGACAATATATTCAAAATCCTTATGGTAGAATGGCCGTTAGTTCAGGTTTAAGTTTACTAGGTAGTTTAAATCCATACATAAGAGGAGCTGGTGTAGCTAAATCTGTTTATGATATAGGTAAACTTGGATTAGGTAAACTCAGCAAACATACTGCAGAATATAGAGCAAAACCGATTGGGGAAAAAACTTCATTTACTCGTATGGGTGATGATGAGGCTGGTGTATCTATACCTTCCATAGAACAACAGGTAGAATCAGATAAAAAAATTATACAGGGTAGACCAGGCTCAGGTAGACCAGGTTTTCAAAAAAGAGTTGAAGAATTAAAAGCTGAAGGTGATGAATTATTACAAAATGCTAACGAAGAAGATGTAGCCAATCTTAACGATATACAATCTCAATCTTTAGGAAATATTGGTCCTGTACCACCAGGAGAAGAGGGAGCTACTCCAACTGTAACAGAAAAAGAAACTGTAACAACGGATACCGAAAAAGGTAAAGGTAAAGGTAAAGATAATTTATCTGACGCTATTACTGGTGTGGATAATAAAGAGTTTAAAACACCAGATGGAAAAGATATAACAAATAATTTAATAGGTAGAGCTAGGGAAATATCAAAAGAGTTAAGAGCTGGCCAATCTTCACAAGCAAAATTAGTTTTTTTAGCTAATTTAGCTTCTGGTCTCTTATCAGGAACTACTACTAGAAGAGGTATAGGTGGAGCTATGGAAGTTTTTGGTAGAGCTTTAGGACCAGCAGTAAATAATTATGCAACATTAAAATTAAAAGAAAATGAGTTAGAAAATAATTTCATGCAAAGTGCATTAGAAATTGCATCAGATGAAATGGATAGAAAAAACCAAGTTTATGAAAACCCAGAGGGGACACCTGGTGTTGTTCAAATTTTACAAAACGGAAGAGCTGTAAATTTAACAGCAATACGTTTAAAAGATGGTACTGTAAGAGCAGCAATACCAGGAGCATCTGAAAACGGAAGAAACGTCTATACTACTTTAACACCAGGAAGTTATGTTAGGTTTGCTTCTAGCGATAAGCTAGCAAAACCTCAAGTAGATTTATTAAGAGAATTAGATGCAAAATATAGAGCATATGCGCTAGGTCAGAACACAATTAGAATTATTGAAAACTTTAAAAAAGAAGGTAAAACAGGAGCCGGCCCTATTGGTAAATTTAATTTGTTCAAACAAAGATTCGGAAGTGCTTTTAAAGATGTGTTAGGAAGAGATGTTTACGATGATATGGAGAGTGCTCAAAGAAGATTAGAAAAAGAAAAAAATAAAGCCATTTCAGATTTAATGGTTTCAGAAAATTTGGACAGAAAAGGTGCTGAAGAATTATTACAAAGTAAATTGGGAGGTGCAGCAGATCAAAGTAAGATTATGAAACTTATTAAGGATGCTACTGGTGAAGAAGATAAACAAAAACTTTCTCAACTTGCAATTAACGAAACCGTCATGGTCTATGCATTAGCTAACTCTTTAAAATCTAAAGACCGTTTAACTGAAAAAGATATTAAGATGGCTAAACAACTAGTAAATATATTCCCATTATTAAGAGGTCAAGATGATGTTATCAGAGATTTAAGATCTGTTAATAATACTATTTTAGGAGATATTGATTCATTACAAAGTAACTGGACAAATAGTTTATTAGGAGAAACAGCAACTATAAATCTTTACAGAAGACAATATGGTTTTGCAGAGGCTACTGATGATAACTTACCACCTGAATTAGCTGATATTTATCAAGGAAAAACAGATAAAGATATAGCTGGAAGTATAACTTTAAATTAATTATGGCAACTTTAAACGAAATACAAAAAAGGTTAGATGATAAAACATTGGATCCTAGATCTTTATCTTCAGACGATAGAAGAGCGATTGATGAATTAATTAAAAGAGGAGCTCTAAA
>Ga0098054_1000788_pt1 | contig 17702 bp, 18 predicted proteins | sample 16_taG_FD_75048 | JGI IMG/M metagenome (GOLD analysis project Ga0098054, IMG submission 75048) | Marine viral communities from the Subarctic Pacific Ocean - 16_ETSP_OMZ_AT15313 metaG | ecosystem: Environmental > Aquatic > Marine > Oceanic | place: Pacific Ocean | collected 2015-01-18
AAAAATAAATCTCAAAAAATATATCATTTATTCTTATTCAATATAGAATTTATTTATTTTATATATTGAATTCTTTTTAACATTTTACCCATCTTTTTATCTAATTCATTATATTAGGTTATACTGAATTGACGCTGATGATGGTTCATTTGTAAAATTATATCTTACATTCATTTTTATCATTTTATAAAGACAAGTCAAAAAAAGAGTAATTTAACAATTCCCCCCAAGAACTCTATATATATCTACCATTTACCCCCCAAAAGTAGATTTACTCTTTTTTATCTTACTTACATTTTTATATACAATTTTATTCTAATATTAAGACAATTCTTATTTCCATATTTGGTAATTCTTCTTCTTATTGAGAGTTTTTATTTAATTCATATTTATTCAAAATGTTCTTGTTTTATAGCATTTAAATATTCTATTAATTTCTCATTTTTATTATTATCATTATATTCACTATAAGACGCTACAACAAATTTTCTATCAATACTTATATATTAAGTATATATTACTTTTTATTTTTAAATCAACTTATAAATCTTTCCGTTGCTATATTTATTGCCCTGCTGAACAGGGACTAATTGTCATCTTGTAATAATTGCCGTCCTGAGGGGAGAGCGCCCCTCGCGCGCTCATTAAATTCCGTGTTCCCTTCGGTAAGGGAGGGCATGACGGAATTTAATTGTTTCTCAAACTTAAGCTCCCTAGTAAATTTTAACTTAGTAGATATAGTAAAGTTAGCATTGTATTCAAAACAAACCTTGTTTCCACCACAACATAAATCAAATTCCTCTTTATTTCCTCTGTATAGTGATTTGTATATATCCATAACATCTCTACCTTCAATCTTTGCTTTGTATTTTATAGAACCATTAGGCACACCCTTCATTCTTATATGATAATCATAAACACCATTTTCATCTCCAACCAATTTATCAATATAGCACTTTTTACCTAAGAATAAGCATTCTACAGCATGAATATCTCCTTGTAATATATCACTATCAAAATCAGTATGAAATTGCCCCATTCCCTTACCAATCAACTTTCTATTATACATATCTTCAAAATTTTTCGCCAATATAGCAATATCCTTTTGTTTGATATGCATACTATCTGTATCTTGATAGTAAATGTCTAATTTGTTATCTTCAGCTAAACACATAACCTCATTCATTATTCTCTTGCTCATGGCTAAGACTTCAACACCACAATGAGCATTGTTAAAATGTTCATTGATACCCTTCTCAAGTTTGACTTTATACTTCTTGTATTCATCGCTACCTCCATATAATTCTTCATAACAACTGATTCTGTTGTAGTGTTTATCAATGAAATTATCAAGTTGATGATTAGAAACAAACTTGAGTTCATCACCAATTGCTTTTTGTATAGTCTTACCATAAGAAGAGTTCATGATTAGCTTATATATTTGTTCTAATGGATTCTTATCTTTTTTCAGTTTTAACCTTTCATTAAATACGAAATTAATAACTTCTTCTAATTTGTTATTTCTACCTTCATTGTAATAATATCCATCAATAATATCAAATTCTATTTTATGATATTTGATTAAGTCTTCAAGTTCAAATTTACACACATATAAACTATCAAGAGCTTTGTTTGTGAATATTCTTACTCCTTCATCATTAATATAACTCATCAATGGAAACTTAAACTTTTTATTAACTTTTTTCACTCTAATTTGAACAAAATATCCATCTTGCTTTTCAAGAAAATCATAAGACCTGTTTTCTAATATTTTTGGACTACCAATAAGATAACCTCCTAATCTACTCATAGCAGAAGGATATAGACTAACAGCATCAAAATCATCAATGATTCCTTTTATATGTTGCATTTTATTTTCAGCACACATTGTTCTACCTCCAACTACACATTTCATAATATACTCTCTTGGAGTTGATGATAATTGATTCACACCTTCAAACACTTCATTTTCTAACATATACTGATGAGCTAGTTGTGCTGAACTCATAAAATTATTAATATCCATGTTACAACCATCTTTTAACATTTTACCAAATTTAATATATCCTTTCTGCAAAACTTCCACATCTTTTTGACAATATATTTTTGAATATTCAATAATATCAATAGAATCATCTTTAATGCAATTCCATTTGGAGCAATTATCTATAAAACATTTAAAATATTCTTCACAATCTTGTGTTGTAGTAGTCTTATCTAAGTTGTTGCATTTCAATTGAATATCACAATACTTTCTGCAAGTCTTCACATCTAAATATCTTGCATTTATATTTGATTTATTATACATAGAGTATGGTATGATTTCTTTATCTTGGTCCAAATCAAAACATTTACCAAATTTCTTTAAAGGCATTGTAATGATAGAGTAACTGTCTTTTAATATGATGTTTATAAATCGACCTTTTGCATAGTAAAATCTTCCTTTTGCTTCCAAAATGTTATGACCTCTCTCAATTATACCTTCAATCATGAGATATTGTTGTATGAACCTAAAATCATAGCCAACATTATGTGCTATTAGAATAAGTGTTTTATAATCTTTATTGAACTTTTCAAACAAATCTCTAAGCATATTATAACCACATTTTTTTCCATATTGAATTTTGGTTTCACTATTGCATACCATATATGGTTCATGTATTATTTCATCTGTAGTAGTTTCAAAATCAAAGAATATGGTAGGGGCATGAATCTCTTTTTTTTCTTTGACTTCATTACTTCTAATGGCTGTTTCTTTATAATTAAGGTCTTTTATTTCTGTGACGAGGTTGCTGTATTGAGTTTCTAAAAGATCATCAATAGGAATTTGTGTTAAATAAGTTTCTTTATTCAAATACATATATTTTATAACTTCCCAAGAGTTAGTATATCTTTCTTTTGACTTTTTATAAGATGCATTTATTACTTGATGGTAATCTTTTATATATTTCATAGAAAAGTAGTTTTTTAAAGCATAGGTAGTAATTTCTACTGGAGCAATAGCAAAGTAATGTTGATCAATAAGCCCTAATAATACTTCTTTATTTTTTTTGTCACCAAAGTTAAATGTGTCTTTATGTTTGTCTAAAGTCTTGATTCTAAAGTAAAGTTTATACTTTTCTGCAATATGAGTAAGCTTGTTGGTAGGAAGATATTTACTACAAATTATACTTCTAATACCTTTAACGATTTCATCATCAATACCTACTGTAATTAATGCTTGAACAAAACAGTTTTCATTATACTTCTCTTGCTTTTCTTTATGAACACCAAACACATCTAAATCTAATTCTGTGTTATGGTAATACTTGAAAAAAGCCCCTTCATTTTTGTTTTTACCAAGCCATTTTGGTCTTGATATAGTCACTTCCTTCACATCTTTTATTCTTAAAATCAAATCAGCATTGTAATTTGTTCCATAGTCTTCAACCTCTTCAACCCAAAATTGTTCTATATCTTGAATCATCTTTTTTACTCTTTCAATACTAAGAGTGTAATAACTACCATCTACTGACATAACAACTCTTTTAGTCAAATCAATATTTTTTAGTATGATTTCTAGTTGTTGTTTTGTTATGTTAGTAAATGAGACTGATGTGCCGTTTTGATTAAACATTGCAACAGTTTTACTGATTTGTTCATTTACTTTTTTTTCTTGATATTTTGCTCTACGTTTGTTCTTTCTAATTTCATCAATTTGTTCATTATAGTTAATCCTTAATTGCTCATATACATCATCAGCTTTGTCTTTTTTTATACCTAATCCTTTTTTTGCATCTTGTAAGGTGCTAAACTCAAACATAGCCAACAAGGTTTTCCTGTTTTCTCGTTTTTTGGAGTTGTTTATTTTCTTCATTATATTATAAGAATATATTTTATTTTTCATTATTCAACGATAATTTAATTATCAATTATATCTTTAAGTAGAAATTTAAAAATATAATTTAATCAATTTTAAAAAATTATATATTTTCCCTAAATATCAACTTATTCTTATTCTTTCGTATATTACTGGTTCTTTGATTTTTTCAAAAGTCAGATGTCCATACATAGAAGCAAAGCATCTAGGTTTAGGATTTTCTAATGCTTTCTGAATATCTTCTTTAGTCAGTTTCTTCATTTTATAAATATGATCTGCAGTAAATTTATAACCTGTTTTTTTATTAAATTCATTTATAGAGCAATACTTATCAACACTAATTTCTCCTGTTTCTTTGTCTAATGTCGTAACCTTCCAATGATATACCATATCGTTCATTTTACCCAATGGTCGACCTTTCATTATATATTACTAAATATATATTAAATTATTTTTATATCGTTATTTTCAATTTTATTTTTATTTTTTAGATTTTGTAAAAAATTATTTCTCTACTTATATCTATATATGTCTGATACTGAAGATTTAGAAGTTCCTATTGAAGAAGAAACAAAAAAAACTGAGAAAAAGAAAAGAATAATGACACCAGAAGCGTTAGAGCGTTTAGCAAAAGCAAGAGAAAAAGCAGCTGAAGTAAAAAAGAAAATGAAAGAAGCAAAAAAAGAAAAAGAAAATCAAATAATTGAAAAAGTGAAAAAAGAACAAATGGAAATTCTTGAGAAAAAAGTTAGAAATAAAATGGTAGATTTAAGTGTAGAAAATGAAAAAGAGTCAAAAGAAGAAACACAGCCAGAAGAAGAAGAAAAAGAAGAGCCGAAACCAATTAAAAAAAAGAAACCTAAGAAAAAACCAGTTGTAATAGTAGAAGAAAGTTCTAGTGATGATGATGAAAATGTTATTTATATTAAAAGAAAATCCTCTAAACCTAAAAATGTTCCTACTATTGACCCTCAAGAGAGAGAGCCTCAGAAACAATTTCCTGCTTTTGGACAAATGCCTAGAGCAAATTTGCAAAACTTTAATTTTAATCGGCAATTTATGTAATTTTTTTTGTAGGTAATTTATAAATGAAAGTCGAAGAATTACGATTACAATGCAAACAACTTAACATTAGAGGATATAGTAAAATGAACAAGGCTCAGCTTGAAAATGCAATATATATTAAACAAATTAGCGATTGGTATGATGATTTACTTATGATTAAACCCGAAGAAATTGATATAAGTTTAGATATAATATCTCAATATAGTAATGAAACTAATCAATGTTGAACGAAGCACAAATAAAAATAAAAAATACGTAGCAATATTTGATTTAGGTGATAATAAAACTAAGAAAGTTCATTTTGGGGCAAAAGGAATGGACGATTATACAATTACAAAAGATAAAGAACAACGTGATAGATACAGGTCAAGACATAAAAAAGATTTAGAAACGAAAGACCCAACACGTGCTGGTTATTTATCGTATTATTTACTATGGAATAAAGAAACATTATCAGCAAGTATAGCAGACTTCAAGAAGAAGTTTAAATTATAAGCATTCATATAATTTATTTTAATATATAAATGCCTAATCTATATAAGTTTAAACCAATTAATTGCAGCAAAAATACAAACTTTGAAAAAAACACAATTGCTGGATGTAAATATATACCAATTGTAAAAGAGTTCAAACCTCATAACAAACCAAAACAACCACATCCACCACATCCACCACATCCACCACATCCACCACATCCACCACATCCACCAGGACCAGGACCAGGACCAGGACCAGGACCAGGACCAGGACCAGGACCAGGACCAGGACCAGGACCAGGACCAGGACCAGGACCTCCCTCCACTAATGCTAATGAAGATAAAATAATAAGCAAACTTCCAACAATAAGTAATATCAAACCTTTAAAAAATATAGACAAACTAACCCCTGAAAAAATAGCGAAAGGAAAAATGGTAGCCGCTGCTTATGAATTAGTTAAAGATGATATTAGGCTTGGTAATCAAGAAACAGGAAATGTTAAGTTTGAAGATATGGATTTAGTAGCAAAATCAAGGCGAAGTGCTGATACAAGCGAATTTTTAAAGAAAAGTGGTGTAGATCATTATAGAGTTGTTAGAGATTATAGTGATAGAAACGTTATGGTTTTGAATGGTAGAGGTCCAGAAGAAGGAAATATAAAATTAGTGTTTAAAGGTTTAGCTGGCGAACAATCAACACCTGCTGAAATTAAGCACATGAAAGATACAATATATAATAATAAAAAAGACTATGAATATTTAGACGACTTGTATAAAAAAGTTAATACAGAATTCCCAAACTCAAATATAGAATTAGTAAGTTACAGTAACGGAGGTGCAAAAGCCATGTATCTTGGTGAAAAATATAAATTACCTCACTATTCTATTGATCCTTTGTTAGGGAAAAACGAACTGAATATACTTATGAACAGACCACCGGAATCTGCTCCTTTAGAATTTGTAAGAACCGCTCGCCCTGCTATGGCTATGGGAACAGTTCAAACATTACAGGAAATTTTACAATCAAAAGCACCTTATAAAACAACTATTACTACGATTGAACCATTAGTTGGAGCGCCCTCAAATCCTTTCTCAAAAGCAGTTTATGACCATAATTTACAATCATATATAAAACCTGATACAGCAAGAAACTCAGGATTTATAACAAGAGGATCTTTAGGTAGTGTATTTTCAGGAGTTGCACCTATTGCTCTTGCTCAATATGTAACAGAACAAATCAATCCAGATGCTAATACTGCAGTGAAAATTGCAGAAACAAGTGTTGGTGGTTCAGCATTAACAAAAATAATCAGCCCATTAGTGGGAGCAGGTGCTGCTCCTATGTCTGCAACACTCGCTCCTATTGCTGGTTCGTTAATTACTGCTGAAGGTGCAAATGCAATTGCAGACGTCATATTACCTGAAGATATGGAACAAATTCCTAGACAAACATTAAGTGGTGCTTTTACGGGTGCTGCTGGTGGCTTAGGATTTGTAGGAACTCAAGCAATAGGTTCTGCAGCAAAAACTGCTATTTCATCAATTTCATTAGGAGGCGAAGCAGTTGCAGCAGAAGGAGTAGAATTAGCAACAATAGGTGCAGCCGCTGAAGCTACTGAAACTACTGCTTTATTAGGAGAAGGTGCAACTGCAGCCGCTGAAGGAATAGAAATGGCTGAAATAGGAGGAGGAGTATTAGAAGGTATTGAAGCAGTTAATGCAGGATTAGCAGCAGCAACTGAGGCAACAGGTGCAGTTGCAGGAGTAGAAGGTGGATTAAATCCTGTAGCCGATGCAGTGTTTCTAGGAACTGCTATAGCAGCTGGAACTGGTGCTCTTGTTGGTGGTTTAATAGGCTTAATTTCAGGTGCTACTCAAAATAATCAAAATACTCAAACTTTAAAACCAGAATATATCCAAGCACAAAATGATTATAACAAAGCGAAAATAGAAGAACAAAAAAGAATTCAAGCAATAAGAAATGCACCCGCCGCTCCCAAAGGCAGTCATGTTTTAGAAACAATTGCAAATGACCCTGATTATAAACGATTAATGAAAGAGGGAACATTTGAAGAAGTAAATAATCATATAAGAGATTTAGTATATCATTATTCTATGACAAATGCTGATTTTGATGGTGTAAAACAAGGTTTTGATTTATATCCAGTTTTATTACCTGATGGAACTTGGACAAGTCAACAATGGGACGACCCTTTACCATCAACACCATCACAAACAAAAACTCCTGTTTTTAGTAATGTTCCATATCCTAACACATCAAACACACATATAGAACCAAGTTCATTTACTGATACACCGACTACTACTCCAGGAGTTTAAACATTAGCAATTTCTAAAGTTGCATTATCTGAGTTCAAATCAATTACTTGCCTTTCACAACTTACACAACCACATCTAATTACAGTGCATCTACTTTTTAGAAAGTATACTAATGTAGCACCTATACAACCACTTAATATTGCAGTAAATGATAAGACCCAAGTCCCATTTTCCTTTATAAATACAGTGAATGATTCTTCAGACATTTTTATATAGAGTATTTAAAATAATATTTTATAATAATAATGAAGGTAAAAAAACTAAACATTTATAATCAAAATCCTGATAAAGGAGTATCCAATGAATATTCAACACCACCTGATGCATTTCGTCAGCCTTGTTTATGGTATATTTCCGCCGTTCGCAATAGTGGTAAATCTTATTTGTGTTCAAAGTTTCTAGCCCAAGCAAAAAAAGACAAAACTTTTCATAAAATTTATATGATTACTCCAAGTTTTGCATCAAATAGGTCATATTTTGGTAAGTATGTTGATGAAGAAGATGTTTTTGAACCTACCAAAGAAAGCATCTCAAATGTAATTGAAAGAGTTGAAGCAGATAGAGATGAATGGGAAGAGTATTTAGAACAAAAGGAGAGATATAAAGACTTTGTCAAAATGATGAAACAAAAAAAACCTATATCTCATTATAATGAAGATGACCTCCTGATGTATTATGATATGGGGTTTATGGAAGAACCACCAAAATATAAATATAATGAGCCTGTAAAAAGTTTATTAATTTTAGATGATGTTATAAACTCACCTGCTATTTTACAATCATCAGGATTAGGGAAACTTGCAACCTTAAATCGTCATATTGCACCTCTGAAAAAAGAATATAATAATAGAAGTGCTTGCGGATTGGCTGTAATAATATTATCACAATCATATAGGTGCGGCTCAGGACAGGGAATAGGAAGATTAATAAGAGAAAATTTATCACTATTTACATTATTTGAAAATAAACAAGAGAAGCAAATGCAGGCAATTGAAGACGAAATAGGTTCTGTAATAGATATAAATAAATTTAGAGAAGCGTATAAAATTGCTACAAAGGAAAAATATGGAAATTTGACAATAGATTTTTCAGCGAAATCACCATGTAAAATTTTTAGAAAGAATTTAAATGAATGTATCATATTTGATGATATGGAATGTAAATGCCCGAAATAACATTTAAGGAAAACGATTTAAATAATTGACTTTAATCTATTTAAAATGGTACAAACAGAATATCAAAAGCAATGGTATGAAGACAACAAGGAAGAAAAGTTAAAAAAGAACAAAGAATGGAGAGATAACAACAAGGAACGAATGAAAATGCTACAAAAGGAGTGGAGAGCAAACAATGCAGAAAGAAATGCGGCTAAACAAAAAGCATACAAACAAACTTATGCCGGTAAAAAAACTAGCAGAATAACTGCTTGGAAACGAATTGGTGTTAAGAGCGATGACTATAATGCTCTATATGAGACGTATATGAACACACACAAATGTGATAGGTGCAATGTAGAAATAATTGAAGGAAAAGGTCTAAATGGTAAAAAACATTTAGACCATGACCATGAAACTGGTTGTTTTAGAAATGTATTATGTGGTATGTGCAATACTAATGTTCTGCGAAGAAATCCATTGACAGAAAAAGAGAGATATCAAGCAAGAAAGGAAACAATATCAGCAAGAAATAAAGAGAGGGTTCATTGCCCACATTGTGAAAAACAACTGTGCAAAGCATATTTAAATCGGCATATAAAGATATGTATGTCCAAGTAAAATTTTTAGAAAGAATTTAAATGAATGTATTATATTTGATGATATGGAATGTAAATGTTCCGTCAAAGCCGGACGAAGGACGGCAAATTAACAATCGCCTGAACGGCGATCTCCGTTCTAATAAAAAAAATAAAAAAAAAAAGTTTTATTTTTTAATGGTTCTCTCGAAATTTTATTTTTTATTTTTTATTTTTAAAAATATTTTCAAAACTTGTTTTATTTTTAGTAAAAGTAAGATGACTTAGCTGTAAGTTATTTATGAATTTCTATGATATATAACAAAAAGAGAGATTTAACCAAAAAGTTACTTTTTTATGCGAAAAAAAATATTCTCTGAAAATTTTATTTTTATTTTTTTAAATATTCTCTCAACTTTTAAAAAATAAATATTTAAAAATGGATTTAAACAGAAATTGGGATATTATGCTATAAAATGGGATATGTCATATATAAAATTTGTTGTGATGATTGTGATGAAATTTATGTTGGTTCTACAAAAAACTTTACAAATAGAAAATCAAAACACAAAGGACATACAAACAATAATGATTGTAAGTCGCATTATAAAATTTATAAAACCATAAGAGAAAATGGAGGTTGGGATAATTGGAGAATGATGATTATTGAAGAATGTGATGAATCTATTACCACCAGAGTTCAAGCACAAATAAGAGAAGAAGAACATAGAATAAAACTAAAAGCAACTTTAAATCAAATTAAAGCATTTTCATCAGAAGAAGATAAAAGAGTTCAACAACTTAATCAAAGTAAAAAATATTATCACCAAAAGACAGAAGAAGAAAGAAAAGAATTAGGTAGAAAACGTTACAACAAAGCAAAGGACATGTTGAATGAGAAAACTGAATGTGAGTGTGGTTGTGTAATCAACTTTCAAAGTTTAAACAGACATAAAAAAACAGAAAAACACAAAAAGTTAATGCATGCTAAAGATTAAAATATTTAGTCATAATAAATGCCGCAAACAACAATGAGACAAGGTTTTTTATCTGACGAGTCAGTGCTCAATAGGTGCATAGATCAACAAACAATACCATTTAATAAATTACAATTAGCAGCAATTAGTGCAAACAGAAAAATAGTCAGACCACAAAAAGCTTCTTATATGTTTCAAAACTTACCATTATCAGCAAAACAAAAAGAGTCATTAATAGAAGACTTTGTGTTGAGAAGTCAAAAAACGAAACCTTTAGTAATACCAGCTCAAAACTATTCTAATGTTTCTACTCAAAATGTTGCTCCATTAGTAACTCAAACAGCAAACACACCTAATCCTGCTTTAGTTGCTATGCAAAGTCAAATGCAACAAATGCAGCAACAATTTAATGTATCACAACAATTTATGCAATCACAAAATCAAAAGAAAATGGATTTCTATACTGCATTTACTCAACTATCAAGAGAAGATCAAATAATGGAAATAAGAGTTTTATACAGAGAATTAAGAAACACAGTTCCAGAACTAAACAGCAATGATACGAATTATATGTATCAACATTTTGGTTTCACAAATATAAATGTAAAAAATACTAGCAGTAAAGTAAATAATGGTGAAGTTTTCAACAAACTTTTAGATTATATTTTCAGTGAAAACTTAGATAGTCAAGTAAATATCAATTTAGATCTTCAAGGTGCAAGTGCAAGTGCGGATGCAAGTTCGAGTGCAAGTTAGTTCTTCAGTAGGACAGCGTGGAGGCTCTCAGTTAAGTATGCTACAGCAAAGAGAGGAATTTGGAAATTCAGGTGAAATGCCGTAAAATAAAATATTTTAATATATATTATGGAAAACGTTATTGAAGAAATCCCAAGATATAAAGCATCAAATCCATTTAATTATGATAACTTAACTTTAGCAAAAAGAAAAACAGAAGTAAATGCTGCTTTAAAAGATTATCCAAATATGCCACCAAGTGTTATTGAAATGGCTTGGGATATAATACAAACTAATCCAAAAGATAAAATTGATGATATCATAAATAATAATAAATGGGCAAATGCTCCAAAAAAAGAAAGACCAAATGCTGGAACTTATAAAACTATGACAATTGAATGATTATTGTATAACTTTTAATAAAATAATCATTTTATATAATATAAATGTCTGAACAAATTGTATCGTCTTTTAACGTATTTGTGGACACCGATAGAGGAGCTCCAAATTCATCAAGCAAAGGAGATGATTATGAATTAAATCTAACTGGTATAAATATTGACTGCGAAAAAGGTCAGTTAATCAGACTAACTGTAAATAACTTTTCTATGTATAAATCTTTTCCAAATGTAAATCAAAACAACAGCAAGTTTAAATTAAAAACAAACAAAGGTGATACAATCATAGATTTAGAGCATCAAAATTACAAATCAATTTATGATATAGCAACAAATTTTGCTGAAAAAGTGGCTGAAGCATTACTAACTTTACAAGAAGATACAACAGGAGGTAAGGTAAATACTCATAGCATAGACGCAACTACATCAACTGTTATATCTCCTGCTTCGGACGCAACTCCAGTAGGAACATCAAGTAATATAATACAATTTAGAGTAGATTTTAAAGCGGGGGGTACTTTAGCTAATCATGACTTTACAACAAATGATGTTCAAATCCAGTTTATAGAAAAATATACTAGTGGTGATGACTCTGATATATATTCTCTTTTAGGCGGTGACAGAATTGCTACTGAAGCAACAGCAGGTAATATTAATAGTATAGATGTCACTTCAACAACAAATACTAATTTCATTACATTTACTTGTAAATTTCCAGCTCAAAGACATACAGAACAATTTGTATATTTAAGAAGTAGTTTAACTTCAAATACTTTAGCAACTTCTTCTTTAGAAGCAGGTAATGCTACTTTTCCAGTCAATAATGTTCATCATTCTAATATTGTAGGTAGATTTCCTATTGATACAGAAGTGATTGCTTATGATGCTGGAACAGGTAGAGAATACTTTATAGATTTACCTTCTCAAAAACATATAAATAATATTAGATTTTACTTAACTGACCATCATGGACGAAGATTGCCTGGTTATACTAATCAAAATACTTTAGGCAATTTAAATTTCAATATGGTTCTTAGATGTGATATAATTCAAAAAAGAGCACCTAATGAAAGATTTACACCTGATATAGTTAGAACAGCTCCATCTAGATATAGCAATACTTTTATGCAATATGATGGACATACAAGATAATTTATAATAATGAATTTGATAAGTTAGATAAAAATAATATTTATTATTATAAATAAAATGAGTTACAGTCCCCAGCTCTCTTATTTTCTAGATCGTCTAAGCGGCTTTTCTACTAATCGCTTTAAAATAATGCCACAAGGAAGTGCTACTGCAAATGCTAATAATATTATTAGAATTACTCTTCCAGCAAATAGTTTAGTCAATTTCCGCACTTTTGCTCTCCATTTTGATGCTGAAATCAAAACTGCTACAGGTGAAGGACGACTCCCTAACAAAATTGATAGTTTAATTGAGCGTGTTGAGGTCACTTTCGGAGGAGTTCAAGTTTCTTCGGGAAATAATATGTATAATGTATTTAAACACGCAAAAGATGCTCTAATGGGAGACACAACAGACCCTATTTTAGGACACCCTGAAATAGTAAGAGCTGAATCATATCACAAAGCCAGTGGTATTGCTGGTAATGTAGAAGTCGCAGCCTCGTATGTGGTAGATAAATGGGAAGGATTTTTAGGCACAGTTGAACCAAAAATTGTAGATTTATCACTACTTGCAGAGTGTGTTGTATCTATTTATTTAGCAACAAATAATGTATGCATTGATGCTAATGGAACAGACCTTTATGGAGGTACAGCCCCTATTACAACTGTAGAAGCAGCAGCCGCTCCTGTTTATGAACTAAACAATATTTATGCTACAATTGAAACAATCGGTTTAGCCGATGGAACTTATGATTCTATGGTTTCTCAGATGATGTCTCAGGTAGGTTATTTAGAATTACCATTTAAACAATATATCTCATTCCAGGACTCGCCGAATGGAAATATGAGATTTTCTTGTTCAACACAAAGCTTAGACCGCATATGGGTTGCACACAGAAATGCTGGTTTTGATACAGTAGGTGGTGCTGTATTAGTTGCTGGTCATATAGTTAATGGTGGTGAAACAACAGTGCCTAATACTGCTTTTGACCCTGTGCTTGATTACAACAAAGAAAAATATGTAAGCAAATATTTCAATTTCCCCGAAAATAATGACTCTACTACTAAATATCAGTTACAACTTAATGGAGCTTTATTCCCTCAATTCCAGGCATCAAACGAAGACATGTTCCAAATATCAAAAGAATCTGTTTTAGGAGGCAAACATCAAATGAAATATGGATTACGCACAATGCTTGCAAATTATTCTGTTCAGTGTATGAGACTTAACCTCTGTGATTCGGAGTTCAGCCGTCAAATAAGTGGCTTAGATACTCGTGGAATTGCACTCAATGGATTTTACAATATTTATAATGGAACAAATGGTCGCCCAGTATCATTATTCTGTGAAGTTACTAGCACCCTTAGAGTCGGATCAGGTTTGGCGATTGAAGTAATTCAGTAGACTTTGAGTAAAATAGATTAATTATTTTATTATGTTTTTAAATAATAAAATGATTATACCTTCATTAATAAGTGGATTAGAGGGAAAAGAAGCTGTACCAGCAATAGCATTAGTCCCTACCGCCAGTTTTAAGAGAGAAAATTTAACAACAAAGAACCCAAATTTAGGATATGTTCCAGAAAATCAAATTTATAAACCAGCTATGATGAATGATACAACTAATATATCCACTTCACGTAGAGTAATAATGTGCCGAAATGACTTGAGAGTTAAGGTAGGTCGTCCAGCAAAAGACAAATTTAAGTTACATCAAACCAGTGGTGTAGGAAGAAAAACAAATGATATTTTCCCAAGAGAAAGACCTAATAATTCTAAATTACATATAACAACTGATAGTCAAAGTGTAATTAAGTTAAATAAATTAGGTGTTCCCATTTAAACTATTTTAATTTATATAATGACTATACCACATTCTTCAGGAATAGATTATAATATCATAAATATTATTAATAGTAATAACATTGAAAAGCAAGTAAGTTCAGCATACTTAAATACAAATATGAATGTATTCGGTGGAACTACAGATGTAATTGGAAATACAAATAAATACACTTTAATACACGAAACTTCATCAATCTTAAATTTAGCAACAGGTAAGTTTGTTATTCCAAAATCAGGCTTGTATCAAATATCTTTTCAAATTTGGGAACAATTGGTTAATGGTGGAAATAGAGTTTTAATTATACGAAACAATAATAATAATATTGCAATGTCAAATGTTGAAAACTTTAGCACTTCCACAGCCAAAAGATTTACAAATAATACATCTTATGTTGATTACTTTAATTTAGGTGATGAAATTTCTTTTCATTATGAATCTAATGGAGGTATTAATAGTGTTTATGGTCATGTATCAAATAAATTTACTTGGGTAAGTTTAGTTGAATTATAAATATATGTTGAATAGTATATAATGACCAAAATTCCTCATGTATCAAATCATATAAATTTAGACCCTAGATTTCCTAAGTTCAAGATCAACAAAACTATGATTTTAGAAGATACTATAAACTCACCAATTAGTTGTCAAGCATTATTAGATTGTGGAGCAAATGCTGTTATAGGTCCTTCTCGTTGGGACGGCTTTCACTTACTAAGTCCAAACGGTGAGCAAGTTATGAACTATGTAGGTCAAATGACAAACACAATTTTAGGGCTGCTTCAACCACAAATTTCCAGTAATCAGACTTCTATAGCCACAAATGTCACTGGAATCAATAATGTAGGTTCGCGGACAACAATTCTTGAACTTAAAGTCAATAATCCTAGGACTAATACAACTAATTTAAATTCACTTACAAACACAACAGCATTGATATCGGAGAACGCTGTGAGGGAAGCCATAAATCTTGCAGTTCTTAATAGTTCTAGTCAAATCAACGCTAATCAAATTGGATTGGGGAATGTTAGTGATTCCGAATTTGATTATTTAAATGGTGTGACAAGCAGTATTCAGACTCAATTTAATCAAATTGTGCTAGATGCAAACATTCTCTCGGCGAACAATCAGAATCATAATGGTCGGATATACTCACTTGAACAGGTAGTTGATTTAAATGCAAACAATGACTCCTCAATAAAGGCTGATGCAACTAAATGGTTGCTATTTAAAAAGGGAACAAGTGTAGCCGCTAGTGTTTCACCTGCTAATAAATGGTTTTTTGATTTTCCTGTTACGTGTCTAAATAATCTCCAAGTAAATGGAACTCTTACTGACAATGCAAACCTTAATTATTTAAAAGAGAATATAATTACGACATCAATTGCACAAGGCGACACACATTTACCAACTTCTGGAACTGTGTTTAACCATGTAGCAGGAAGACAATTGCAATTAAGGAAAAGGGACGATCACTTAACTGAGATTAGGCGTAATGTAGCGACAGCGTCAAGTAGTCTAGGAGTCACCAATGATGATGACAGAATTGCTACTTGTGCAGCGATTCAACAATACGTGACGTCAGTGTGTGACATTTTAGACGAACCACAATACCTAATGAGTGCGGATTTACAAACTACGTATGCAACAAGGGTGTTGAATGGACGAACTGTGTACCGAGCAATGGATGAGTTTATTTCTTCTTACACTGTACCCATTAGCAATGCTAATCTTTTACAAGCGAACTATCTTGTTGATGGAAGTATTACTAATGCAGATATGCTCTGGCTGACGGGCGGTCAGCTCACTAGTGCTCCCCTTGCCGGTACAAACCTTCGCGCCGAACTCAATACCTTGCATCAAGGTATGAGTACCACTGTCAGTCCATTTAGTGTTCCATCTTTTACAAGTTACAGGATGAGCACCGGCAAGTACGGTATTGTTTTTGACTCCTCAAAAAGTCCAACATCCAACAATTACACTGTTGTTCTTACAATGCAGAGCGCAACATCGGAAGGTTACCAAGTTGCATATGCTGAAAAATCAACCCTAGGATTTAAGTATTATGTAAAAGAAAATGAAAAAGATGGTGTACTTAAAGACTGTCGTGTTGACTTCGCTTGTTTTTCAAGAGGAGAATGCTTTTGTCATGGAACAGTAAATGATCAAGGCATTAAAGACGTTGAACCAGCCACGTCCACACCATTGATAGTCACATTTGACGGAGTTGTCTTAGATGCAGTATATTACGGTTTACCTTTGACAATGAATAGCAGTTCATATTTTGCGTCCTGGGGAGATATAGATTATTTACCTGCTATTGGAACAACTAATGCACGCAATAATAGTCTGAATACTACTGCCACAGTTGTCATAAATAGTAATGTTATAGCTTTTATGGTAAGATTTGATGCACATAACTGGTCAGATGTAGATGTTGATGTAAGTAGCTGGACACTTTCAGAGTCTAGCACTGTCCCTTCTAACACGGATCATTTTTTACAAACTGGTAATTCATATAGTACAAAGCTTTATACTAAGTTTCTTTCTGCTGGAACACATACACTAGATGACCCAGCGGCATGGTATTTTTTTCAACCACTTTAAGTGAACAAAGCTATTGTCTTTGGTATTGTTTAAAAGTTTTAGGTAGAGGTAAGTAAAAAAACATGATATATATTTTATGTTATTATATATATGATGCAATACAGGTTCATAAAGATAAGTGATAACAAAAATCCTAAAGATTTTGTAATAGATATTACTAGAATGAAAGACATAAGAATAAGAACTTCAATATTATACAGCAAGTATTTAGACTATTTAGATGGTTTAGGCAATTGGAGAGAAGTATTTGATATATTAGAAAAAGATTATAGTAGTTATTGTTGTTATAGATGTGAATTAGAATCATATCAAGAAGCAGTAAAAATGCAACAAGAATTAGTAAAGTTTTATAACACAAAGTTAGCACATAACAAACCATAGGTATGGGGGGCTTGAGGCTTTAAGCAATCTCTAAAAAAAAATGATTTAAAAAAAAAATTGATTTTAAAAAATAACACACACAACAAAATATATCATGACAGAAGTAGAACAAACTTGTAAGCACTATTGGGAACTTACCGAAGAAGAAAAGGAAG
>Ga0098054_1000793_pt1 | contig 17617 bp, 33 predicted proteins | sample 16_taG_FD_75048 | JGI IMG/M metagenome (GOLD analysis project Ga0098054, IMG submission 75048) | Marine viral communities from the Subarctic Pacific Ocean - 16_ETSP_OMZ_AT15313 metaG | ecosystem: Environmental > Aquatic > Marine > Oceanic | place: Pacific Ocean | collected 2015-01-18
CAGCTTAGATTGTATCAAAAGAAAAGCATACAAGATATACGAAATGCTTTTATAAAAGGTAAAAGAAAGATATTGTTAGTTGCTCCCACAGGTAGTGGTAAGACTGTTGTAGCTAGTGAAATGATTAGGAGAGTAGTTGCAGGTGGCAAGAGTTGTTTATTTATCGCACACAGAAGGGAATTGATTTTGCAATGCTCTAACAAATTACATGACTTTGGTGTTAATCATGGTGTGCTTATGGCAGGTAAAAGTCCTACTCCTATGGCTAGTTGTCAAGTTGCAAGTATCCAAACCTTTACTGCTCGTGTAGATAGAGATGATTTTATAAAACCCGAAGCTGATTTGATAATTATTGATGAAGCACATAGGTCAGCTAGTGATTCTTTTAAAAACTTACTAAGAGAATATCCTAATGCTTATGTTATTGGTCTTACTGCTACACCTATTAGGTCAGATGGTAGAGGATTAGGTGGTATCTATGAAAAGATTGTGCAATGTTCTACTGTTAAAGAACTAACTGAACAAGGGTATCTTGTGCCTACCAGAATTGTAGCTCCAACGATACCTGACCTTAAAGGATTAAAGATTATAGCAGGAGATTATGAAGCAAAAGGTCTTGATAAGAAGATGAATGTGCCTAAATTAATAGGGGATGTTGTTACACATTGGATTAAATTTGCAAGTGATAGACCGACTGTTGTATTTTGTACCTCTATAAAGCATTCTAAGTATGTTTCTGCCATCTTTAACGACAATGGTATACCTGCAGGTCATATTGATGGAGAGATGCCCGAAATAGAGAGGGAAACTGTTTTGTCAGATTTGAGAAATGGCAGGATAAAACTGTTGAGTTGTTGTCAGGTGTTAACTGAGGGATGGGATTGTCCAAAGGTAAGCTGTGTTGTGCTTTGTAGACCTACTTTATCATTAGGATTGTACATCCAAATGTGTGGCAGGTCACTACGTCCATACAATAACAAGAAAGATACTTTGATAATAGACCACGCAGGAAATGTCTATAGGCATGGATTTATTGATCAAGATAGACATTTCAAACTAACTATGACTAAGGTTAAAGCTAAAGATAAAAGAATTGTAGAGCCAATAGAAAAGCAACCAGTTACTTGTCTTGAATGTGATATGGTTTATTCTCCAACAAGAGAGCAACGAGCTTGTCCACAATGTGGACACATCCCTACTAAAAAAGAACAGAAGATATTAATTAAGCAAGGTAGATTAGTTGAGGTTCCAAAAGAAAAAATAGAAGTAGAGTACGACAAGAAAGATTTTTATGCAGAGCTGTTGTATTATTCAAGGCAACAAGGATACAATGATGGGTGGGCTAGTCATGTGTTTAAGGAAAAGTATAAACACTTTCCTTACAGTAAAAAAATTCCACCAAAAGTTACAAGCCAGTATGTGCTAAACTTTATTAAACACCACAATATAAAACAAGCTAAAGCAAGAGAGGTAAGCAGATGAGCTTTGATGATTTACTAGAATTTAAACTAGAGAAACTTAGGGAGATTGGTTTGAAACATGCAGAAGCTAAACGTCAATTAGCTATCATGGAACATGGTCGCAAGATTTTACTAGCTAAGTTAATGAAAGAGAAACAACTTAATAAGACAGGTAAGGAACTGCCAGTCAACGCACAAGAACGTGAAGCTAGGTCAGATGAAAGATACCAGAATCATATCACTACATTAGGTATTGCAATAGAAGAAGAGGCTAAATGGGCGTGGGAGAAAAAGATTGTCGATATTCAATTCGAACAATGGAAAACTAAAATGATTAACGACACAGTTCAAGCTAAACATTATGGATAGATATTTCTATAGATATAGTTGTTGGTGGGAGGACGCAGTATCCAAATGCGAATGGGAATCTATTGATACTGCTGTTTTAACTTTGCCAAAAATATGTTATAGTGAAGGTTATCTAATAGAAAAGAACAAGAATTGTCTGATATTTACCATGACATTTCAAGGTCAAGAGGTTGGAGAGCAAATGGTGATCCCCCTCAAGTCTGTTAAAAAATTAGAAAAACATAAAGATAGTAAGTTTATATTGAAAGATATACCCTATGGCACGTTCTAAAACTAAGAAAGAAAGAGAACACATGGATAAAGTAGCCAGATTAGGTTGCTTGATCTGTCGCAAAGAGGGAAATCCTTACAGTCCTGCCGAGTTACACCACATTAGAGATGTAACCCTAGTTGGTCTAGGACAAAGAGCAAAGCACACAGAGGTTATACCTTTATGCGTGAATCATCACCGGATAGGAAAGGAATCTTTTCACAATAACAGTCGAGCTTTCTCAAAAAAATGGGGAAGTCAAAAAGAATTATTAATTGAAACCTTGAATTTATTAGTGCATGATGGGTTATTTCAGGAGGAATAATGGTTATAATTAAAAAAGATGGTAGATTACAAGAGTTTGATGAGTCAAAATTATTAAAAAGCATTGGATCTAAATACAAAGCAGTCGAGTGCGTGAATATTATTAATCAAATAAAGAAACAATTAAATACCACAAGATTCAAAGAATTTTATCCTAATACCCATAACATACAAGACCTTGTTGAAAAATATATTTTGCTAAATGAAAAGAATGAGCTACCCGATTCGTAGGAGAAGATATGTTGGAGGTATCTTTATGGGTAGCTCAATAATATTATAACACTATTTTGATTTTTTTTGCATTGTTTTCTTTCTAGCTTTAACTGATCTTGCATGTTTCTTCTTCATCTCAGTTGTTCTACTAGCCATAGATTGAAAGAAACCACCCTTATTAAGCTCAAATTTTTTACGTTCTGCCATTATAAACACCCCTTAATTAATATTGATACGAATAGTATTATGTTGATCACTAATAAACTAACTATAGCCATTGCCATCATGTCATAACTGTTCATTGGGTTTCTCCTCTAATTTTTGTAATAATATTTCAGCTAATTCTTTTCTGCCATATGTTATTCCATCACCAATTGATTCACAAATTTCTTCGCTAAGTTCTGTATTAGAAATTTCATCTGTACAAAACCAATATACATAAGCTAGTGCATCTGCTTTTTCTTCATAATCTTTAAGTTCTTCTTTAGTAATTGTAATTTTACTCATTGGTTTCCTCCTCTCTTATATAAAATTCCTTCAACACGATGTGCTAAAATTTTTTCAATACGATGTTGTAAATAAATATCCTTTACGTGAATACCAGACAAACCTAAATCTAACTCTTTTAAAAGTGTTAACAATTTGTTTGTACTCCAATATTTATATTTGCTCATTGGTTTCCTCCTCTTCTGGAACATAATCATATTGCTCATGCTCCAAATCTTCATAAGCCATAATCTCACTATCTTTTGGACTATAACCCCTATCAATATATTCCTCGTAACGTCCTTCTAAGTATCTTTCTGTGTATTCATTTGACATATTATTTTTCCTCCAATTTTTCAATTCTTTTTTTTAAAGCTTCATTAAGTTCTGATTGTATCTTCAAACAATCTTGTAACCCCTTGATCAATTCCATTGTCTTTAATTGATCCTCTAAACTTGTTACTTGATTTGTTTGCATTATTTTGTCTATTTTTTCTTTAGTATAAAACATAATAAATACCTCCTATATTTTTATTATAATCATTAACCATTGTTAAGTCAACTATAATCTAAAATTTCTTCTATTAATTTTGGTGGTATTGCTCCACGTTCTTTAGCATTTTTAAGACCTTGAGTGCCTAATTTAGATCCTCTTGGTGCTGATTCATGGCATGACATACCATTTTTGCATGATTTCGCTACCATTTGCCATTTTATGTTGTTAGTCCATATATCTGTAGGTTTCATATAATGAAAACCATATTGACAATAAGTTACTGTTGCAAATGGATAAGGAATTAGACCTATTTTTCTTAACATAGCTCGTGGATTTTCTATATAAAAATATTTAGGTTTTAACAACTCTATAATTTCAACAGTTTTTAAAACAATTTGCATTGCCTCTTTTGTTGCATTGTTTTTTGGACTAAAATCTTCTTTATTCCAGTTTTTACCTAATGCTGCAACACTAAATTTTTGACATGGTGGACTAGCCCAGATTATGTCGGGTTTATATCCTTGTAATAAGTCAATATTAAAATCCATTATATCTATACATATATCTGGATTTAAACTTGGATTATTATCAATCGTGATTATTTCGTGATTATACTTACTTGAAGCAATTTTACTAAAAGATTTAGTACCACTAAATAACTCTAAAGTTTGCATTGTTTTTTAATAATAGCAAAATGTTGGTCTGAAATCCCCTCTAGATCTAAACCTACCTTTAACCATTCCTTATGAATTTTTCTTTTTTTAGCATAGGTTATATCTCTTAAATAATATCTGTATTCATGATTCCAAAAGAAAGCCAACCCAATATAATCTTCTGTACCAATAAACTTTTTATCTAGTTCAATCATAGCATGAAGTCCTTTAATCGTAATTTGTCCTAGTTTATAATCACTTGATAATGTTTGCATTGTTTTTACCTCTCTAAATTTTATTTGCATTGTTTTGCATTGTTTTGCATTGTTTTGCATTGTTTTGCATTGTCTTTATACCTCTATAATAAAAAAAAGGGTTAAAACCTGTTAGGATCCTAACCCTTTTATTTATTTTGCTTTTAATATTCTTTTAGCAATTTCAATGTTTTTATTATCTTGTTCAGAATTTAAAAACATATTTAATGGATTACTCATATTTTTAATCCATGTTCTTAATTCTTTTTTACTTAAACTTTTAAACCAATCTTCCATTATCTTTCTCCTTTTTTTTCGTTTAATAATTTTCATTAACCCATTTATTGAGATGATCTATAACATCTTCAATATCCGGATATTTTTTTATGATCAATTTAGCTTCATTAATAAAATTCTTATCTTCCATCAAAAAACTAGGATCAATAAAATTAGTTGTTGCCACACTTTCAACAATATACTCACCTTTAGATATTTGCATTTTATTTATACCTCCTTTAAATAATTTTTAACTTGACTTAATGATTTAAAATCTTCATGAATTGATACACCTATTTCACCTCTATTTGATATAGGCTTGACAATAAAGAAAATTTCTTTAGGTTCACCAAACATATTAGAAAATTTAAAAGTTTGAGTGACTAAATATTTTTGTTTTGTTTTGCTAGTTAATAATCTATAATCAATATCATTAAAAAATATTTTATTCGCTTTACTAAAATATCCTTTGTTGGCATCAATTAGTTCTTTAATAGTTTTAATCATTTTTTTTCTCCAATAATTCTACATCTATGAATATATCTTCATATATATATTTAATTTTATCTTTGTTTAATTCGGTTAAATAATCCGTGTAGTATGTCATAAACACGGCTTTATTTTTTATAACTTCATTAAATCCTATATAATGTGAGTGAAAACCATCATAAGATTGTGAATTTTCATTGATATATTCAATCAAATCATAATTTGCATTTTTAATTATATTATCAATTGCAAATTCATTGATTAGAGCATTAATTTTATCCGTTTCATAGTTGTAATACTCCGGACTATTAATACCTTTAAATTCAATGTTTAATTGATTATGATTATCTACTATACTTAGATATTCATTTAACCATTCAATACAATAATTTTTTTGCATTGCTTTAAAATCTATTTCATTATAAATTTTATTTAGATATTGGTCTTCAAAAATATCATTTATATCTTTATCATAATAATTAGCTATAGAATCATCTATCATACAACTATGAATTGATTCATAAAAACCACCAAAATTTAAATTAAATTCTACTTGTTTATTCATAATCTTCGACCTCCACTTTTAAAACATATCTATTTTCGTTGTATATTTTTTCAAATCTCTTTTTTTTGATTCTCTTAATACAATACTCGAATGTAGCATGTAAACCACCAATTATAGTTTTTTTAGGTATGCCACCATAACCCGTATTTTCACTTATAGAATAAAAAGGGTATTTTTTAATAAATCCTTTTGGGTCTACTTCATAAGCTTTTAAAGTAATTACCCAAGCATTAGGATATTTTTTCTCGTTGTTCATTTATTTAACCCCCTATTCTTTTTCTCTATATTTTTTAAATCTTCCTCATATTTATTTAAATCCTTTAAATCTTCAATTTGCAAATCTAATTGTGCTAATTTTTCACTTGTTTTTTTTGTACATCCCTCTTTTAAATATTTTTCATATTTTTGTATAAACAATAAATTAGTATAAATATCATTTTTCCAATCATTTTTATGCATATTATTTAACCCCCTTTAGAATATCGTAAATCCTATATGAATATTTAGAATAATAATTATCTACCATTTTAAATTCCCAATGTTTTAATTTTTTAACTAGTTCTTTATGACATTTAAAATAATAAAGAATTAGTCCTATTTCATTGACACTTAAAAGGTCAAACTTGTTTTTATATTCTTTTTTTAAATCCATTTTTTCAAACATTTAACACCTCCAACAATGTAATGTTAATTAAGATAAGTTAATTATTTCATACTTAATAATAATAGTCAATACTTTTTGTCCACAATATATTGATTTAAGAAAGGATCTAATCTAAGAAAGGATTAGATCTAATCTAAGAAAGGATTAACAAAGGATTAATATATTTATAATGATATCTAAAATTCAAGCCACGATGATATATATCAAGATATCTAATATGCTTATGTCATTTTAGTACTAACCATATAAAGAAATAATCTAGTATTAGTTTTCCTATTAATAGGTCTAAGTACGTTTATCACACCCTCACACCTCTATATATATGTAAATGCCCGCCCCGGCTACCAATAAAAAAGAAACATTGCCCGGCACGTAAAAAATTACCCCTACCCCCCCAAGCGTGTGCGACCTTATATTATATAGGATTACTTCCCACAGTGGAGGGGAAAATCGAGTTATTAACAGGTATTAATTGACTTTAATCCTTTAGGTTTGTAGAATAAAGGTATGGGAAAAATACTGACAGACAAGCAAAAAGTCTTTGTTCAGCACTTTAGTCAAACAGGTAACGCAACTCAGGCAGCAAAGGACGCAGGATACTCGGCCAAGACAGCAGAACAGCAGGGTTATGAGCTAAAAAACAAACTATCTTTAGAGATAGAGGATGAAACTAGAAAGCTTATGGGATCTTGTGTGCCAATGGCAGTTGATAAGCTAAAAAAATTGGTGGAGGATGAAAGAATTAGTCCTTCGGTTAGACTGGGTGCTATTAATTCTATCTTGGACAGAACTGGTTATCAAACTACTCATAAAGTTGAAGATGTTACTGGTAAAAAATCTGACGAGGAATTACAAACAGAGTTAAATCATTTATTATCTTCTATTATGGTAGATAAAAAAGATATTAACTAAGGTTAATTATGCAACCTGACGCATTAAGACAGAGTTTTGAGGTCTTGCACCAGAAAGTAACTGCAATTATTTACTATTGTGGTACAACTTATAGTAAAGATGCAGAGCTTATGCGTATAATTAGGGAGATTGCAGAGCCGTTAGACGATTTATATAGCCATTATTGGGAGCTAGATTTAGAAATGATAAGTAAAGACGAGGATAATATACTAAATTGAGTGAACAATTAGAACGTGCAGTAGAAATAGCTAAAGAATTAGAACGTAGAAAGGCCACAAATAAACTAGCAGACTATAAACCTTATAAATATCAACAAAAATTCCACAATACTGTAGCATCGCAGCGATTACTTATGGCAGGAAATAGGATAGGTAAGTCGTTTTGTGGTGCAACAGAACTTGCGTACCACTTAACAGGTAAATATCCTGACTGGTGGGAGGGGAAAAAATTTGATAGACCTATTAGGGCATGGGCAGGTGGCTCATCTAACGAAACAACTAGAGATATATGCCAAAAAGAACTAGTAGGACAACCCGATGATCCGTCAGCTAGGGGTACTGGCTCTATACCACTTAACGATATAGGCGAAGCTACAAGAAAACCAGGTGTACCTAATGCTCATAACTCCCTTGTTGTCAAGCACGTTACAGGTGGTTGGTCAAGGTTAGGTTTTAAGGCATATGAAATGGGTAAAGAAAAATGGATGGGGGAAGCTGTAGACGTAGTATGGCTAGATGAAGAACCACCACCAGCAATATATAGCCAAGCATTAACAAGAACTGCAGATAGAGGAGGCATTGTATTTATGACCTTTACTCCTGAAAACGGAATGACAGAAACAGTTGCACAATTTGTAAACAATTTAAAACCAGGACAAGCATTAGTACAAGCTGGGTGGGATGATGCACCTCATATGACACAAGAAGTAAGAGATCAAATATTAGCTGCTTTACCACCACACGAAAGAAAAATGAGGGAACAAGGTATACCACAACTAGGTTCTGGTCTTGTATTTCCTATTGCAGAAGATGATATAATATGCGACCCAATAGAAATACCTACATATTGGCCGAGATTATGTGGTATTGACTTTGGTTGGAATCACCCTACGGCAGCAGTTTGGATTGCATGGGATAGAGATGCAGATATAGCATACGTTTATGATAGTTATGCTATGCGACAAGAAGCTGTACCTATTCATGCAAGTGCAATAAAAAGCCGAGGAAACTGGATACCTGTTGTCTGGCCTATGGATGGTAGACAAGCAGATAAAGGATCTGGTAAGTCGCTTACAGAACAATATAGAGCAGAGGGTTGCAATATGTTGCGAGAACATTTTAGTAATCCACCATCTCAAGGACAAAGAGATGGCACAGGTGGCAACTCAGTTGAAGCTGGAATACAAGAAATGTATACCCGTATGCAGACAAAAAGATTGAAAATATTTAAAAATCAAGATAAACTATTACAAGAACTGCGTATGTATCATCGTAAGGACGGAAAAATTGTACCGATCAATGATGATGTTATTTCTGCAATGAGATATTGTGTTATGTCGTTAAGGAAATCTAGGATTAAAAATTATCAACCTAGTTACATACAAGCAGAAAGTGAGTTTAATGTTTTCGCATGAGGAAAGAACACAAGAGTAAGACTGGAGGTTTAACTGCAAAAGGCAGAGCACATTTCAAAAGAACAGAAGGTGCTAATTTAAAACCACCAGTAAGCAAAGGGAAAAACCCTAGACGTGTTAGTTTCGCTGCAAGATTTGCTGGAATGAAAGGACCTATGAAGAAAAAAGGTAAGCCAACAAGAAAAGCATTAGCTTTAAGAAAATGGGGATTTGGGAGCGTAGCAGCAGCTAGAAGTTTTGCTGCAAATAATAAGAAGTCATAGGAGATTATAATATGCCAAGTGGAAAAGGAACATACGGAACAAAAAAAGGTAGACCACCTAAAAGGAAATTTAAATAATGGGTGGAGTATTTAAAGCATTTGCAAGTATTTTTAAAAGTAGTAAGAGAAAACGTCCAAAAACACCAGAACCTACTATGCCAAAAGCAGAACTAGCACAACTACAACGACAACGTACATTAGGTGCAGGACATGGTGGACAAACTATTATGTCTGGTACAAGTGGTGCAACAGAACAAGCACAAACTGGTAAAACTTTATTGGGTGGATAGTGATAGAAATAGTTTCTACTGAAGAATGGAAAAATAAATGTTATGAATGGATAAAACCTAAAGCACATTTATATTCTGATAATGAAAAATTTTCTTATATAGGAATAATAGAAGATAAAAAAATATTAGGAGTTATTTTGTTTTCAGATTATGATGGCAACAATATATTTGTTCATGTAGCACTTGATAATCCAAGAGCTTGTCAAAGAAAAGTTATAAAATTAATGTTTGACTATATATTTAATCAAGCAGGATGCAGTAGAGCTACAGCAACTTGTAATAATAGTAACAAAAAAATTAAAAAATTAATTGAAGGTGTTGGTTTTGAACAAGAAGGTCTTATGAAAAATGCAATGCAAATAGACGAAACATATGTAGACGCAGCAGTTTACGGAATGTTAAAGGAGAATTGCAAATGGGTATGAAACCAAAAATGCCAAAACCACCACCAGTAATAGATACTTCTGGTGAAAGTGCAGCAAGATTAGAAAAGGAAAGAAAAAGAGCTTTAGAAATTGGCAGAATGGGTAGAGCTGGAACTATACTTACAGGTGGCGAAGGTGTAACTGAAGAAGCATCAGTTGGTAAAACTATATTAGGTGGTAGTTCAAGGAATACATATTAATGGAAGAAAAATTTAATTATATAAAAAAAAGAATGAACCAAATGGAAGGAAGTAGGGGTACTTGGGAAGATCATTGGCAAGAAATACTTGATTATGTAATGCCAAGAAAAGCTGATATTACTTTTAAAAGAACTAAAGGGGAAAAAAGAGCTGAAATACTATTTGATTCAACAGCTATTACTGCTAGTAATTTACTTGCAGCTAGTTTGCAAGGCACATTAACATCACCATCATTACAATGGTTTTCTATAAAAGTTAGAAACGAAGAATTAATGCAAGATAGAGAAGTGCAATTGTGGTTAGAAGATTCATCAAAACGTATGTATAACTTGTTTAATGAAACAAATTTTAACACTGAAGTGCACGAGATGTATCTTGATATTGTTACTATTGGAACTGGTGCATTATTTGTAGAAGAAGGAAATGGTGGTTACGAAAAAAATCAAATACATTTTAACACAATGCATATTGCAGAATATTACATACAAGAAAATACTTCTGGTTATGTAGATACTCTTTACAGAAGATATAAATTATCAGCAAGACAAGCTGTGCAAGAATTTGGCGAAGATAATCTTGGTGAAAAAGTATTAAAAGCTGCAAAAGAAAAACCTGATAAAATGTTTAATTTTATTCATGCAGTAGAACCACTTGAAGATTACGAAAGGACTATGGGTAAGTCTGATACTAAATTGCCATTTCATTCATGTCATGTATGTGAAGAAGATAAAATGTTTGTTAGAGGTGGAGGATATAATGAATTTCCTTACCTTGTACCTAGATGGTCAAAAGCAACAGGCGAAATATTTGGACGTTCACCATCATATAATGCATTGCCAGATATTAAAACACTTAACAAAGCAGTAGAAATAGGACTTAAAGCATGGGCAAAAGCTATTGATCCACCATTATTAGTACAAGATGATGGTGTAATAGGTAGAGTAAGAATGACACCTGGTGGTATTACTGTTGTCAGAAATGATGCAGCAATTAAACCTTTACAAATTGGTAGCAATTGGCAAATAACAGATTTAAAAGAAAACCAATTAAGAACAGCAATACGTCAAGCATATTATTCTGACCAGTTACAATTACAAGATGGTCCACAAATGACTGCTACAGAAGTACAAGTAAGATACGAACTTATGCAAAGACTACTTGGACCAACACTTGGTAGATTTCAATCGGAATTTTTAAACCCACTTATTGATAGGGTGTTTGGTCTTATGTTTAGAGCTAATGCATTTTTACCTGTACCTGAAATCATACAAGGTGAAACAATAGATGTTGAATATGTTGGACCACTTGCAAGATCACAACGAATGGAAGAAGCAGTTGCAGTTGAAAGACTTTATCAACTAGCTATGCAAATTGTACAATTAGATCCATCAATAATGGATATTATAGATCATGATGAAGCAATAAGAATGAGAGCTAATTTATTAGGTGTTCCTAAATCTGTTTTAAGAGGAAGAGAAGAAGTAGATGAAATGAGAGAAGCTAAAGCACAACAAGCTGCTATGGAACAACAAATGATGCAACAACAACAAATGGCAGAAGTAGCACAGAAACAAGCAGGTATAGCATCTGAAATGGCAAAACCAGAAACAAGAGAAATTATTGAAGAAGCTACACAAATAGCTGAAGAAGATGATGTAATGTAATGATGGATGCAGATAAACAACTTAAACAATTAGAAGGAGATTATCAAACCACTTTTAGTACAAAAGAGGGCGAAAGAGTTTTAGCTGATTTAGAATCAGCTTATTATCATAGGAGTTCTTTTACTAAAGATCCTTATGAAACTGCTTTTAACGAGGGGAGTAGAGCAGTAATTGTCAGAATACTAAATTTAATACGCAGGAGGAATAAATAATGTCTGACGAACAAATGACCACCGAGTCACAAGATAACCCAGAAACAACTGATCAAAGTTCAGGTTCTGTTTTAGGGTCTGGTACAGTAGGTGATAATCAAAACTGGAGGGATACTCTACCCGAAGAATTGAAAAATGACCCTACTCTACAAAACATTAATGATGTTGAATCACTAGCAAAAACTGCTGTGCATCAACAAAAAATGATAGGCAATAGAATACCTATGCCTAAAAATGATGAGGAAAAAGCAGAGCTGTATAGCAAATTAGGTAGACCAGATGAACCTAAAAACTATGAAGTAGATGTGCCACAAGATTTTCAAGAGTATTTTAGAGAAGAGTCAATGAATGAGTTTAAAAATGTAGCTCACAAAATTGGTTTAAATAATGAACAAGTAAAAGCTCTTATGGATTTTCAAGTTGCTGAAATAAATCATGAACTAGAAAATAAAGGTTCTCAAATAAACGTGCAACGTGAAGAAGTAGAACAAACTCTAAAACAAGAATGGGGTTTTGAGTACGATAAAAATGTACGAGCAGCACAAAGAGCTTTGCAAGTATATGGCGACAACGATGTTCTTGAACTTATGAATACAGAAGCAGGTAACCACCCAGCATTAATTAGAATGTTTGCTAAATTAGGTGGAGAAGTTACAGAAGATATGGCTAAGAATACACAAAACAATAGGTTGGCAGTATCACCTATAGATGCAAAACAAGAAATACAACAAATAATGAGTGATTCAAAACATCCATATTTTGATGCTGGACATAGAGAACATTTAGAAGCTGTTGAAAAAATGCGACAATTACACGAAAAAGCATTTGGCAATAGTTAATTTTTTATGATATAATTTGCGTACCAAGTTCGCCCTTTTAGGATAACGAATCGGTTAGCCGTATGTGGCTTTAAAACATAGGTTTCCCGTTAAGGATAAAGACCGATTTAAAAATTTATTTTAAGGAGGACTGAATTATGTCAGTACAAATTACAACAGCTTTTGTCGAACAGTATAAAAGCAACGTATTTCATTTGGCTCAGCAGAAAGGTTCAAGACTTAGAGATGCCGTTAGAACAGAAACAGTAACTGGTAAAGCACATTTCTTTGAAAGAATTGGCTCTGTTGCAGCACAATTAAGAACGTCACGTCATTCTGATACTCCACGTATGGATACACCGCATTCCAGACGTAAAGTGTCATTAGATGATTATGATTGGGCAGACTTAATTGACAACGAAGATAAAGTAAGAATGCTTATTTCCCCACAATCAGAATATGCACAAGCAGGTGCATGGGCTATGGGTAGAGCAATGGATGATGCTATTATTACAGCAGCTACAGGAACATCTTATGGTGGAGTAGCTGGTGGTACATCAGTAACACTTCCATCAGGAAATAAAGTAGTACATGGTAGTACAGGGTTAAATCTTGCAAAACTACTATCTGCTAAAGAGATTATCGATGCTAGTGATGTAGATCCAGAAGAAGAAAGATTTATTGTATGTACAGCAGGTCAAATTACAGACCTATTGAACGTAGAACAAGTCACATCTGCGGATTACTCTACAGTAAAAGCATTGGCACAAGGTGAAATTGATACTTATTTAGGATTCAAATTTATCCGTACACAAAGATTAGGTACAGATAGTGATGGAAACAGACAGGTATTAGCATTTTGTAAATCAGCAATAGGACTTGCAGTTGGAGCAGATATTTCAACTAAAATTTCTGAAAGAGCTGATAAAAATTACGCAACACAAGTATTTTTATCAATGACAGTCGGTGCAACTCGTATCGAAGAAGAAAAAATGGTAGAAATTGCCTGTACGGAATAAAATTTAAAACAAGGAGGACATTAACATGGCCGTAACAACACAAAAAAGCACGGAGTACACAAATAGAACTGCTACTCCTTTAGTAACTGCAAATGCCGTAGCTGACAAAGGTAAATTAAGAACATTACAATTTACACATAATCAGGATGGCGTTGGAGATGCTGGTTCAACTGTTACCCTTGGGAAACTCCCTGCAGGTAAAGTTAAACTATTAGGTGGCTTATCAAGATTCTATTGTAACTGGACAGCAAGTTCACAAACAATGGATATTGGATGGACAGCTTACGAAGACTTAGATGGCACAGCAGTATCTGCTGACGCTGATGGTCTAGTAGATGGTTTAGATGTTGACACAGTAGGTTACTTTGATATGGAAGGAAACACTGCAGCAGGTAAACTGCTTGGTGGAAACTATACATTTGAAAGTAAAGGTGGAGTTGTTATTGTAGCTACAGCAGTTGGTGCTTTAGCAGACGATGACGATTTAGTAGGTGTAATTACCTATATCGTAGACTAATACGACAACAAAGGGGGGTAGCTTCGGCTACCCTCTAAAGGATAAAAATGGCAACTGAAGTTTCAATATGTTCAAACGCACTTAGAAAATTAGGGGATGACCCTATTACATCTCTTACTGAAGATACAGAAAGAGCAAGACTTTGTAATAGTTTTTATGAATCATCAAGAGATTCTTTACTAAGATCACACCCTTGGAATTTTGCAATAACCAGAGCAACACTTGCACAATTATCAACAACACCAGCTTATGGTTTTGCATATCAATATGCATTGCCTACAGATCCATACTGTTTAAGGGTTTTGGAAATGGAATATCAAGACTACATATTTAAAATAGAAAACCTAGCAACTGTTGGTAGAGTTTTATTATCAGATGAAAGTACAGCTAAAATACTCTATGTAGGTAGAATTACAGATACAACATTATTTGATTCTTTATTTGTAGATACATTAACTGCACATTTGTCTGCTAAATTAGCTTACCCAATAACTAATAGCACAACTTTACAAGCACAAATGCAACAACTTTATCAAGCAAAACTTTCTGAAGCACGAAGTGTAGATGGACAAGAAGGGTTTATCGATGACCTTGTTTCAGATACATTTACGGACTTTAGAAAATAATGGCAACAACAGGTTCAACAGTAGTACATCCTTTACAAACTAATTTTACAGCAGGTGAAATTACACCTAAACTTGCTGGTCAAATAGATTTTACTAAATATAAAAATGGTGTAGAAACTTTAGAAAATATGACTGTGTTTCCACAAGGTGGAGCAACACGAAGAAGTGGCACTAGATATGTAACGGAAGTAAAAGATTCTTCTGCAATAACAAGATTAATCCCCTTTGAATTTAGTGTAACACAATCGTATGTTCTGGAGTTAGGAAATTTATATATAAGATTTTACAAAGATAATGGTCAAATAGTAGAAGCTGATAAAACTATATCGGCTATTACAAAAGCAAATCCAGCAGTAGTAACAGCAACTTCACATGGATATGCCGATGGCGACCATGTATGGATTAATAATGTTGTAGGCATGACAGAAGTAAACGGAAGAAGATATACTGTAGCAAACAAAACAACAAATACATTTGAGTTATCTGGTGTAGATTCTACTAACTATACAACATATGGTTCGAATGGAGATGCACAAAAAGTGTATGAAATATCTACACCATATACAGCAGCACAAGTTTTTGATTTAAGATTTGCTCAGTCAGCAGATGTTATGTATATAGTGCATGAAGCACACGAACCAGCAAAATTATCACGAACTGCCCACACAACTTGGACACTTGCAAATATAGATTTTGGAGATAAAGGTCCATACTTAGGAGTAAACGACCCATTTGATTCTGATTCTGGAACTACAACTATGACTCCACAACAAGCTGGAACAGGCACTGATAAAACTATAACTTTAAATCAAACAAATGGAATAAATGGTGGACAAGGATGGTTAGAAACAGATATAGGAAGAATAGTTAAATTTGGAGTAACTGGTGCAGCTTTAATTACAGATATTACAAGTACAACAATAGCTGTTGCAACAATTACAACAGCATTTGATACTGCAAATGCAAGAACAAACTGGCAATTAGGAACATGGTCAAACACAACAGGATGGCCACAAACAGTTTCTTTTTTTGAACAACGATTAATTTTTGGTGGTTCAACATCATATCCACAAACTATATGGGCATCGCAATCTGGTGCTTATGAAGATTTTGATGTAGGCGATGCAAGTGCAGCAGATGCATTTATATATACTATTGCTTCAAACAAAGTTAATTTAATAAGATGGTTAGCACCTATAAGAGATTTATTAATAGGAACAGCAGGTGGTGAATTTAGAATTGACAGACCAGTAGGCGACCCTTTAACTCCTACAAACGTAAACATTAAACAAGAAACTACATACGGAGTATATCCAGCACAACCTATGCAAATAGGTCCTAGTGTTTTATTTGTACAAAGACAACAAAGAAGAGTAAGAGAATTGGGATATAGTTTTCAAAACGATGCTTACGTTGCACCAGATCTAACATTACTTGCAGAACACATAACAGATAGTGGTATTGTAGATGTAGATTGGGCACAAGAACCAAATGAAATATATTGGGCAGTTAGAACTGATGGAACATTATTAGGTATGACTTATCAAAGAGAACAAGATGTTGTTGCTTGGCATAGACATATTATAGGTGGTAAAGCAGCTAATTGTACAATTACAGTTACAGATTATGCCAACATACAATCTGGCAGTAAACTTACATTTACAAGAAGAGATGGTACAGAAACTACATTTACATCTACTACAGGTACAGCAGGAACAAATGAATTCCAAACAGCAACTAGCAATAATACTTCTGCTACTAATTTAAAAACTACAATAAATGGACACGCAGATTTTACAGCTACAGTAGCTTCTAATGTTGTAACTGTGTCAGAAACAACACCTGAATCTACTGGATATTTAACTGTAGTAAGTCAAGATGCTGTTCGACTAGCTAAAGTAAACGAAAGTCAAGCAAAAGTAAAATCAGTAACATCTATAACAGAAGCAACAGAAAATCAAGTGTGGACAATTGTAGAAAGAATTATCAATGGTGCAACAGTACAATACGTTGAATATTTAGACAGCACATTAAATCAAGACTCTGGATTAGCAGGAACAGTTACAGGGTCTAGCACTACAGTAACAAACCTTGACCATTTAGAAGGTGAAACAGTACAAATACTTATAGACGATGCTGTATATCCAAAACAAAAAGTAACAAATGGAGCAATAACAGTTAGTTTACCAAGCACATTTGCAAGTAAAACTATAGAAATAGGATTAGGATTTAAATCAAAACTTAAAACTTTAAACGTAGACGCAGGAGCATCAACAGGTTCTACTGCACAAGCACGAAAAAAAAGGTATAATGAAGTTATTGTTAGATTTTTTGAAACAGTAGGTGCTACTGTCAATGGTGACCAAATACCATTTAGAAGTTCAGCAGATGAAATGGGTGCACCAATACCAGCTTTTACTGGAGATAAAAGAGTAACAAATTTAGGATGGGATAGAAATGGGCAAATTACAGTTGAACAAACACAACCTTTGCCAATGACTGTTCTTGCCATAACAGGAACATTGAAAACAAGTGGATAG
>Ga0098054_1000795_pt1 | contig 17607 bp, 6 predicted proteins | sample 16_taG_FD_75048 | JGI IMG/M metagenome (GOLD analysis project Ga0098054, IMG submission 75048) | Marine viral communities from the Subarctic Pacific Ocean - 16_ETSP_OMZ_AT15313 metaG | ecosystem: Environmental > Aquatic > Marine > Oceanic | place: Pacific Ocean | collected 2015-01-18
TAAGTTAACTCCTTTAGTGGTCACAGCAGAAAAGAACGTAGTGGCCCACCTGTATACAACTACAGACGACACGGAGATTGGAGCCGAGTACTCTACACATCTCCTCGGATTATGTACTAGATCAGACGGAGGTTCAGACTCTTTCTGTTGTGGTGTTATCCAAGCAAGAGACGGCGTCTATGCAGAGATTCTAGAGAACGCGGCAGGCTCTGATGCAGACGCTGCTATCCTCACTGTTTCTTACGTGGCGGCTGAAGACTGCGTAGATTCGTATCCTGATGTAGCCCACTGGAGAAATAAACATTGGCAGGCAGCAGAGGGTAGAGAGGGAACGCAGTTTCTCAGCGACTACTATACCCGTCTCGAGGACACCGACGACGATTCAACAGCAGACGGAGGAGGTGGTTCTGGTTCAGGTGGAGAAGGCCTAGAAGCGTCTTCACGAGTTCTCGTTACAGACGAGATTTTATCAATTTTAAAAACAGGAGCGAGAGACTAACATGGTACAAGTAAACGGATTAACAGCAGCACCAGCGACGCTAGACGGCACAGGGGATAAAGTTCCTGTGTACGATGCCTCTGCAGGTGTTCTAACTCAGGTAAGCGTGCAGCAATTAACGGCGCGAGCATACGGCGACATTAAACTAGTAGCGGCAACTGCAGCCCAGGCGCTTTCAACTTCGTTTGCGAAGCTTACGGTATTTGACTCCTCCACAGCAGCTTACGGGGTCACTGTCGCAGGCGACTACGACTCTCTCACAGTGGCCCAAGCAGGTGTCTATGAGATTCACTTCAACTGTAACTTTTCCTCTGACGCATCTAAGACTATATCTATAGCCTTATCTATTGGTGGTACAGAAGACGAAGATTCTCAAACAGTTCAGGTTGTAACGTCAGGCGCGACGAATATAACATCTGCAGCGTTCAGTGTTCTTAAAAGCCTTTCGGCTAGTGATGTACTTACCATAGAGGCTAAGTCTCATGCATCAACCCCAACACTAACCTTTAACAACATTGACCTAGTAATCAAGAAGATCGACGAAGTATAGTGGCTAACCTTAGATTTGATAAGCTCGCGATGAACCGAGCAGCTCAGGCTGCCGGAGATGTGAATGCTGTCTTATTAAAGCAGGAGGTAGCGCCGGAGGATATACTAGCGGTTACCCGTCGAACAGGCACGATACGTCAGGACTACTACACCAACAGCCTGGGTGCTATGATAGTAGGGAAAGACAAGAGGTCTTGTTGGTATCCGTCTACGCACTTAACTAGTAACTCAGCGAGCTGGAGTATTGGATGCTCTCTGACTTTCGGTGGCCTTCACAGGGTATTGTATGCAGGAACTCACGCGGATGCTACCGCACTACCTATAATAACAGTGCGTTCTCTCGCGACACCGGCGAAGGCGTTCGAGCTTTTTGCGGCAGATAATGCTGATACTACGACGTTGAAGATGAAGGCGTCTGATGGCAGTACTACGGTCTATTCGTCCACCGGCGCAGCACGAGCGCTAAGTTCTACAGATAGTCTCGTATTCCAATGGGACCACTCGAATGAGATATTGCGGGTCAAGACTAAGGGAGGTACGACGAGCGCGGAGGTAATTTCCTTAGACTGCAGCACTCTAACTGTCCCAGGAGATAAGTACGTAGTAGAGCTCTTAGGCAGCGGCGTCGTTGCAGAGGATAAGGAGGTACACTCTGAACACATCATATCTAATGTTACTATCTACACCTCTTACCTAGACGACACCGCGATAGGTAACCTACATGAGGATAGGACACCAGCAGATTCTGGTCTTAAGCATCACTTCAAGTTGTCTGAGGGAGGAATGGTTGCGCCAGACAGTAAGACAGACCACGTTTTATTCAGCGACCCGTCCCCTCCAGAAATAGCCTCCGGGCAGTATCTATTCAACGGCAGAACATCTGCCTTGCGGGTACAGCTGACAGCAGAGATGGAGAACTTCTTCTCTGCTACTGGGAATAACAACCCTAAGGTAGGGTTTGGAGGGTTCATAAGGTTTACTCCTCTACAGGATCCAAGTATCGCGGAGCAAATCCTCGTGGACGCAGGAGATTGGTTCCAGGTGAAGCTGACTACGGCGGGTGTTATAACATACTCGTCTACGGCTAATAGTTTCACTCAAACTACTACTACTGGTCAGCAACCAGGCAACGTCGCACTAGCTGTAGGCACGGAGTACACTGTATTCTTCGGTATTCTACCAGGTGAAGCTGTCTCTCCTACAGAGAATGCTCAATGTATGTTGAGAGTAGATACTGCTGCAGAGAAAGGAGATCAGGATTTCGGTGCTATTGCTGAATACGTCCCCCCAGAGCTAGACTATGGTAACCCACCGAAGATATATGTAGGCGCGGAGGCGACCGAAACTGCCGCAACCAACCTAGGCGGAGGTGTATCTAGGTTCGCGCTGTACCGAGAGTGGATACAGGAAGATATAGCTGTCAACAGAGATAGCATCATCTACCTAACTGGGAAGGAGTTTAAAGATCAGTCTTCACAGAATACAGCAGTGTGGCCCTTAATACACTCAAGTATTAGCTCTACACCTACATACACGTTAGGTCCCCTAGAAGACGGACTACATGTAAGCGTAGCTGGCGGACACGTTCTTGGCGAGGCTGGGATAGTAGGACTAACCCGAGGCGTACAGCGTATGTCTCACCAACTTAAGTCTGATGCAGACACGTTACGAATTGGAGATAAGCTCCTCATAGCTAGCAATAAAGTAGGCCACATAGTAGACGAGAGCGCAGAGACAGTGCGCCCATACGGCGTCCCTGCCCCCGCAAGGAATGTATCCGTTAGAGCATCTGCTCCAGGGGCATTGAGAGGTGCAGCTAGTTATGGGTATCGCTACGTTACAGGTGACGGAACTTACGGACCTATGGAGAGAACGGACTCTGCAGCTATAACGAACGGTTTAGCAGGACGGTTTATCGTAGGGTCTGATGCAGGTGGGGGGTCTGAGTTTTGCCAGACATCAGGTAAGACAAATACGGGCACTACAGAGTCTATGCAGGCACACACTACGACGGCTAACCCATTTACTGCGGGGGACGATATCTGCATAGAGGTAGCTGCTAAGCTAGAGGAGTTCGACCCTGCGGAATCTAATGAGCTTGTCTGGGACAGAGGCTTCAAGGGCGTGGACACTAACGGAGTGACTCCTCCGACTGGCCAAGGGTATAGGACGGAGATCCAAGGTTCAAACGTCGTAGACCTTAATAGCGATTTCTCAGTTCAACTCTCCTTCAAGTATGATGCGAACCGTTCGAACACTAATGGTAAGTCTGACATAGGGGTGTTCGGGCTGGGGGGAGGCACTACCCTGAGCAACAATAGTACAGCTAATATGCCTAACATGTCGGCTTGGATATCCACAGGACCGGACGTGGTGAAGTACAATGCTTATCCCAGCGACGAGTTTAGCACTTTCAACGGCTACGGAACAACAGGAACGGGATCAGGAGCTGGGCGGTTAGTAATAGGTTTAGGTAGGAATAGCCAGACTTATGAGTATAGAAACCGTAGCTATGTCTCTGGAGGGGGGACGGATTACTCCGGCACGTACGGGTCTTTAGGGCATAACTTGCCTTGGGGTAACTGGAAGCCTATAACATTCACGAATGACGCAGGCTTGTGGATAGACGCACACGACTATACCTTGTTTGTAGTCCGAAGTGGTAACGCCTTAAAGGTATACGTACACGATGCTACAGAGGGTACGTTCACTACCTTAACAGGAAGAGACATGGATCTCCTTAGTAGAGTTGACAACTCGATGGCTAGCGGTGTGTTCGCTGTTGAAGTTCCAGCCTACACAGAGGATAACTTCTTCGAGGGCTGGTCTACTGCCATTAACCTTACTAGGGTATCTGCCCTCTCAGTACACTGGGCACTGTGTCCTACCCCCTTTATAAAAACAGACGGTCAGGTGTCTACGAGTTGGGCTGACTTCCACCAACACAGAACGGAAACAACATATTTATTAACACAGAACCTTCTTCTCGGTGGTGGTACCGACCCCACAGACTGGTGGGAGTGGATAGTCTCCGTGTGCGCCTGGCCTATGCGGGAGAATGAAGGTCACCCCTTCCACTTCCGTCTCTGGTCAAGAGCTTACTCAAAGTCTCTCCTCGAGGGATACGGTCACCTCAGAAATGCGGGCCGACCTGGACATCATCTAGACTTAGATATTAAGATGGACACCTACATGTTCTTCGAGGATCTATCCCACGAATCTAACACCTTCACGGATCTCGAATCTCCTGCAATCATTTGGAAGCCATATAACGTCACCGTTAAGTACACATATACCGACGATGATGTTATGACGTTCACGCAGACGCCGGGCTATGGGGACACGAAGAGTCAGCCTATCCTGATCATAGGAGAGGTCAACGACCACGAGATGGGGGACGCACCACTGGCCCTCTACTACACGAGTAAGGGAGACGGAAGCATCGTACTTCAGACGCACGATCCGCTCTCCACAGGGACAGGTACCGTAGGGTATACCTTAGCGCACTCCGTAAGTTCCGGGGCAGGGACTGATCCTCAACTCAATAAGTTATTCTCTGACTACGCGGAATTTGTAAACGAGTTCGATGAGTGGAACATGTTCTCTATAGGGATTAAGATAGGTACTGCAGGGGAGTTTATAATAACAGGTCTAGCTATCAACGGAAATATGATATTTGACCAACAGATAAGTAGGGATGTTGTTCCGGTAGAGGCAGGAGGCTACGACAGTACTAACTGGATAACCCTAGGAGGTCACACTGATGTTGGCCCAAACAACCGGACTACTACCTATATAGGAGAGTTCCGTATGTGGTCGGACGAGAAGGGGCCCTCTAAATTCTTTACTGATATACCTGGTGCCGCGTTCTGGAAAGTGAACGACAGGCTCTCTTCTTCGGAGGCGGCTGACACAACTATTTATTACCAATTCCAACCTGAAGACGAAACTGCAGGAGCTTTTAACTACGGTACTCGAAGCGAGGTACTGGCATTCGACGACGACGTTACTATCTATGATGAGAGAACATCGACAGGAGACGCCGTGTCCTTCCCACTCCCTCCACGAGACGACATCGTGGCCATAGAAGTATTCAGGACGTTGACTAGGGAGATACCACCAGGAGACTTAGAGTCAGATACACAAGATGCATTAGACGCTGTACGCTACGCGCCGCTCTTCTTTCTTAGACGGATACTAGCTGGAACAAAATCTTTTATGGACGACACCTTAGATTCTTCTCTGGGTTTCGCTGCTCCGTACACAGTGTATTCTTTACCTGAAGATATTAAACAGTTCTTCACGTGGCAAGGTATGTTAGGTGTGTTAGGCGAGAACAACAGAATTTACTACACAGAGCCAGGTCCTTACGGTTGGGAGACCTTCCCAGCTAGTCTGACTTATGAGGCACGGATTGCAGGCGGAGGCGCAGGGGAGTTACTGGCGTGTAGATCTACTGGAGACACTCTATACCTCTTCGGTAATAACTGGACTACAGCGCTTATAGGAGCGCCAGGTAATGAGACAGAGTTCCCGTTTGGAGGAGGTGTAGGAGCGTATAGTCCTAAAACTACGTTAGATATTACAGGTGTTGTATACGCCTTTAATGGTAGACTTTGGACCATAGATAGAGTAGGACAAGTGGATTTCAAGATTGCGGATATGGGCGCGGCTTTCCAAGACTTACTTCCTACCCACAGTAACGTACGTCTCGCGTGTAGCTCTACGTTACAGAGCCTGTTTATTATAGATGAGAATACGGGGGATGTTTTACGCGTGTTCCTACCTACAGGAGAAACTTCAATAGAGAAGAGAGACGCTATAGCTATCACAGACAACAGTAGTGGAGAAGATGTCTGGGTTAACACAGGTGGTTCGTACTCAAAAGGCAGCTCCTCAGTCTACGGAGATGACGTCGATAGCGATACAACGTCTCACAGTGCAGGAACCTTATCTACCTCGAATAGTAGATTTGACTGTAGCTCGAGCATCACAGGGATTAACCTAGGCATGCGCGTAGGTATCGTAGATGAAGACGGGAATACCATAGACACACGCGTAACCGCAGTCGTAGGAGACCATGTAGAGGTGGCCTCAGTAGCAGGGCTGGGGGAAGATAAAGACGGCACCATATACTTTGGCGCGTCATCAGAAGGCATGCTGATAGACACAGGCTACATAGATAGTCAAAGCAATAATACAGTTACCTCAGGGGCAAATGTCAGCCTACACCAAGGATCCGGAGTTGAGGTAGGTATCTCTGCTTCCCCTGTAGTAGGTTCGCGGGCATCCATAGTAGACGCTCAGTTTGTAGCTGTCTCTGCTAATGAGGTTATAGTAGGTGCAGATATGAGAGGACGTTTTGTACGCGCTATACTACGCAACCGAGTACCTGAAAGTACCTCCCTCTCTTACATAGACCTAGAACTTAATTCACCAAATGAGAAGTAAAACAGACGTACAAGGGAAGCCGTTGAACCACGGAGTTTCGTGGGGCGAGGTTGGTAACGTGGTTATCAAAGGTCTCAGCCGTGGCCCAGGGGAGCCCGTAGTTCTAGACAACCCAAGACGAGCACAGCCTAGGCGTGTCTTGTCTTCAGATGGAGTATCATCCGACCTTAAAAATGAGGGCGGCGAGCTGAGCGTTATCAGCGACCTTGAGGCGGGAGAGTCTTTTAATTTAATAGTGGAGTACTAATATGGGACTGTTAACAGATAATACAGCAAGAGTAGGGATGGAAGATGCGGCAGGTAGTATGTACGAGCGGATGATGGGCATGTTGCCAGGGATGCAAGCTCAATACGGCGCTCTTCAAGATGCAACCCTAGCGCCTTTCGAACGAGAAGAGGAGACCTTACGCACGAAGCGAGGCTTCCGTGACCCACTCAAAGAGTTTGCCCTCGAGCAGGGCTTCCGAGAAGAGGCAGCGGCTGGTGAATCGAGAGCACGAATGGCCTCAGGACTTGGAGGAGCAGCGCAGTTCCAGGCGGCAGATAGATCTCTCCAGGCTAGGGCTAGGGGAACACAGATGTTCATCCAGTCTAGAGCACAAGAGCAGCAACGGAACAGTCAGGCGTTGCAGCAGATCATAAGTCAACAAGGTCAGATCCGAGGCAACATGGGTATGGCACAAATCCAGGCAACGTCTGGAATTCAATCACAAGCTATCATGGGACACGCGCAGATGATGTCTCAGGCAGCACAAATGGCTAACCAACCTACCTTCATGAGCGGACTTCTCGGAGGAGTAGCTTCAGGTCTAGCAGGAGGGATGTTTGGCGCAGGAGCTGGTGCCTTCTTTGGCGAGGGGGGGTTCTTTAACAAAGGATAAATATTATGGTATACGAACAAGACCCAGTAAAAAGTGAAGCACAACGCAAGGAAGACTATGCGAGGTTGGAGAGACACACTAAAAGACTGCAAGCGATAGGAGATAGGAAACTCGCTGAGTCGGCGGCTAGAATCGAAGCTCGTGAGTTAGAAGAGTATAATGGAGGCTTCAATGCCGTGCCTCCAGATGACTTCATACCTACGATGGCTACGATGGCTACGACGCATCTAGAGCAGGAGGATCCACAAGCTAATTTGATGGAGGCGTTCGAACAAGATCGGTTTGCGCAAAGTGAGAAGCCTCACGTTATTACTGAGGATTATCAAGCTCAGGAGACGCAGGATAAACTAGATGTTTCGGAAGGACGTACGATCAACTGGGGGCAGCTTATGGCACAGGCACTGGCTGCTGGCCTCGTCGGTGGGTTTGATGTTATCAATAAAACTAACAATCTCCCTAGTGTTCTAGATGCTCAGACGAAGATGCGTGAGCGCTATGATGCTAGGATGAAGCGGGTTAAGAGGCTACGTCTTTTTGTTGAGAATAACCCTGGTTCTGAGGATGCCATAGCAAAGATGGGAGGAATGGAGGTATTGGCAGACTATGACGATGCTCAACTCGCGGGAGCATTTGCGTCGATAGGGGAGGCTGAGGATTTAGAGGCTCAATTAAACTACATGGAAAAGAGTGGGCACTTCTCAAATGAGCAGATGCTTAACTACAGAGCTAACGCTAAGAACCCAAGTATGTTGGGCATGATGGCTCAAATGGATTTGTCTATGGCGGACAACGAGAGTCAGAAGGAGTTTAACGATGCTAAGCTTGCTTCTATGCAAATCCAAAACGAGTCGGCTGAGTGGAGTACGATAGAGAGTCCGATACTGGCGCGTACGGATATAAACGAAGCAGCTAAGCAGGCTCTCATAACAGATGAGAAGAATAATTTTATAGCTCATAAAACTGCACAATACGGAGGCTCTCGTTTATTTAGTAGCGGAATAACAACGGATAGAGGGAAGCCTACGGAAGCTCTTCCTGGAGTAGCTCAGACGAAAGCGGCTAGTCAAGCAAGCGTAGGTGTACAAGGTCAAGCGGCGACAGTGGAGGGAGAGAAGACATCTTGGAAGAATGCTCAGGATAGAACCGTTGAGGAAAATGTGGACTATGTAATGAAGTCGAGGGCTGGGCAGTTACCAGCTGGAGAAAGTGGGAGGGGATCTGCCGATGAGCGTACTGCAGCAGATCTTGTAACTGGGTCAGGTGAGCATAAGACAGCGTGGGCTAACCTAAGTGCTGCGAGAAGAACACTCTCAGCTGTTACTAATGAGTTGAGTATTAAGGCTACAATGACTCCAGAGAAACAGGAGGCATTAGAAGAGTGGATGGCCGTGACAGGTCTTAATGATATTAAAGAGGCGTATGGTGAGCAGGTATTTAATACGTTCATGGTTGACGGAACAGCACCACCTGACTGGAAGGAGCATGGGGAGGTATTCTTTAAACTAGCTAATCGCTTAGATGGATTTGACACGAAGCCTACATTAGGTCAAATTGAGACGTCTCGACAAGATTTTGCTGCGTCAGCAAGGAGCCACAAAGAGCTTCAAGAGAAGTTCGGATTGCCTATGGAAAAGAGTGGTGCCTTTTATAAGGACATAAATGAGCGCCACAAAATAAAACCAGAGGAGTACAGGGATGCCTTAATTGAGGATCTATCCGGCCTGCGTTTTGATGACATGCTCACTACTGAGTTTCAGAATCTCCCGCCAGATGTCCAGCAGGCTGTAAAACGGCGTGGCTGGGACAGAGCGACTCAGCAATTACGCCCATTTAAGAAGGCGATTGAGGATATTAGAGGTATCTCTCTAAGTAATCAACAAGAGGTTACTAGAAGGGCGGCTTTATCGACACAGGAAGGTCAGCAGCAGATAATGTCAGCTACTGGAGGAGACAGTGTCTCAGGCAAGGCTTACGGTAGTACAGACTTTATTCTAGACGCAGAGAATGAGAGCATCATACCTTTTGAGGTTTCAGCTAGCTATAACAAAGTAGTAGACTGGCTTGTTAGTGAGGGTGATAGCGACATAAGTAGTAGTGTAGCGAAGTACTTAACTCCGCAGCAACGTAAGGCAATAGAGAACAGAGGTGGCATGGGTGGCCAGAGGAGTGGACTTAAGAAAATGTACCCACACACCGAACAAGATATTCTAGAAGATCACTTCATGGGTAGATTTAGAAGTGCAACAGGGGGAAACACATTTCAGATGGATCTTGATGAGGCTAGTACCTTTACGGATTTACAAAATGATGAGTTCTTAGCGGTATCTAACTACTACATGGCGAATGTAAACCCTGATGCTCTTGCCATAATTAATAACCTAACTACGGAAGAGTATAACGAGATGCCTCCAGATGTTCAAGCGGAAGTAGAGGTTATAAGGGGTCACGATGCTACTATAAACCGAATGGAGAGGCTTCGAGGAGTTGATGGTAAGATAGATCCTAACTCTGTTCCTACTCCCGGTGTTGTAGACTATGCTCTTAATAAACACGACATCCCATACATACACAACATCCTCATGGAGGGAGCGGGTACTTTGAATCGAGGCTGGACTAAGCAGCAAGCAAACTCACAGGCTTACTTGTACGAGATGTCTGACGCAACTGCAGACGCACAAACTATAGGGCAAACAGCGAAGGCTGAGGGTTATCGAGTAGAAGGGGGTTTCCCGCAAGCCCAAGCGACGCTACTAGAGGAGATGAATCTGAATTCCCAGCAGAATTTAGCGGCTAGGTATCTAGCTGAAACACTCCAACACCAGGAGTTTAATATCATATCTGGAAAGACTAAGGCAGGAGGAGAGACCTACTCTTCCACCGAACTATACTCCTGGGCTTCGCTGACAGGCAACATGGACTACATGGACCCATTCACATCTGGAGTAGCAGGTCCTAGTGGTGCTGAAGTAAACCTAGAAGCTGGAGAGGGGGGAATGAGTTATGATGCGCTATTTGGAAAGGAGGGTGTAAAGGAAGCCACTCAGATATTTCAAGAGGTGATGAGGGATCCGAAGGGTGAGCCTTTTACTGTTGTAAACGCCTACGTACTAAAAGTCGCTATACCTGCTGCAGTACTTAAGTCCGGGGGGAAGGTGACTCAGGCTGAGTTAGTAAGCATGTGGACGGAAAGGAGTCCCGCTGTGAGAGATCGGGTTAATGGTTACTACAACTCCCTACAACAATTGGATCCAGAAACTCGCGTAGAGGTGTATCAGTATGGTGCGGACATGGATGCATCAGACTTCAGTGGCCTCCACAAGTTTTCGAAGGGAATCGGATTAAGTGAACGCACAGAGAGACTTAGCTCAGCTATAGCTGAGGGGTTAGATGAGAAAGATAGGAAACAGGCGTTTGAGCAAGCTGGGAAGGGAGCATCCTTTTCTCTGGCGATGCAGATGGGTTTCAGTCAGATTGGTATCGCTGAGGGGGAATCTATGGGAAAGTTCTAAAGGAGACCGTCACTCCGAATCAATACGAAGACTTAGACTGGACTAGTACTAAGTTTAAAGTGAGTGATATTACTGACGGTGATAACCTTGCAGGTATGAGAATGGGCTTCATTAAGGATGGCTACTCCTATGACGCTGCGGAAACTCCTAAGTTTGACTTTGAAGGAAACCGGAGGCCGTATAGTGGTAGGGGAGACAGTAGTCCGTACACTAAGTGGGCTAGGCATACAGCTGCCTACTCCCAGCTTTATGGTGTGCCTCAGGAAGACGTGACTGAGGAGATGCTCTATGAGGAGGCAGACAAGCAAAGAGCCGCACTCGTGAACCTACTATTGGAAGGACACGATCTGGGTTACGATGCTGACGAGTTAGAGGTTGACATACACAAAATCAAGGTGGGTGTTCATGGTAGGGACATAGTCGTTTTACGTAACCCCAAGACAGGTAAGATAATTAATCAAGCGCTTAATACACCAGAGTTTAACAGTGACTACTGGAATAGGTTTAATGTGTTAGGAAGGAAGGAAGGACAATAAATAATGGTTTACCAAGACATTTATAGAAAAGGAGCAGGGCTGGTGGCGAAGGCACAGCAAGCGCAGACTCCAGGGTTCTTTGATAGAGTCCTAAATCCTACTTTAGGTATGCTTCAACAACCAATTTGGCGTGTGTGGCGAGCGCTGAAGGAGGATGACGTTGATCTGTTCAGTAAGGCAGGTATCCTTGACCCTGCTTTACTTCCTCTCCTCGGCATATTCTTTGATCATGAGAATGACGTCATGCCTGACTGGGCGGCTGAGCAGGTGTTCGGCAAAGAGAGCAGGGATAGCTTCGCCGCCCAATTCGCTTCCTCAGTATTCACCGATCCGCTATCGTTCTTAACTAGCGCTTTGACTGCTACTGCAAAAGGAGGCAAAGCTTTAAACTTAGCGCTCACAGGAGGAGCGCGCCTTGCCACAAAGAAAGCTGTAAAGGCCGCAGCTAAGCGAGGTATAAAGAAGAAGAACGTACTGCCAATAGATGATACTACCTCAGTCTTCCATAGAGCTGCTAACCTTGGATCAGAGAACTTTGACGCAGTCATAAATCCTACCACAGGTTTGAGATCTACAGATCAGATTATGCAGGGTACTAGTCTGAGAGATCTTAGAGGTAGCATAGAGCACGGGTTGAGTAACGGAAGATTCCTGGACCCAACAGGTGCGCAGTTAGGAGAGGCGCTAACTAAGAAAGAGATTACTGACTTAGGGCAGCTGAATAAGATGCTTAAGAATGTCTCAGAAGACTTCTTAGACAAGCCTCTACAGAGCCTCTCAAACCAGGCTAAGAAAAGAGAGATGGGGCTAGGTCTCCCTATCTTCGGAGACTTTATGGGCATGTATAAACTAGCCCCTGATTACTTCCAAAAGCATGGCAGCTGGATGAACTGGTACTTCAACACAGCTCGAGCTGCATACTCGAAACCTGCTAAGCTCACTATGCGAGTAGTGGACCCTATACTAGGGAGTACTAAAGCGTTATCTCCTCTGTATAAAACCTCAAAAGCAACACAGAAAGCACTAGCTGATTTCGGGAAGGGCTGGACACAAGGGGCGCAGGCTAACGTAACTGCTAAGTATCTTAAAGACGGGGAGGTAAACGCCATGTCTTCAGAGGAGTTCCTTCGCCTAGAGCATCCTGTAGCGGAGCGTATTGCTACCTCCGCGCATGTGGAATTAAAGGGGGGACAAAGGGTCAGTCTGGCAGATAACCGAGTATCTGTTCAAGAGCATGCGGAAACCCTGACTGCACAGTTAATGAAAGAGGCGGAAGATTTAGACCTCCCCTTTGAGACAGTAGTAGCCAGAAGGTTTGGAGGAGAGGCGCTAGAATTTCTAGGTGTAGGAAAGCACGCGGATGCCCCGCAAGCATTTAAGGCAGAGCTTACAGACCTACTACAGAAGAGAGAGTGGAAAACACTAGAGCAGCCTGGGTATACCCTAGAGCTAGACACTAGTCGTGCTGCCATTACATCTAGAGCGTACCAGAATGGTAGGTCTCTGAAGCAGTTCTGGACAAAGCTCTTCAATAATGACCAAGGCATTGAGGGAGCGGAAGCTTTCCGAACTTTCTGGAATGTTCTGGAGTCCTCTGGCTCCCAACAGACTGAGTTACTAGGGACTAGGATGTTCTCTAAAATGGCACAACTAGCGGAAGTAACAGGTAAAGATCCCGAACTACTTAACCAGGTAGTGTCTTCGGTACTAGCGCTGAAGATAGATAGAAGAGAGCTACAATCCTTCTTTGACTTCTTGGACAGACCAGACATGCCGCTCAAGTTGTGGCATAAGGAGTTCGAAGAGTTCTTCGGTGGCCGAATGAACTCAGAGATAGACTTCTTAAAGGGGGTGGTGAGTCAAAATATGGAGGATCTCCCTGCTCTTCAAGATCTGTTAGATGCTCTTAGTGTTCCTGTAGCTAGAGTACCTAAAGAGGTGCTTGATATAGCGGAACAAGGAGATCTGGCTTTTTTAAGTAGGCTGCATAGAGGGCTTCCTGTGGAGGAGGGTATAAAGAAGAGGCTGATACAGAAGTACAACCTTGAAGAAACTAAGGTTCTTTATACAGAGGCGTACACTCCTGGTCTAGAGATACCTGGAATAGGGTTGGTAGATCCTAAGAGTCCAGGGGCTGGGGTTACTACTATCATACAGGCTAACCTACCTGCCCGGTCACTTAAGTTAGGGCACGAGATGTTTAAGGAAACTCCTTTGGCCTCCTTAAACGCGGAAACTGTGGGAACTACTGCCGAGCAGTTAACTAAGAAAAAGCGTGAACTAGAGGGAATACTAGAGGAAGGAGCTATCTCAGATACAACTACTCTAGCTACCAAAGAGCAGATTCAAATAATAAACGCCGACTTAAACGCATTAAAAAATATGCGTGCAGAGATAGAGGCCGCGAAGGAGTACCGCCCTATTGCTCCTGAGGTACTGGATAAGAGTAAGCTTGTCCCTTCGTATGAGAAGAAAGTTAACTTCATAGCGAGAGAAGCGGGGACTGGTAAAGAGTTGGGAATCGAAGATGTTGCGCAAGCTTTTGGTGACGAGGTTGCGGATCTAGACGACTTAGCTTCTGTATTCAGTAGGATACAATTCAGACACGCTGCGATAAGGCAGTACGTTGAGTTACAAGGAGAGGCTGCAACAAGATTTGGAATGCCTAGAGGTATCCCAGAATCTTTCATACAGGGAATGATGGAGGATGTAGATGCGCTAGGAGGTATGCTCAAAAGCGCAATCATAAAACCGCTATCTGTTGCAGCAGACGGAGGAAGCCACACCGTGGCCCACGAGCTGTTTGATGTGCTAGATGAGGTACGTAACATTACTTTAAATGCTATGAATGCTAATAACCTAGCGGGTGCGTATGCGCTTCCTCTAGGTTACCTACAGCGAGCTACATCAGGCAGAGAGTTTAAGGCTATCCAAACAGCCTTGGCAGACACGATAGAGCAGGTGCCTGGTTTAAAGGGCTCTGTCTCCGCTAAGCTGGCTAATACTCGACTGAACCGCTCATACTCGATAGAGGATTTAAACGCCCTAGCTACAGATCTTGCTAGGGTAGAAGGCGCTCATCCGTCTGTGCAGCCTGTACTACAGCTCATAGAAGATCAGCGCGCTGTTCTATACGGAACGCCTAAGGTTGAAGCGTACACTGTGGACCCAATAGCCTCAATCTTGGCGCACGTTTCTGAGGTACAAGAAGCGATTGGTCAGAGAAAGTGGCACGAGTTTATTAAAGAGCATGGAGGAAAGCACGGAATATCTTCTATGCGTGTAGTAGACGTAGTTATCCACGACGTAGCTAGATCAACTGAGTTTAGTCCTGGTACTGAAACGAAGTTGTTTACGAGGACAGTGGAGGATACAGGTAACTATAAGTATCCGGGGCTCGAGGTAGAGTTTACAGACGAAGTCATTGAGGTCGGTGGGCAACATGTGACAGGAGCTTGGGATCCAGCTAAAGGGAAAATACGTGTCTCTAAAGATAACAAAAGTTTGAAACAACTCTTGGATTATCTTAACGACGTGACCTCTCCTGGGGTGGTAGGTAAGCTAAGTTCTATGCACATGGATGGTAGTAGATCGACGTTCCCCCCTGGACTAATACACGCAGTCAGAAATACTGAAGACCTAGCAGACTTTATTCTAGGTCACGAGCTCGCGCATAACGTAATAAAGCGAGCTACGGGTGAGACACAAGGATCTTTCGAGACGCGTGTGACTAACTTCGCTTTGGAGCAGATGGGGATAGAGCGGGGTTCTAATGCTGCTGCTTCCTCTGTGTTGAAAGGGATACGTGTTAAGCCAGGCGAACGAGTTCTGTTTGATACCTTAGTTCCAGAGAACTTTTGGGTAGGAGATGGTCACGTTTACGTAGAAGGTGCGACAGAGGCTAGGTCAACTATTGAGCAGCTGTACAAGTCTAACCAGATAAACGAGTCTGGTGTCTTGATGTTACGAGAAGCTTTCCGTCATAACCCTGAATCCTTTAAGCAAGCAGCGAAGCTAGTAGAGTCAAACACTAAAGTTTTGCAGCAGATGCGCGCTAACTCAGGGGCACTGAAGGCAGAAACTTTAGTGCGGGGTGTAGTTAATCTACAAACAGAGCAGGCAGTTAACTACATGGGAGCTCTTGCAGGTATTACGATTAAGGGTATGGCGTCTGATGAAGAGATGAGAATGGCCCGTATGTTGTTAATTGATAAGGTAGGGGAGGCTGGTTTTGTTGAGTGGGCTATGAAGAACTTCAATGTAAATGAAGACATAGCAAAGTCAGCGATGAAAAACCAGGACGACTTCTTGTCCATAGTGTCCTCCTCAGCACTGACTAAGATAGGAACAGCAGCGCTGGAAGAGGTAGGATTAAAATCTTTTGTTAAGGAGTTTACTACTTACTTCCGCCAGCTTTGGAATAGGATTATAAAGAAGTTTACGTCTGGAGGTCCTGCTGACATGGATCCTATAGGACACGCTAGATTAGCAGAGCAGTTAGAGGGTATGGTTACTGGAGCACTCCAAATACACCCAGACTCTGCAGCACTGGCCCTATCCAATCAAGCTAGACGAGGCGTAGCAGAGTTTATAGCCGACTCATTCAGCAACGGGTTGAGCAGCAACATAAAGAGAGAGCTAGAAAATCTAGGGCTAGCAGAAGGACTAGAGGCGTTCGCAGGGAAAACAATTAAGACTAGACGAGAGTTAGTTAAGCAGAACCTAGACTTAGCTAGGGTTGCTGCTACGCTGGGCCCTGAAGGGCAGGCCTTAATCCGCCGTGTCTTAGACGCTGACATATCCCTCCCTACCATGAACCTACATGAGGCTAAGGCTTTAGTTGGTTTAACTAAGCCTACACCTTGGTCTCTCTTAGATGACTTAGATGTAAATAGTGACGCACTGAACGACTTGGTGGAGGCGAACGGTGGCACTGTTGGACTACAGGAGCTAATAGAATTTACAGAAGGAATGTCTTCTGGTGTAAGTAAGTCTATAATAGAGACACTCCAAAATGATATAGCTAAAGCGACAGGCAAAACTCTTAGTACTAAACAGATTAGGGAGCTTGCTACTGCAGACCTACCAGCAAGAAAAGAAATCCTAATAGGCGGAGGTATCACTCCAGAAGAAATGGGTATAATTAATAATACGTTATATCAGAAAGGTGGGGGAGCATTTCGTCTAAGAGAGCAGAGTCCTGGCGAGTTAGGTATTGGCCCAGTAGCTACTAAGACTGTAACAAACCAACTAGACTTCTTACTAGATAAGGGGGTGGAGGGATTACCTAGCTCTGACGTAGTAGCTCAACAGATGCGTGTATACGATGCGATGTTAGACGATGAGAAGTCTGCGTTTACTTTTGCAGCGTCTCAATTTGAACGTACTGTAGAGCAGGTGGCTTGGATGAAGGCTCCTAGGAGTGGTCCAAATGCGACGCAACATATCTCCGTAGACACGTCGAGAATGACTTGGGCACAGCCTCCTATGAGTAGTACAGGGAGTGGTGAAGCTACCGTAGGGGGGTGGGTGCCTGTGTTTGATAACATAGCAGAGAACGTAGGTGTAACAGGGGGACCAGTTGTCAAGTATGAAACTCGCTTTAACAAGGTACGAGAGGGAGGGGTAGTTGTAGGACATACTCCTATAATGAAGATGGGAGATGCGCGGATCGCAGAGAAGCTTCAACCTGAATTAGACGAAGTAAATAGGTTGTGGAATAGTGTTACAAACGCAGCAGCAGAACGTGCTCAGTACATTAAACAACTAGAGGCTAGGGTAGAGGTAGCTAGAAAAAGTTACTTAGAGAAGGTGGCTGGAGACTACGTGACTCAGATAAGGGGTCAGTTGGACGATCAGATCAAGTCTACGACAGAACTGATTAAGATGTTAGACGTTAACGGTAACGTAGCTTCGAGAGCTGACGTCCACAGCTTCTTGGCCCATGCTAAACTGCCTACCCGGGATCTTCAAAGACTAGCGAACCAAGTGGGTGTGCGACTTACTGAGAAAGAAGCTTCTGCTATTCAGAAGAAGCTGTACGCTTTCCTAGGAGATGCACAGGATGAGTTGCTAGATGCTATGCCAGGTAGTCAGACTGCGTACAAACTGAAGATGCTTAGACAGGACTTGGCTGAGTTAGACTCGATGAGTGTGCCAGGAGATGCAGGGATGAGAGCCAA
>Ga0098054_1000796_pt1 | contig 17571 bp, 26 predicted proteins | sample 16_taG_FD_75048 | JGI IMG/M metagenome (GOLD analysis project Ga0098054, IMG submission 75048) | Marine viral communities from the Subarctic Pacific Ocean - 16_ETSP_OMZ_AT15313 metaG | ecosystem: Environmental > Aquatic > Marine > Oceanic | place: Pacific Ocean | collected 2015-01-18
TCAGTCGCTCCAAAGGCTGCTAAGCGTTCTTGCTCTACTTTTTGTTCCTGCTCCAGTACGTCTAAGCGTAGTTTGGCTATGGCTACTTCTAGATCAAATCTATTAGAAGCAGTAACTTCATTAGCTCTAGCAATATTTAAGTTAATGTCTTCTATTCTGCGGGCTGTTTGCAGGTTTAGTTTGGATACTTGTTTGGCAATGTTAGCTTTGAATCTTTCTGCAGCTAGCTCTTGTTTTAGTACCTCAAAAGCTGTATCGCGTTTTAGTTTTGCTTTTTGTTGTTCGGCATTTAACTCTGACTCGGCCAACTTGTTGAAGCCTTGCTGAATTATCTGATTGTCTGCCCTAAGAGCAGCGGGCGTTCCAGTGGAAGCATCTCTACTAGCTTGCTCATTCAGTAGGTTTCGGTTGGCTGCTTGTAGGCGTGCCAGATCGTTGGCTGCACGTTGATCCTCTAGTTGGTTTGCTTTCTGGATGCCTTGTATGCGTAAAGCTAGTACGCGCTGCTCTACGCTTTCGCGAAGATTGGCTAGGCTTTCTTCGTATGACCTAACGATATCAGCACGCTGCTTGTCGTAATTTGCTTGAGCCCTGGCGCGATCTTTCTCTGCTTTTAAGTAGGTGTCAGTGATATCAAATACTGACTTCTTTTTGTTTAGTCTGTCTAGCTGTCCGTTTAGTTTTTTGATGTTATTGACTGCTTTGTCTTGAGGGCTTAGCTTTGCAGGGTCTAGGGTTTCTGCAGGTTTGGTGCTAGGTAGCTCAGTAAACTTTTTAATGATTGCTGCTAGCTCTTCTTGATTGCCCGTTCGTATGCCAAATAGTGATCTGTTTTCATTGAAATTTTTGTTTACTTCTTTGTTGAATTCTTTTCTTTTTTCAGGGGTTAATCGTTCTTGTAGATTGTTTATATCGGCTATATTTTTATAGTAGTCGGCGCTTTCTTTTAGGGTCTCATTAACTAAATTGAGAAAGGCGGTTAAAGGACCAGCAACTAGACTCTGCAGTTGGGTGCTTAGTTCTGCGAAGCCTATCTCTGCTTGTTTAGTTGCCTCGTTCAGTGCATCTAAACTTTGGACACCGCTTACTCCGATGCGTTCCGCAACCTTATCGCGGATCTTAGCGTTAGCTTCTTCTACATAACCTAGTTTTATAGCGCTCTGTATTGCGTCTGCTGTAGTTCGGTCAAATAAACGAAGGCTTTCGTTTAGCTGTTGGAAGTTTTCGGATGGTCTGGCTAAAGCTTTTGCTGTTTCTTGGGCACCAGCTATTAGTTCGTCAAATGCAGTACCTAATGCCGTTGCAGTTAGAGACAGGCCAAAACCTAGGTTGCCTCCTGCAAAGCCGCCCGCTGCACCGCCTGCCGCACCACCGACTGAAGCTCCTACGCCTTGGCCGAACAGCAGGGGAAACGCACCACCGATGAGGCCGCTGCTTAAAGCATCTTGACCTTTCCTTTTCTTTTGGCGGAGTCTTTCAACTCGTTTGTTTCTTCTGCTTACCTCAAAGCGTCTGTCTAGTCGGTCTTGACTTACCGACCGCGTAGCTTCTTTTAGTTCTTTGTTTACTTTGTCTAGTGCAGCGCCAAAAGCACGGAACTCTTTGGAGCCAATTTCAGCAGTCTCAACAAGGTTTTTAAAGAATCTTGAGGCTTCCTGCAGGTCTCTAATAGTGTTTGTACTGAATCCTTTAAACGGTTGCCCAGGGATAGCTAAAGCTCCGCCGCCTCCACCACCTCCACCGCCTATGCCAGCTGCACCTCCGCCAGTTCCACCCGCTCCAGGTAAAAGCAGCTGGCCTCCTGTTCCACCAGCGCCGCCAAAAGTGCCACGAAGCAGTCGGCCTATCTCAATAATGCGTACCTTTACTAGGTCTAACCCGTCTAATAGTTTTTCCGTAAAGACAGTTCTAACTCTTACTTTGTTTAATCCGTCTAAAGCTTTTTGAGTGTTAAGTACGCGAACTCTAACTTTATCTAAACCGTCTAGTAATCCTTTTGGATTAAAACCTGTTAGCTTGTTGCTAAAATTTAAATTGTTTATAAACCTGACTTGTACCTTTTCTATCTCAAGTAGTAAGGCGCTTGCGTTCTTCAGTTGTTTTATTAGTGGAGCGAGATTTACACCTGCTATGTCTCCCGTTAATGTGGCGGCAACTGCGAGACGACCAGCAAGCTCCCCAACTGTTTGGTTGGCGGCTTTGAGGTATCCAATAAGTATCTGTACTTGTCTAGGTAGTTTTGATAGTGCGGCGCTCTCAATTTTTTCTAGTTGCGCGTACAGTCTGGCGGCTGCTTTTTCTGCTGCCTGTAGACCGTTTACTTTGACACTGACTTCAGCGGCTTTCCCTAGTTTGTTTAGTGCTTTATCTACCCTATTAATTTTGGCTAGCGCACGGTTAGCCTTTACGTCTAGATTAATATCGGCATTAAACTCCGCCACAGACTGCCTACAACACTACGTTCCAGCAGTCTAACGGCGCTTACTCTTGGATTTTTTCATGGCTTTGTCTTGCTCGTCGTTGAGGTGACCGAAGTAGGCGCTCCAGAGCAAGAGTTCTTCTTCGGTTACTTCTTCGAGGAGTTTGCGGAGGCTGTAGCCCAGTTCTTTGGCTACTCCCATACAGAGGAGTAGCCAGTTGTCTTTACTCAGCTCCGTCGTCAGAACTTTTCATATCGAGAGTTTCTTCTTCCTCTTCTCCTCCTAATACTGCCAGCATTAGGGCTTGCAGGTCGCTGTCGCGGACGGCGTTCTTGAGGTCGGCTACGTCGCCGGGGCTAAACAGTGGGGTGCCTTTGTCGTCTTTGGCTTTGCGTATTAGTAGCTGGAGCGCAAAGGCGTTGGGGTCGTCACTGCGGGCGTCCTTCTTAGCGCGTTCGCGTTCGGCGGCAGTGAGTGGCGTGACCCACATGACGATTACTTCGCCAGATTCGAGTTCTACTTCTCTCTTTACGGGGTCTAGACGGGCAGCTTTCTTTAGCTTGTCGATCAAACGTCCGGCCATAAATACCTCTAGTACATAAGAACTATAACGTATTGCATAAAAAAAAACCCCCGCCGTCAACGGGGGTTAGTGCGTCTATGTCCCGATCACATACTAGACAAGAGCTTTGCCGAGTACGTTCTTGGGGTTGATGACATTGAAGTTGATCTCAGCTGTTGTGGGATCGTCAGGGTTGACGCTCAGGTTGATACTGGTCATTGTGATGTCACTCTCGATGTAGAGAGACTCTGCATCGTCGACTGCTGTGCCCGCATTGTTGGAGACAGTGTTGACGTACAGCTTGACACTTGCACCTTGCTGGCTTCTGAGAAGCACGTTGCCGAGTAGCCGGTTGGCCAGGCTGGTCTGATCGTCTGTGAAATAGACGCTCATCGATCCACTGCCGCTGGCATAGCCAGATTGGGTGGTTCGGAAAGGTGCAAACTTACTCGATTCGGTTGAAGTTACACCGCATGGAAGCGTTGTGACATCCAACTCTTCACGGGTGATGTCAATCGAGAACTCACGTACTTGACAGACAGCAGCGTATTCTGCGTAGTCAATCGAGATGTGGTTAGCAGTTCCAGGGGTGTCTGCACTTCCGGTGCCGCCATCGCCGTTAAGCGTGATAGCAGAACCGCCAGAAGATGCGGATACCTGGATTGTCGAGCTGGTGCGAGCCACGACGTAGTACGTGGTTCCAGCCGTCAATGCGGTGTCGATGGACGCAGTACCTTCTTCAGCAAAAGTTACCGGGTCACCAACCACGTAATCGTTAGTTGTAGGTACTGTGATCGAAGTACCTGCGGGGAAGTCGGTGTAATCCAGCAGACAGAACATTGTTCCGGCTGGCTGGAAATAGATCGAGCCCTCCTGACCTGTTAAGGCGGAGCTATTGCAAGAAATCGGCATTGGTGCCTCCTAGAAAAAATACACAGAGTTTGGGGGCGTTTTAACAGGCGGGGGCTCCTGATTACCTGGCACGGCCAGTTACATACAGTCTAAGGAGACTTGTAGTTCGCCAAAAGTGGGGCACTCAAACTGGCAAAAAAGTAAGGTCTGTCATCGAGAGCTGTGAAATCTGGGCCGCTTAGACGCAGTACCGTCCCAAGTACGCCGTCTACACGCGCTTTCGGTCGGTATGTCAAGGCGTTTAATGCTTGGCTGATCTCTGTCATTACCGTTTGTGCTCTGCCAGGGCCGACGCCTTTTGGGCCGTAATACTCGACAATTAGAACCGCACGGATCGATTCGATTGCTCCGCAAGTTGTCGGCTCAGTCATAGTTCCGTAATTCAATCGCGCAGTAATAAATTCATCGTCAGCATCGCCGGAAGGCTCCAACGTGTTAGCTGGGCGGTACGGGATGTTCAACGCCGTACAAGTGTCGACAACAGGAGTCTCGAAATAACGGCGGATGGCTTGAAGAGTCATTGGTTTACAAGACGGGCACCTTGGGGATTAGAGCTTCGGTAACTGCCAAATCCTTTTATTTTTGGGTTCTGAGCCGCGCCAGCTACCGCTGCTCCAAGTGTGTCCTTAAGAGATCCCGCCTCAATATACGTGCGATACCAATCCGCAGGCGCACTGATCTCTCTTGCACCTTCTACTCTCCCAGGAACTAGATCGAGTGCGATGTTTCTATAAACAGTTCTGTTGCCAATGGTATAACCAACCGCTCTCTTTCTGCCAGTACCTTTTAATGATGGAACGACAGGGGCAGGAACTACCTGGCGAGAAGTTCTTGAAAGCCCAGGTTTCTGTTGGACCGTGGCAGGGATCCGTTTATCGCCTGTGCGTACCACCCAGTTTTTAGCGAACTCGCCTGAGTACCACGGGCCTAGAAAGACCAGCTCTCCGACAATGCGGGTCGCCGCTTCCCGCGCAGTTACTTGCTTTACTTCTTCTAAGTATTCGCTTAGACCAGGAAGTTTGAACTTGCGGGATGCCATTATTGCGGCCTCGCAATGACACTGAAAAATACAGGCTTGTCGCCTCGATACGTTCGAGGTTCGATTACCTTCATTACCTGTGTGGAACCGGCTGTCGATACCTCGAAATAATCGCCAACTGTTATGTAAGCAAATTTGATTTGTTCGGGGTCTATAAGTATTTTTACGTCGCTTTCTTGGTATAAACCGCCTATTTCATTGATGTCTATGCGGGTGATAACTACTTTTACGTTGGTGCGTTTTTTGACAGCGGTTACTACCCCCGTAGATGGGTCGTAGGCAGAGCTTTGCTGCTGCACAAATACAGCGGGCTGGCCCCACTCTTTGATGAGCGGTGCGGCTAAAGGGCCAAATACATCATCAACTTTAGACATTAGTTTCTGTAGAGACGGATTTCACGCCTGCTGCCAGCGTACCAGCAGCCCAGCATGTCTACTAAGAAGGGGAATCTTTGTAAGACGGCTGGGCCACTAAGGCTTACTTTGCTGGATTCACCTTCCTTGTATTCAAAAAACTCTTGCTCTAGGTCGCCTAACTTGTTGCGCCTTACTGAACCCTGTTGTGAATCCGGGGATTCTGTTCCTCCGGTTATGACGTTCGGGTTGGCTGCAAGTTTTAAGGCTAGCTCAAATGTGGCCTGCTTTACCTGCAGGGGGATGGTTGTGCAGACGGCTTCACGGCAGAAACATGTGACCTCTTTTCGCGGCCAGTTGAGTCGTTGCGTATCGCTACAGCATTTGCCGCTCCAGGTGATGGGGTCTAACCATTGGGTTGCTTGGATTAAAGCGACCTGTTTGTATGGGTCTGAATTACCGTCCCACTCCCCGTTGTTTGCACTCGCGCTGAAGTAAGCGTCGGCTTCTGCCAACGTCACGTAGCTGTTTGAGTCGGTGCCGCCGACTGTTGCATCTAGTGTTGGGGTCGGGTCGGCCATTACAGATCTAGGGCGATGACTTCAAAACCTCGGCGCTGGTAATCTCTTTTGATTTTCACAGCTTCTTTTGGGATGCAGTCAACAACAGCAGGATGCCAATCTGGACGCATGTGCGCTGAAAGTTTTGCGGAAAGTCCAGATACAACCTAACTATGTTCACCATTGCCGAGGCTTCGGGTGGTTGCTCCATTCTAGTTACTACATACCAATAAAAAAGAGCCCCCGTAGAGGCTCCTAACTGTTCTGATTGGATAGCAGAACTATGGAGTTGTGCCGCCGAAGGGGCTGTTGACAAACAGACGCACCACGTCAAAGTTGCGGACATCTGTGTAGATGTTCGTCCATGAACCGGCAGTGGCCAGAGTCGCGTTGGTGGGGTTGTCAGCGCCACCGTAGTTTGAGCCGAATGCGTGATAGCCGTAGTGGTAATCCACAGAAATCACGTCCTGCTTGGACAAGATGTTCCGGTCTGCTTCAATGCGAAGCTCCTGCTGAACACCTTCCGCTACAGCACCCTCGGCCATCAGGTAGACCGGGTACTTCAGCGCGTTGCCTTGAGTGGCGGTCAGACCGTCGACGCCTTGGATGTTGTCATCCACGATTACGCGCATACCTGCGAAGTAGCTCACGTCGTCGCTGCGGACGCCGATGCCACCACCACCCCACTGGATGTCGTTACCGCTGGCCAATGAACCAGAGGAGAAAGTCAACATCCCTACCTGCTGGAGGTAGAAGTAGGAGCTGCTGTGCATCACAATGATGCTCAAGCGGTCAGCACGTTCTCCGAGCTTTGACTTGGCTTGGATTGCCGATGCAGCTGAAAGATAGTTGTCAGCTGTCAGCGCACCAGGGGCAGAGTCGGCGGAAACGTCGGTTTCAAGTCCGGTGTAGGCAGTAGCAAACAAGCCATTGAACTGAGACAGCAGGGTTGCCATCTTCAGTTTGTTGATTGCTGACGCCAAATAATCGCGGATTTGACCCATTGGATCGCTACCTGAGCCGAGACGGCTGAGGTCGTCTACGGCGTAACTAAATCCACGATGCAGGATTGGGCAGGTTTGCTTGCCTGCTTGGATTTTTTGCGGTGTCAGGTAGCCTGCGCCGCTGGTTCCCCAGGTGTTGTTGGAGCCGATTAGCTCCTCCGTTGGGGTGATGGGCTTCCATGTGGGGACTTCTACCTTGACGCCGCCTGCGCGAGCGTCCAAAGATGCGTTACGCACCACGCCGCCGGAGCGGAGCATTGCGGATTGCTCGTAGATTGCCTCGGCTACATAGCCGAGAAATTCTGGACGGGTGATGATGTCGGAGAGGAAGGTTCCTCCGCCATAATTCTGGAAAGGGGCAGCCATGATCTGGGGTGCAAGGGTTTACCGTGGATTACCCGCGACTTGCCTCAGCCTTGAAGGCTTGGGCTAGTTCTGGGTTCTCTACCTCAAGTCTCAATGCCTCCGTTAGGTTTCCCGAACGGTAAGGATTCTCTTTGCCTGGAGCGATGGACGGGGCTGGTGAAGCACCCATACCAGCAGAAGTAGATGCACCAAAATGATGCTGCCATTCTGTCGATTGCTTCAGATTTGTAAGGTATTCCCCTAGTGATTGTTCGACGCCCCCGTTAAACACCACTGGGTTGCCCTCACTATCTGTTTGCAAGGCAGATTGCAGCAACGTGTACATCTGTTGGGAATTAAGCGCACCAGCTGTATTGATTTGGCTGAGTGCAGCTGCCTTCAGACGGTCCTGTTTTCTTTCTTGAGTCACGGACTCAATTCCGTTTTCTAGCTCTGAGATCCGTAGATCTTTTTGCTGGACTGTCTTCTTTAGGTCTTCCCAAAGTTGCTGGTACTGGCCCTGTTCCTCTAAAGAGGTACGGACTGCTGTCTGTTGAGACTCCTTAAACTGCTCCATTTCCTTGCGGATTTGTTGCAGTTCCTGGCGAGATTCGTCCAACTCCTTCTTTGCTTGCTTGGCGTGTTGGTTTGCAAGGCCAAGTTTGTGTTTCAGCAGTTCGCTCTCGCCGGATTCGGCGGGGGTTTCTTGCTGAGAAGGGTGGACAGGTTTGTTGAGTAGCGCGGGGTCGATGGCCACGGGCACATCGCTACTGGTCACAGACTCAGCTACCGCAGTTTCCTCAGACATAAAAACTTAAGGTGTACTCCATTATCTTATCCACCTACGCACTTTTTACGGTAAAACAAGTCATGGATGACCGTACTCGCAGCAATTGGGCCAAAATTAAAGAAGCCTTAGAACGTGCAGGTAAGACTGATTGCATGTTCTATAAACGTGCATTGGAAATCTTGGCGGGTAGGCCAGATCCCTTGCAATGACACCTTTTAGAGCTAGACCGTTTCTCTTTAGGATGTTAGGTGGAGTATTTCTAGCTGAATTTATTCTTCTGGGTTACTCGCTACATAGGTGTGCCACCGTCGCGCCAGGGAAAGTAGCTATGTCGCTTCAGGCTCGATGTCCATCTATAGGTGATCGCGCACAAGAAATGTTTACGCTCTCCACGGCAACTGTGCTCAGCCTGCTTACTGACACCACACACACGCAGTAGCGGTATTATTGGGGTAGTAGGTACAGATGATGTCCGTCTCTCCGGGTAGTTACGACTTCACGCTACAGAGAAGAGCGGATTTTTCTCTTGCTTTGCAGTTCAAAGACAGTACAGGTAACCCCATAGACCTGACAGGGGCCACTATTGAGTCGCAAGCCTGGAACGAAAAGCGCACCAGGAAATACGCGGATTTTGCGGTTACATACACAGATCGAGTGAATGGGCAGATCACGATAGGTCTTACGGATGTCCAAACTACGGAGTTTCCAGATAGTGTTAATTACGATGTTTTGGTTATTAGTGCAGGAGGGTTGCGAGACTATTACTTAGAGGGTGTTATTACTGTTTCTGAGGGTTATACAGCATGACTGTAGTAAATGTTACGACCCAGAATAATACTGTTACTGTCACGACACCTGATGGCAGCACGATAGTTGACACACCTGTGACTACTGTTGTTACAGCGGTTACTGTCGGGCCTCAGGGGCCAGCAGGAACGGGGTTTGATGTGGATGCAACGGGTAAAGTGGATAAAAGCGTCGTGTATTACGACAGCGCATCTGGCAAGTTTCTTGCCGATGACATCTGGACTACAGACACACTCGTTCTTGGGGGCAATTTCTAGGTCATGGCCAACACAATCCGTCTGAAAAAACGTGCGTCTGGCGGTGCCTCAGGTGCTCCTTCTTCACTGGCCCCTTCGGAACCGGCATTCTCTGAGGTTGATTCGATTCTTTACTACGGCTTTGGTGATGCCGGTAATGGGTCGGCAAGTTCAGTGGTCGCGATTGCAGGCTCAGGTGCGTTCACAACGCTGACTGGAACTCAAACCATTAGCGGGGATAAAACTTTTACCGGCACGGTTGATTTAAGCGGTGCAACCCTTTCAGGTAACACCACCTTCAGTAATAATCTGATTGTTTCGGGTGATCTGACAGTCAACGGCACCACCACGACCATTGACACAGAAACGCTCGATGTAAAAGACAAAAATATCACTTTGGGGGATGTCAGCACTCCTTCAGATACGACGGCTGACGGTGGGGGTATCACGCTTCTCGGAGCAACTAATAAGACAATTAGCTGGATCAACAGCACTGATTGCTGGACAAGCAACCAAGACTTTGATGTTGTCTCTGGCAAAGCATACAAAATCAATGGAACGTCAGTTTTAAGCGGCTCAACTCTGGGCTCTGGGGTTACCGCGTCAAGCTTGACCAGCGTTGGCACGATTGGCACTGGCGTTTGGCAGGGCACCACAATTGATCGTGCTTATGGTGGCACCGGCCTTACTTCCGCTCCAGCGAATGGCGAATTACTGATTGGTAACGGAAGCGGGTATGCGCTTTCGACGCTGACGGCTGGATCGAATATCACGATCACTGAGGGTAGTGGTTCGATCACGATTGCGGCTGCTGGGGGCGGGACGACTTACTCAGATGGAAACGGCATTAATATCACCGGCTCGACGATTGCCGTTAATCGTAAGGCGAACGGCGGACTGGTTTTTGAGACAGCTCAGCTGGCCGTTGATTTGGGCGCGAGTGCGATTACCGGAACGCTGGCAGTTGGTGATGGCGGAACAGGTGCCACCACACTCACAGGAATCCTGAAAGGCAACGGAACCTCAGCGTTTAGCGTTGCAACTGCTGGAACGGATTATTTATCCGATTCATCGACTGTTGATGGGGGCACTTTCTGATTCATGGCAAACCTAATCCGCCACAAGCGGGGCACCAGTGATCCATCGGCTGGGGATTTTTCTGCTACTGCCGAATTTTTAGTCAATACCTCGGATGGAGGGGTGTTCACGAAAACGGATGGCGGGGCTGTTGTCGAGATTGGATCCGGGGGTGGTGGTGGAGGAACCCCGCTTCGTTATTTGCATGTTGATGGCAGTGGCTCGCAAGCAATAACCACATCACTGGCAACTGTTGATTTTGATACGACGATTGCAACGTCTGATGCTTCTGATTTTACTGTCGGGTCTGGCGGTGAAATTACAGTCATTAATGCCGGAACCTATAACATTGAGTACAGCCTTGATGGTGATCAATCGTCAGGAAATAACCGTGTAATTGTTACCGGAGTAGTGCAAGTTAATGGAACTGCTGTTACAGGCTCGGAATGTTCTGTTTATTCAAGAAACACAGCTGATGGTGATTTTACCGCTGTTGGTTCTTGTATTGCTGTCTTAACTGCTAACGCCGTAGTTCGGGTTCAAGTACAGAAAAACGATGCTGGTATTACAACTTCACTGGAGCTAGATACGTCCGCTCTTTCACTGTTTACCCTGTCAGGCTCTGGACCGCAAGGAGAGCAAGGCCAGCAAGGCCCGGCAGGGCCGAGCGACATTCCGCAGAACAGCCAAACGAGCGCATACACCCTTGTTGCAGGTGATAACGGCAAGCATATCAATACAACCACTGGGGGAGTTACCGTCCCAAGTGGTGTATTTAGTGCTGGAAATGTGGTTTCAATTTATAATGATAGTTCTAGTAATCAAACAATTACGCAGGGCAGTAGTGTTACATTAAGGCTTGCGGGATCTGCAACTACGGGTAACAGGACACTGGCTCAATACGGAATGGCGACTGTGTTGTGCGTGGGCTCAAATGAATTTGTTATCTCTGGGGCGGGCTTGACCTGATGGGTATTCATCAAGCAATGATGATGGGCTATGCCACGGCAGAGGCTAATCCAACATGGACATTAGTTGACAGCGAATTTAAGCAATCAGTAGGTGCAAACTTTAGCGTTGATAATGTGCAAACAGGGGATTTTATCTACTGGACTCAAGCAGGTGATAATGCTGGATCAATCGCAACTCTGACTGGATGGTCTAATACATTCTCTGATACTGATAACACTCCTGCATTTAAAGAGCAATATAGGGTTGCTACATCAAATGAAGGCACTGTCACTGTAACAAGTGAATCTGATACTGAAGCGGGCGGATTGATGGTATTTAGGTGCTCTACTGGCGCAACTTCTATCGACGCAAATGCTTGGGTCTCTACTGAGGGCGTATCGGGTGATCCAGTTGTTCCGTCTGCCAACAACGGCAATGTTGGGACAGCAGAGGCTTACTCGTTGTGTATCGTAAATGGATATTTGGACGATGAAGATATTTCGACTGCATCTTGCACAGGGTTGACTGTTGCTGGGGTTGCGGGTGGTTCAAGGAGCGGTGGCTTCTTTCAGACATATCGCAGTTCATTGATGGTTGGCTATGCAGTCATTCCAAATGCAGGCACGACGGCACCAGCAGGCGCTGGCAACACTTGGAGCACTTCCGGTAGCGATCAATGGAACTCAACCGCGTGGTATATCAGGCCAAGCTGATCGCTAAGATGAGTAAAGCGGTTGTTTCCATAGTCTGGCGTGATTGAAGTTTTTGCTGCGATCATTGGTGCCAGTATTGGCGTAATAGGAATTTCAGCTGCTGGGTTTAATAAGCGCAATTCTGAAAGCAGAGAAGCAATTATCAAACTGACGGCTGGGGTCGAAGCCATTGCCAATAAGCTCGAAGATCTCCATCAAGATATGAAGGCCGAGAAAGTTCAGGCCAGCATGGATCGACGGGAAATTTATGAGCGGCTTAACGAGCACGGTAACCGTTTGGTAGCTCTCGAAAACGGTAAAGCTAGAATCTAAGAAGACGCTCCAGGGATTATGGATGGCTTTGATCAGATTTTATCGTCACCGGCATTTTGGGTGGTGGTTGCTGCTGCATCTGAGCTGATTGGGATGAGTAAGCTCAAAGATAATTCGCTGGTGCAGTTGTTGTTTAGCCTTTTGAGGTCGGTTAAGGCAAAAAAGGGCTGATTCCTGCTGACGGCAGGTGGATCTTCAAATTTAATACGCGGTCTCCGTTGGAAGACACGAAACGTGCGATCCAGCGGAGAAAATTTTATGCGACTTTGCCGGGTAGGCTCGACCGTGCTCAGGAAGAGTGGCATAAAGCGCAACCGCCAGCTATGCCCCCGCCAGTGCGATTAGGAGATCTTCATATAAAAGCTCCTTTTACAGAGCGTTGATTACTTCTTTTTCTTGTTTTTCTTGGCTGTTTTTGCTGCGGCTTTGAAGTCAGCATCGCTTGGAGCGCCTTTGGCACCTTTGCGGCGAGGCTTTTTACCGGCTTTCTTTTTGGCGTTGATGTTGGCGTAAAGTCCGGGCTGGCCTTTTGGCATGGTCAAATCCTTAGGAGTGTTAAGTCTAGAAAGAAACAGTGTTCTCTTCTAGTTTTTCAAGGCGGGCTTTACGTCGCCTGCGTTTCGTTTCTGGTGCTGGTTGCTCTGGTGCCTGAATTTCGCTCTTCGCTTGCGGATCCCATGGGCCGGGTGTCCAAACTGCCAAGGGTTTCCTCCCGCCGTTGTTGGCGTAATGCTTCTGTTTCACGCATTTCTGCGTCTAAATCAATCATATCAGGAAGAATTTCACCTGATTTGAGTATCTGAAGGAAGGTGCGGTTTGTGATCGCTCCACGGGCTGCTAAATCGTCGATTACTGAGATGTCTTGGCCGAGTAGGCGGTAGAAGTCGAAGTCGCGGTCTAGGTTGATTTGGGGAGGGGTTTTGTTGACGTAAACAGCGGCGATGTTGTAACACATCTGGAGGGCTGACTCCATTTCCATTGAAATTATTGATAAAACTGAGTTGGCTTGCGCTTGGTCGATGCGCTTTGCATCGGCGGATTCTGCAACGAACTTTTGGCCGAGGAGTTTTGTTACTCCTAATGTGCTCATTTGAGCCTCTAAGGACGATAGTTCTGTTTGTTGGGCGTTGAAACTGCTGGAGTCCGCTCCAACGTAGTAGGCTTTGTTGCCGGTTTGCATGGAGAGGGCGTAGTTGACGCCGACGCCTGCGTTGTCTGTTTCGTCCCAGCCTTCGAGGACCAGGATGGGCATGGCTGCGATGTGGAGCGCGTGGATTAGGTCGGCTTGGCGTTGATAGTGTGTTATGTTAAGGTTGGCGATGTCAAGTAGGGGAGGGATGCTGGAGAGCATTCCGGTGCGGTTTGTGTATAACGGTACAAAGGGGATTTCGTTTAGGGTGTAGGTGCCGGTCTCGACTTCGCCTTCGTTGTTATACAGTTCGTAGCGGCCTGGGTATAGGACGCGCATTCGGTCCTCTTGGGTTTCGCCAAAGTCGCCGTCTGGGATTACAGCGGTTTCGTGGATGCGGAGCTGGGATAGTTGGGAGCTGGGGAGGCTCGTCTCCTGTCGCCAGCCCCAGATGCTAGGGGCTTGGATTGGGATGAAGTAGGGGCGGCGTCCCAGGGCGATTTCGTCGGCCAGGGTGCGGATGCCTTCGCCTGGGGGGAAGTCGACCATCGTTCCAGAGTGGCCGTAGGTGAGGGCGCTGACGAGGATGCGGCGGGCGTATTCGTTGATGGAGGAGCCTAGGCCGTCGACGTTTTTGGAGAAGTCTTGCCAGTAAGGGTCGCCGTTTACCGTGATGGGGCGGCGTAGCACTAGACCTGCGGCGTTCTCAATGAGGCGCAGGGTGAAGGGGGATAGGACGCTACGTTTGACGCGGGTTGTGTAGGCGTCGTCGTCTTCGCGGGGTTCTTGCGGTAAGTAGGTGGCGCATTGTTGACGCAACGATTGGGTGCCGCTCACTACCGCGTTCATTATTTGCCAGTCCGACATCATTGACCAGACTGCGCCCGAGCGGGTGAAGGGGCTGTTGACGCCTGTGCCTGTGCTGCTATAAGGCGTACCAGCCCAGGATTCTCTTACTGGGTTGTATGACGGGTACACCAACTACCTGGCTATTTTTCCTATTCTAATGGACCCGTGCGGGGCGTAAATGTTTAGTAGGTGCGGAAGTTTGTGGGGCCTTGGTAGCTGCCTCGGTTGAGATTGAACTTCATTAGGCAGAGGTATCCGAGTGCGTCGAACATGTGGTCTACTCCGAGCTTTTTGTTGGGTAGGCCGTTGTCGTCGTAGACCAAGGTGCGGAGTGATTTGATGGTTTCGCGGCAGCGGGGGTGGATTTTTAGGCGGCGGACTTGGTTGCCGTCCAAAATTGCCGTGTTGACGCAGTTCACTTTGTCGCGGATTTTCCAGGGGGAGCGTGGGCTGGATACTCGGATGCCTGATTTACGCAGAATTGCGTGGTCCGTTAAGCCGACGCCTGCTGTTTTTCTGGCCGCTCCAGTGGGGTCGGGTGAGATGTCCTTTTTGCGGGTGAGGCCGAAACGGTGGTTTAATTCGTCCGCCATGTCCCAGGTGGTGGCGTTTACCATCATTATTTCGTCGAAAATGTGGAGTTCGTCGTCTACTTTTACCCCGCAGACGCACGACATGTTATCGACGTTGAAGTCGAGGCCCAGGTAGAGCGTTAGGTCGGGAATGTCTTTGATGGTTTTGTCGATGTTGGCTTCGCTGAAGTTGATTGCCACCAGGCCCGATAGGTTCTCGAAGGATGCCTCAAATTCTTGGCGGAATGTTCGTGGGTCAAGTTGGCCACGTGCTGCTTCCACTTCCTCCGGTGGGACGTTGCCTCCTTCGATTGTTGTGTAGCTCCACCGAGCCCAGTCCGTTCCACCCGATTCGGCGGCGTAGTTCCATAGGTCATAGAACCAGGAGGCGGTGCCTTCGGGGGTACTGATGAATAATGCCCAACCTTGTTTGTCTGCGAGGGCGGGTCGCAACACCTCGAACCAGACAGCGGAGTCCATGAACGCCGCTTCGTCTAGGACTACTCCGCCGAGAGATCTACCCCGCAGGGCCATGGCGTTTTCGGTGCCCTTTAATTCGATTAAGGAGCCGTTGCGTAGTTCGATCTTTAGGTCGGATTCGTTCTTTGAGGCGACCCAGGGTTGAGGAACCAGGGACTTTAGGGTTTTCCAGGCGATGTCCTTCGCCATTCGGTAGGTGGGAGCGCAATAAAAGTACACTTCGCCGGGTCGTTCGATGGCTGCGCGGAGCAGTTCGATGCAGGAAAGGTAGGATTTGCCGAATCGGCGGCCTGCTACTAAGACGCGGAAGCGGGTTTTGCTCTGAAATACCTCCCCCTGGGCGTGGCGGAGGCTTAAATCGGAGCTACTTGGCACGTTCCAGGAAAAGACAGTAGTCGGTTTGAGTGTAGGTGCCTATTGGGCAGTTTTTGGTGGTGCGGGGTACGGCGGGAGGTGTTGTGGCCTTAAGAGGGAGGCAATATGCAGATGTTCTGTAGTATCCGATGGGGCAGAAGGCTCCTTTTCGGGTGATTGGGCCGGATTTGGCGGCTATCGCTCCAGCGAAGAGGGCGGTTAGGAGGCCGGATCCGAGGATGATCCCAAACCAGTCAAGCCATTCGGGGTTGTTACTGCTCATGACACCGGGATTAGCACAGTAGTCTGTATTGTACTCTGGCATTTTTGGGCGGGCGTTCCAGCGATTCTGAGGATTGAACCCCTACCCCCGTGTGCTAGAGTAGATATTGTTTCAAATACACCTGCAGGTTCCCTACGATTAGTACATCTGTACTATTTTTGCAAGCGTACCCCCCGTGTGCCAGTTGTACTACCGTATAGTACACGCTCGCAGGCACGCGAATCGCAAGTACAAATGTACTATCGTAATCTTAACAAACTGTAATGTAAGACAGTGGAGAAAGCGGCACACGAACTCGCACCGTACGATATAATCTGCTACACTATAGATACCAAGAGGAACGGAGAAGGGTTCGCCCTGCGCCTCTTGGTACATCTGTACTACCGGAACGGAGAAGGGCTTGCCCTGCGCCAGTAGTACACACAAACTATCGCACCTAGACAAATGAAGATCTTGACCAGTGCCGAGATTGGCACACGGTTGGAGACGGTGGCCCGTGCTATCGCTCCAGCCCTGGTGTTCGCTTACACAGCTGGCCTCATCGCAGGTCAGTGGTACAGGCGTATCACCGCCGCGCTGGCCGCGGCACATGCTCGCTGGCTCGGCGATGCTTGGCGATTTGATCAGCCAGCACACGCTCCAGCAGCACAGCCACCAGCAGCCAAGCCTGCTATTAGGGCCACCCTGCATAAGGCACCTCTTACAGTAGAGAGCCTCTGCAAGGCCCATACACAGCGTGAGCTGATGGTTATGGCCGGCACTCGCTCCAAGCGCTCCAAGAAACAACTAGCAGAAAGGATTCTATCCAAATGACTAACACTCGCTTTTTTGCCTATCTAATGTTCGCAGTCGTCATTATGGGCCTGGTAGATATCGGTTACCAGCACACACAAGCCTGTGAGAACCGGGCTCACTTTTTCTACTCAATCTGCAAAACTAAATAATAAAAAGGGGCCTTAATTGGCCCTAAAAAAAAAACCTACAGGGTGTACAAGGGGATGCTATACATCCTCTTGTTTTTCTATTGAGATGTTCAATTTCACCTCTTCTGCAGTGGTGAACTCGGTTCCTTCGCCATTGGCCGCGCCAATCTGCTGGAGAAGTATCGAAGCATTTTGGAGCTGACCTTTCGCAATGCTGCGCTTTACCACCGCTAAGCGAAGGGCCTGGACTTGGTTCAAAATATCCGCTCTAGTCTCACTTTGTTCCTCCCTTAGTAGGTCCATCGCACGTCCGTAGTCATCAAAAGCCGTTCGTAGGCTGACATTGAAGCGATCCGCAGTGCGCTGGCAGATCTGTCGTTTCGTTCCGCCATCCAAAATGTACGCATAGGTGGCGTTCGCTCTTTCTTCGATCTGGTGTGCCGGACCTTTGCCTAGCCTGTAACGCTTACTAGGGTCGTTGCCTACAGTCTTGACATCTTTATCTTTTGGCACTGGCATTACTAGCGTTCCAGGGTAATCACTGAACCCAATCTAACGCCAGACACTAGAAAACCCGCTTTATGCGGGCTGTTGGCTGTTTATTTGTTTGTCGTTAGATAAATTCAGTTGCGTCCTTGATCGCATCCTGCTCAGTCTCAAAAGGACCGCTAGGATCTCCGTCAGGCAGGCAGCCGGGAAAACAAGCGTGCCAGTACCAACCGGCAGGCGCTATCTGCTCCCCAATAATGTTGTGCTGTTCAACAGTCCAAAATAGCTCGAAAGAACCATACTGCTCGCCGGTCTCGTTTGTGAATTGATGATAACTCATTGTTTTGTGTGTTTTGTGGTCTTGGATAGTCTAGCACACTGCTAGGCATGATCTCGAAACGTTTGCCATAA
>Ga0098054_1000797_pt1 | contig 17524 bp, 21 predicted proteins | sample 16_taG_FD_75048 | JGI IMG/M metagenome (GOLD analysis project Ga0098054, IMG submission 75048) | Marine viral communities from the Subarctic Pacific Ocean - 16_ETSP_OMZ_AT15313 metaG | ecosystem: Environmental > Aquatic > Marine > Oceanic | place: Pacific Ocean | collected 2015-01-18
ACATCATTTTTATTACTTTCGTTATCTGCTAATTTATTAAAAAATTGATTCATAAAGTATTCTTTTGCCTTTATGTCACCCTTACGTTCTGCAAACTGAGCTTTAACGTATTCAACTACAGCTAATGATAAAACTCTGTTTAAATTAACGTGAGTTTTTTCCTCAGGTGATGTTGTCTCTGTGAGAGAAGAGTATGCTGTTGCTTCGGGGTCTTCTTGAACGAATGGTTTTACAAGAGAGGTATATTCTAATCTTAATCCATTAGTTATATTCTCATCTGGATATATTAATTCATCAGTACCTGAGGGACTAACCCTTCCCTCGGCATCCACTACACGGTGAGATGTTTTTCTTAGACGATATAAACGGAGAACTTTTCCATGTCTCTTATAAAACCAATTTTTGTGTGTATCATAGCTCATTATGGATTTGTATCATCGATAACTATTGGGTCATCGGTAATCCTTCTTATTATTTTAAATTTGTTATCATCTTCTGTATCTAATACAGAAACATTGTCAAGAGCTATTAAATCTGTAGGTATATCATAATCTCTAGTATTTTTCACTATATTTTGCTTATCTACCTTGAGAACTATTTCGCTTGTGCTTTGAATTTTAACAATAGCATCTTTAATAAACGATATAGCTAAATTTGTTTCTCTAGTATTTGCTCTCTCCATCATTTCTAAAACCGTCATGATGTAGCTCCTTGTTCTTGTCTTTGGGTTGCTTGTTTTTGAGGAGGTGCTGTTACTGCTCCACTAATTGCAGATAATTCTTGCATAGCTCTTTGATAATAATCTCTAGAACTTCCAAAAACAGATTGACTTTTATTCATATAAGTCCCTGCAACTTGTATTCTCGTACCTGATTCCTCAAGATAACCTCTAGCGGTAGCAACATCTGCTGAATGTTTTGCAACATTAGTTTGTACTAGAGTTGAATATTTATTTAATTTATTTGTAAAATTTTGAACATCTTTACCAACTACCTGAACTGCTTTATTTAAAGAAGTGGTATACTTACCTAACTGTGCATTGAAATCGGTATTTACTTTTCCAAGCTCAGCACTATAAATGCCTACTGTAGAATTAATTCTTTGTATTTCTTTTGTTAGACCTGCATTATACTTAGCTATCTCACTATTTAATCTTTGTGTTTCCTTGCCAAGTTCTTGTTGGTATTTAGCCATATCGCTATTGAACTTTTGAGATAACTTACCTAATTCAGCGTTATAAATACCTATATCCGATGTGACTCTTTGAGTTTCCTTTGTTAGTTCAATATTGTATTTAGAAGCTTCAGATTGATTTCTAGCAGATTCTTTTTGAAGTTCTGTAGAGTATTTACTAATCTCACCACCAAACTCTTGCAATACTCTTCCCATTTCTGCATTAAACCTAGCAAGAGAAGATTGTACCCTAGCGGTCTCAGATTGAACTTCAGCATTATAAGATGTTAAACTAGACTGATAATCTTGTACAGATTTTTGAAACTCAGAACTCCATATCTTTAAACCAGTATCTATTCTTGTTGTTTCTTTTGCAAGTTCCGCTTGATATGCTTGGACATCAACACCTGCTTTAGCTGCTTCTTTTTCAAATTCTGTTTTATAAGCACTTAATTCTTCCCTATACCTAGAAACTTCACTTTCCATTTCAATTTGGTATCTCTTTATACCATTCTCTATTCTAGATGTTTCTTTTTGTATTTCTAATGCATAGTTGTCTGAAGAAGTCTTATGAGAGCTAACTGCCGCATCTAATTCTTTTGTATACGTAGTAGTCTCGGCTCCTACTCTAGTTTTTTCACTTTCTAGGTCTGCTGCGTATATTTTAATATCTTGTTCACTCTTGTTTAATTCAAATTGATAATCTGCTTGATATTTAGCTAGTTCATTTTGAACACGAGTACTTTCTTTATTAACATCTTCCTTAAACTTTCCTAATTCAAGGTTAACTCTTGTCTTTTCTTTATCTAACTCTAATCTATAAGAATCAGATTCTCTACTAATTCTCACTTGCTCAGCTTGTGACTCTAATTGATACTTTTGTAATTGCGAATCCATTCTTTTAGACTCTTTGTTAAATTCTGTGGTAAACTTTGAAAGTTGAGAGTTTATTCTACTAGCCTCAGAATCTACTTTAGCCTTAAATCTTTCAGCCCCAGCTCTAATACGATTTTGATTACTCTGTACATCTTCTTGATGTCTTTGAAGCATACTTTGAAATCTTTGAGCTTCTGAGCTTATTTTATTCCTATGACTATCTAATCTTTGAGTTTGTTTCCCTATTTCAGTCTGAGCTCTTTGAAGTTCTGCTGTTGCTCCATTTATTGTTGAACTAACCATATCAGGGTCTTCATCTTCTAACCAATGAATTGTTGATAATGAAGTTTTTGCTGTGTCATCGCTACTTTCTTTACCTCCTAGCATAACATCTTTAGCAGAAGTTAGAGCAGAGCTAATATCAGTTTGGTCTAATGTAAAATTAGCATCTACTAAAAATGATGGTATTTCCGTTGTGACGCTATATGCGTCAGGTAAGTCTACACCAGTAATACTAAAATCATCAGGAAGAGATGAGTTAATCGTCAATTCATGTGGGAATATAGTACTAAGTGAAAAAGCTGTTGGTAAACTGCTACTTATACTAATTGCAAGAGGGTCTACAGTTGATATATTAATAGTAGGTAAATCTGTCCCAACCGATAGGGATGAAGAAGGTAAGGATTTAGAAATACTAATTGGTGAAGGAATAACTCCATTAAATGTAAATGAAGGAAAATCATTTGTAATATCCATTTCAGTAGGAAATGATGTTTGTATATTTATAGCTCTTGGGAATTCTCTTGTTAAAACAAAATCATCTGGAAGTTCTTTTGTCATATCTAATTCAGATGGAAAATCTTTTCCAAAAGCAAATGTTGGTATACTCTTAGTTATTGAATAAGCAGATACATCTGTGTCTATATCAGGTAAAGTCCCTATAGAAGGTAAAGACGTGCTAAGCACAATACTTGAAGGCAACGATGAAGATACGTTAATAGTATTTGGTTCATTCATTCCTGAGAAATCAAGTGTTGGCAAAGAGCTTGAAATACTTATTGGAGAGGGAAGCTCTGTGTTATAGCTAAAGTCAGTAGGTAGGTCTTTTGTAATACTAAATGTAGGAAGTTCCTCAGAAACGACTAAATCCAAATCAATACTTGGTATGCCAATAGAATCACTATTTGTATCTACTGTTAAATCTAATTCTGGCATTTTACTTCTAAATAAAGCCAATAACCCTGTTGATGCTTTTGTTATTTCTGTTATTTCGCTTTCACAACTTGTTCTATAGGAGGCAACTAGACGTAAGCAATCAAGTGAAGCTGCGTATAATATTGCAACATTCTCATATTCTGCTAATATCCAAGTATCAGTATTTTCATCAATTACTGGAGGAGCTGAGTATACAATAACTCCTTTATCTCCTTCTTCTGAGTCAACAGCAACAGAATTGCCATCAATATCGGAATATGTGTGTTGAAAATCATTTCCACTTCCTATGTGAGCATTATAGTCAGGGTCAGGTTTAATATAAATTTTTCCTCCTAATTTGTAAAACTTAGGAAACATTTTAGTAGCAGTAAGTAAAGAACCTGCTTCATCAAATATATGAATACTTTTATCAGGTGCTTCTGCGCAAACTCTCTTCTTTCCACTATCAAGTCTATATACTGCTAATATTTTATCGTAAGCTATTGTAGAACCATCTCCTACTTCACTGTTTCCATCACTATCAAATCCTTTAACCTCGGATTCTGATGCAATAGTCCATAGAAACTTTTCTGGTAAAGCCGATAATATAAACTTAGAGCCAGCGTTAATGTACTCTACTAAATATCTTGCTTTAGAAGAATGCCCTGTTATGTTGTTAACTTTTTCCCAAATTTTCATAATATAACAACACAGCTCGGCTTCAGACCGGAGAAAGGAGGATTAAAAGCGGAATGAAGCCTTGCCATGTATTAGTTTAGATTCTTTATACTTTCCAAACTGCGTGAGATTCTGGCATTTGCCATTCGAATCCAGCTTCTGTAAGAATCATATCTACTCTTTTATCAATACCAGAGTTTTCTAGTGATTGTACTCCTGCGTAGATAGCTGTGTCACGATTAACACCATTACCGACCAATGGACGGTATTTAACATTATTCATGTTACAACCTAAGATACTTATTGCAGAACCATCAAGAGCGATACAACGAGCTACGTTCATGTCTCCATAAACAGTACTGAAAGTAGTCATATCTAATCCCATAACTTTCTTTCTTCCCGTTATAGCTAAGTCTGCTCTGATTTGGTCGTCAAGACCGAGGTTCTGTTTAAAGAATCCACCGATTTTGTGCAACCAGTTGTACACTTCGGTACTACAGAAATAGACTGTTGCTTTTGATTGGTTATAGCGAGGGTCAACATAACTTGACATATCATCAAGAAAGTCATCGATAGTCTTTGTTTTACTCCAACTAAAGATGTTACCATACTTCAAGACATAATCAATAGCACCCTGTGTGTGACCTACACCAGCAGCATCTGAAACCTGTGCTCCGAAGAGTCCAGCGTATTCAATTTCCCACTTGTGTTCAATCAACTTATCACGCCAAACACGAGCCCATTCGTTAGGTTCGTATTTAAGTGCAGTTGCTCTTGCAGTATTAGTCATACCAAATTCAGACCTAAAAATCTGAGTTTGTCCATAACCAGTACTGTATGGATTGTCTTTCCATGAGTTGCCAAGTAGTGAAGAACCTTCTTCATATGAAGTACCTGCTACCTGTACTCTCATAGCTTCAAGATTACCTGAAGAGCCTTCAGCTCCTGAGATTTCCTTGTCGTATACTTGAGTTACAGGAGAGTTACCTGCATAAGAAGTAAGCTCACCGCTTGCAGCCCTAATAACTTCACCTTCTACGAGTCTACATTCTAATCCACCTTTAGTGAGATTAGCAGCTCCTGCAGATGTGACTTTAACTAGTGCATAATCACTAATTACAGGTCCACCATTTGCAGTTGCAGATAGGTTAACTCGTAAGATTTGGTTAGCCATTAAGAATTCTGGAGCAGTTCCAGCAGCACCTACGGCAATCGCTCCATTTGATTGTCCATAGATGTTTTGTAAGTTACCAGCAGACTTATAATCTGTTGCCATATACAATTTCACAGTATCACCAGCCGCGATAGCAGCGTTTGCTGCGCCACTTGCAGAGTCATTGAAATTACGGAAAGTAGCATCATCTAAAGAATCTGCCGCTCCCACAATTACTTGACCTACAACATACGCATATCGCTTCATCCACGATTGACGTTTTTCTGTGAATTTGAACTGCGGGTCATCTACCGGTTTTTTTGCAACTCCCGACACAAACCGAAAAAACGGTGTTTGGTCGATAGCTAATTCTGCAAACCTTTCGGAGAAGTCATATCGTCTCCTTAGGTCACCAGTTGATAAACCAGACGCAGCTATAGCCTTACTAGACTCGGAAAGTCCTGAACTGGTAGCTAGTTTCAGAGGGGTACTCTGAGGATAGCGTGTATCAGCCATTTTATTTTCCTTTTAGTTTAGGGTTATAGTCCTATATCGTTGAGTCTCTCCCCTACTCCTAAAAGTTTATCGAATACTTGGTCATCTAGTGACGTTTCTTCTCTAGGTGCTGTTCCCACAGATGCTAAGCTTTGCGGGGTTTTACGAACATTTTTCATCTGGTCCATTACTTCATTTCTCGTGTTGTTAGCAACATTATCTGCTGCTGATTCACGATTTTTGAGATAATATACATCTTCTAATGTAAGTTTACGATTTTTTGCAAAGTCAACAAGGTCATCATAATCAGGGTCAGATATATCGAACTTATCACGAAAACTTCGTTCTTCATTCCTCTGCCTGTCTTTAGTCTGTTGTTCATTTGCAAATTGTCCTAACCTTCTTTGTACAACCCCATCTACTGTAGCATTAAATAGTTTAGCACTATCGGAACTTGGATTAGATACTGCATCATCATAATCAAATACAAAATCTTCTTCAATTCCCAATCTTCCTTTTAAGTCAGTAGGCGTAGAGCCTCCACCCTCAAAATAATCTTTCACATGAGAGATTAAATTAGGGTCTTCTTTCATTGCGTCAAGAATAGGCATATAAGGTTCAATATCACGAAGCTGCTGGTTAAGGCGTTTTGCTTCACGAGATGAATCGCTATACCTCTTCTCTAGTGTAGTAACATCTTCGTTACTACTAGAAGATTCTACAGAGTTCTCTTGTGGAGAAGTTGTCTGTTGTGTCTCTTCGCTGATGGTGCTCCCCATCACTTGTTTATCAAGCTGGTTAAAAAAATCATCAGCTTCTTGAGGTTCAACTGCAACTGGGTCTTCCAATGCAGAAACATCTACATCACCAGAGTTGTCAGTTATTGCTTGTTGTTCACTCATTTTTGCTCCTTTTTCATGTTAATAATTTAGATTTATTTCTTATTTGAATCAACTGCTTCTTTTTTTGCTTTCTGAACTTCTTTTCTAGCCTCCTGTTGAGTCATTTTCAACACTTGTCTAGTCAGTTTTTGTTCTGCTTCTGTCTGCATATATTGTTGCTGATTAGCCTTGTCGCCTTCATTTATCTTCAGTTTTATTCCTGCCTGTACTATCTGTCTTTCGAGAGTTTCATTCTCTCCTTGTAATTCTTTTATGTTTTGCTCCATTTGAGCTAATTGATTTTGCATATCACTATATAATGATTTTCTCTTTAAGAGTTGTTTCTTATTTCTAATATCTGTTACCTCTACCATGGCAATATCATCAATAAGTCCACCTTCAAACCATTTAAAATATTCATCTTGCAAAGCCCAACTATTGATTGGTTGAGTTGAGCCTACAACAATTCTTATATCAAACCTAGCAGTTTCATAGTCATTCCATCTTCCTACAACATCTCCAAAATCATTATAAATTGGGATATTTAACTCTACAGAGTTTACTTCTGCATCAGATGCTCCAGCTTCAGGTTGAACAATTCTAAATACTTTATTAGCTTGATATGTTTGTTGAGCTACTATTTTAAATATCTTACCTAATTGTTCAAGAGCTGGTTCTACAACATTATTAGTCCATTGTCTAATTCTTCTTGTTCCATACTCATCAAGTGCTAACATCCCTCTATAAGTATCATGTTGAGGTTGCCCAACTCCTTGCATTTGAGAAGCAACGCCAGAAATATACTCTATATCCGACTTTCCTTCTTGAGTAATAGTATAAAATGCATTGTTTATAGGAGTAGGTTGCACGGGTGTTGGAACTTCAAACCCTTGTCTATATTTTAACATAGCTCCTGGAGCAGATGAATACTTCTCCCATTCTTCTTCATCAACAGAGCCTTCTGTGTATAACCACCTAAGATTAGAAGCTAAATTTGCATTATGAATCATAACCTGATGTGCTTTATTTATTTCTTGTTGTTTTCCTATCATAGGAGTAACAGCACCCATTGGATATGGAGTCCCAGTATGTGTGTAGGGTACTGGAACTATAGGATAATCCTCTATATCTAATTCTTGTTCATAAAGAAAAGCATCTCCTGCTGTGCAAGTTAGCATTATTCTTGTTTGAAAAAATTCAACTACGTCAACAACTTGTTGAGAAAAACTTGCATCTTCAAGCAAATTGTCGAAGACTTTTTTATCCATAACAGTTTGCTCTATTCTACCTTTAGCATCAATTAGTTTGCTTTGCAAACTAGCTTGTTGTTCTTCGATTTGGCGTTGAGCCTCCATTTGAAATTTTTCTAATTCTAGCGATGCTCTTTCTTGAATCATCTCACCAGCTTCAACAGCGGTTTGTAATTCTAATTCTTTTTCTTGTAATTGTACTTTTAATTCTTCTTGAAGTATCTCAGTTTCTTTCTCAACCTCTTCACGAATAGCGTTCATCTGCTTTGGAGAAGGAGGATTCTTTATATAAGCATTTACCATAGCAACTTTTTTTCTAGCATAACACTCATAGAAATCAATCATTTCTTGATTTTCACCAGTCTCAGGGTCGTAAATATCAGCCCAATTTATATCACTATGTTGTATAGATTGGCTAGCCTCTTTATCTCTAGAAGATGTTTGCTTAGATTCAGGAGAACCACTTGCTTTATTAATTTTAGCCTTATATTGAGGCATAAGTTTAATAAGCTGGTCTTTCGGCATATTCTTTTGAATTATTATATAAGAAGCATCTCTAAACATAATATCTCTAGAACTAGGGTCTATATAAATATCATAAGGGTCGACTGATGTAAACATCACTTCTCCCATACCTCTATCAGCATCAGGGTCTACAGTAATTGCAAAATATCCACATCCTTTTACAAGAGAATCATGTATTACTTGACCAAATAATCCTTTTCCACCTGATAGATGCCAACAATATTCAGAAACTGCGCTATGTAGTTGAGCAACATCTGCGTCACTTCCTTCTGAAGCTATTGCTTGCCATTTTGGATTATTAGCAGTAACAAAATATTTCATAATATCAATAGCAGGTGTGATTCTATTTATAATAAAATCTGGCATCCCTGACTCTATTATCGCATCTCTTTCGTCTTGAGTTAATTGGTCGTTTAAATAAAAGTCATTAGCAGCTTGACTATCGTTATACCATTTTCTTCTTGAATAATTATTACTTTTCCTCCATAAATCGAGGATTACCTCTGCTTTTTTCTTTCTACCTCTTTTTGCCATTACGTTAGATATTTCCTAGAAGCATCAATAAAATGCTCAGGATTTCCTTTCCCTTGCTCTGTGTTATAATATTTTTTCCAATAATTCGCCATTCCCTCAATCGTGTTAGGCATTCTTTTGGGAACTCTCCAATATTTTAATCTACAATGAACAATACCTGCAGCTATGTTCTTTTCTAATATTTCTTCCCATATCCTCTCATCTAAGTTCTGCCAATGCTTTAAATCAACTAAACTTGCTTCTGCACATCTAGACATTAATTTTTTTCTATGTTTTAGGTAATGAGCTAAGTTGTCTACTGCTGTAGCTGCTTCTACTTGCCAAAATGACCTCGCTGGTCCATCACCCATTTGCCTAATATACTCATATCGACTCTCTACAATACCAGTAGCTAATACAAGATTAACGGCATCATCTGAAGCAAACTTATCCCCCATTTGAGAACAAGTACTTTTAATCAAAGATTTCATCTGTGAAATACTAATCATTATGCAACCACCCAACTTTTGGCTTTTTTTCTAGTTTTTTGCCACTTTTTCTCTTTATTTTGCGATAAATTAGCAGGAAATGCATATAAATTCGCATAATATAGAGCCTCAATGGTATCATCGTGTGCCATTCTCGGTCCAAATGTAACAATTTCGTTAATTAAATCAAACTGATTCTCTTTAATAAATACTGCCCCTAGCGAAAAGCGACCAGAAAGACCACTATAAATACGATTTCTCTTCTGAGTCCCTCCTGGCTTCTCTGGGATAACAGCGATATTAAATTTGTTTAGCCTTCTTCTCTCGTCATTGAGAGCTTGAAATACCGACCTATTCATAGCTACATCTTCCACTGTGGAGCTTGTACAATTATACTTCTCATGAAGTTCCATAATATAATCAACAACTCCTTTTTTATCGATTATTTTACCTTTTTTATCTTTAGCTCCTAAAGTAGGAATACTTCTGTGCCTTTCATACTCTAAGACGTATAGATTATTATTGACATCCACCGCAACAACCATGATAACAGAAAAGTCAGACTCCTTAGTATCAATGTCAGTGGCAGGGTCACAACCAATAAAAGTATTAACAGGAATCCTTTCCCCATCGATACTAATGTAGCTTTGCGAGTCATGTCTTTCAAAAAATCCATCATAATATTGGATATGTTTATATGTCCAAACTGCATCTTCTTCACTTTGAACCTCCATCATATATTCTTGATAAAATTTAGAAGGAGTCCCAGAATCTCTATAGAACTTCTTCTTCTCTTCTAATTTGCTTATAGGAAACCAACTAGACCACAATGGAGAACCATCGTCTTGTATAGCTTTATAGGTTATAACTTTCCAAGCAAATTCTTTATTCCCCTTCTTAGCTTTTGCATGACTAGTAAGAAGATTATTAATAAATGAATCATAATGTACAGGAGTACCATTAACCCGTAGACGACCGGTATGAGGCTCAAGAGCAGGATAAACAACAGCAGTGACAAGGTTCGCATTTTTAGCTCTTGCATCTTGTGTAATAGTGTTTTGTTCATGTTCAAAGTCATCAAGTATAATTAGGTCGTATCTCTTATGAAGCTTTGCTCCTCCTCTAATACCTGCTACATTACTTTTACTAATAAGTTTACAACCATTTGTTAATTCTATATCTTCCTCAGTCCATTTCCTTCCTTTTAGCTTTCCAAAATAATAAAGAATTTTTTCGTTATATTCAAAATGATACTTAATATAATCCATATTTCCAACAGAAAGTTTCTGTGTAGCAGACACCCAAGCATAAAAGTGCATATCTTCATCAAGGAAACAAAAATCTTTTATTATACTAGCCTTAGTAAGAACTGTTTTACCATGACCTCTAGGAAGAATAATAGCCAACTGTTTACATTGTTTATTATCAATAGAGTCTGCCATTTCAAAATGAAATGCTGGAGTCTCACTTCGTAAGAAATCGTCAGGCAAGAATAATTTGCCAAAAGCAATTAAATCCTTACTTGCTAGTAGAAGTGCTTCTTCTGCTTCGCTTACGTTTTGACTGTTTATGTTCGCCATCTTCTTCTTTCTTCTTTATTTCACTTTGAATGAACTTACTCAATTTATCGTGAAGACCTTCCATACTTATGAAAGCTCCAAAAGTATTATCTATTAATTCTACTCTCTCTTGCAATTTTTTCATCCAATCTATTATGCTTGATTGCGTTGCCTGTATTTGAACTATAGCTTGGGTGATTTCCTTTATTGTTGGTTTTTCCCTCTTTCTCTTGCTCATAATATTCCTTATTGTATTGGTCTGCCGTTGTAGGCTCGACACAGTTATCGCATATCCCATCACTATTCATTGTAGGACTATCGCAGTCATGACACATGAAAGGTGTAGGCATTATTTACTTCTCAAGTATTTTAAATAGTCAGCAGCAGACTCTGGATTAAACATAGTTGTAATTAATCTATTGTCATCGTCTGCTTTAGTTGGGTCTATAATCGTTACTGGGCATTTGAATATATTTTGGTCAGGTAGCCCTTTCTCCTCAGCAAATCTATCTAATTCTTTGTATGACGCTATTCTTATAGCATGAGAAATCAATCCAGTTGATGGGTCTTTTAAAACTTGGTATCCACTAACATGAGTATGACCTGCTGTAAGCACATGGTCTCTCCATCCCATTTGGATAGCTTTTGATAATCCATGAGCAGTATTCCACATTGAATGTCCTGCAAAAGTATGTCTTGCATTTATCCTTACTTCTTTTTTGTTAGGAAATATCAAATTTAATCGAACTCCATTATTGTTAAATATTCCATTGCTTTGACTACAAATCCATTCCAAAGGGTCTCCAGCTCCACTCCAAGCATCGTGATTTCCCCCCACTAGATACAACCAATCTACTTTTGAAATAAAATGCTCGGTAAGTCTCCAAGACTCTTTAGCTGAAGTTGATTGTTCTCCATAAAGACGAGCTAATCTTCCAATCCAATTATTTTGATTATCTCCAATATTACCTGCAAACATTCCTTCTGTATTCTGAACTAAATCTGCGTGCATTAATAATTCAGCGATATTTGTACCATCATCATCTATATGAGGGTCACCAAAATGAGCTACACCAATCGGTCCATCTATATTAATTTTTACATTAACTAGTCTTTCATGATTTTTTGCATCACTCTTTAATGCATATTTTTTAATTCTATTTTCAATTAAATCTCCTATAGGTTCATTACCTGTGGGAGTATCTTCTATTGTAAAATCATCTAATAGCTTTTCTTTTTTAACAATAGCTTTCCATTTTCTAATTGTTCTTACATGAACTCCCATTACCTCAGCAGCATATCGGCTATTATACTTTTCTGCCAACTCAGCGGCTTTTTCATAATCTTTTTTATTAAATTTATAATTTGATGTATTAGGCATCCGATACTTCCTTTTTATCTGTTAAAAGTTCTCTCCTTGCACCCTTTAGCTCGTCTGGGCTAAACCCTTGAAACATTCCGACAACTCCTGTTTCAACTTTCTTGACTTGTCCACCAAGAGTTCCTATAGCTTTGCCTAGCTCCTTCAATGATTGAAGTGCTATATTTTGGTCATCGCTGAAGTCAGCTAAATGTTTTAAAGACCTAAGGACATATTCGTGATTTACCCCTAGAGCTTTAGCTACATCTTTTACATTTTTTTCAATTTCTTCCATGACTCTCCTCTGTTTAAGTAAAACTAATGCTTTTTTTCTAGCTTTTTCTTTGTCTTCCTCATTAAAAGCATCCATATAAGCTTTCACTGCGTCTGTCCCTACAGCTACAGTTGTCGCAAATATTTTTTCTTTATTAGTTGTGCTTGTTCTTTCTTTAACCCTACTATTTGTATTTTTAATTTTTTTTGAGAATGTATATCTATTAGGATGTTCATCAAAATTTGTATCCATCTTTGTCTTATCATTTCGAAGGAATGTCCCTACTACTGTTCTGACGTATCCTTTGCTATGTGTATAATTAGGTCTATCGTTTGGATGCTTAATCTTTTCACTTACTTTCAATAACTGACATATCCTACTGTCTTCATCAGCTACAACCCAATCTCCTTCTTTAGCGTTTTTCCAATCGTGTGATACGTTTTCCTCAGGGTGGTCTTTTTGAAATTCATCTATATCGTCATAGACGTAATGTTTAACCCCCTTTATCTTTCTATATTCCATATTATTTTATAGGCTTATTCTTTTTTGATTCCTCTTTGTACATTCGATATAGGCTATTTAATAAAGTATTAACTGGCTCAGGTATCTCATACATACTTCCATCTATTTCTATCATGACCAATTTACCAAATTGAAAATCTCCACTAGACATTTTTTCTAGACGTTCTTCTAATTCTTTTAAAGAATAATTTTTTAAAGTTTCAATTTCTTCTGCCATAAGATTCAATCAACAGCCTATTACATATATATATATATTATATATTATATTATATATATTATTTATTTTTCTTTTGCTTACTTTTCTTTTTAGCAAACTTGATTTTATCTATCTCAGCCTGAAGCTTTTTTAATTCTTCCAACTTTTTTTCAGCTTCATCACGAGCAACTCCCGTATATGCCTCTGGTCCAGATAAATCTTTAGATGTAATAGTCATAACATTCTCCCTTTTATTTGAATTAATATATGCTCTGCCCAGGTTATATACAACAAAAAATTATAGTATTTTGATACTCACCTATATATACACACCACCCCGGTCCTTTTATGTTTATTCTACCAACAAATTAAGTTAGAAAGGATAATAATTATGGTTGATTTTACTAACGGTCAGGTCACTTTCGTAGGTCAGGGTATAAAGTTACCAACTAAGGAGAGCATCGTAGCTGTTGCAGTTACCAATATACTTAGTACATCTAATAAGATAGAAGCGTGTATGGATGTAGCACTCCAAAAGAAGGCAACTAAAGGCTATAACATCTATGGCAGGCAAGAGCTTCGTAATCGTATCAATATGATGGGTAGCGTAGTCAAGCAGGTCACAGGTCTAATAGATGAGTACTGCACTAATGATAATCTAGATGACGCATTCTCTACGGGTAAGCAAACTATAGAGAAGATGGAGGCACTAGCACAGCCTAAGGGTACATATCAGATACCAGTCGAGCAGCTTAGGAAAGCTCTTGAGAATCATACAGGTGAATACCTAGACATTAACATATAACTATAAGGATATCAATAAGAAGGGAGCTATTACAGTTCCCTTTTTTTTATTTTATACTTATTTATTCTTATTCTACCATAAATAAAGATATAATCATATAAAGTACATATATATAGCATATTTAAATAACATGGGCATTAACATAAGGAGTAAGACTATGAGTTATCATAAACCTCAGAAGACTGTCATAACTATGATAGTTGAAGGATTATCAGGTATACTGTTACTAGCAATCATCTATGTAATACTAGTAGTAATGTTTATATTGGATGATGCACCATTCCATTAATTATTAAATCTGCGGAGTAGAGAAGAGGCGTAAGCCGTGGCATCTCGCCGGGCTCATAACCCGGAGGCTAGTTAGACGTGCATAAGTGGTTCGAATCCCACCTCCGCTACCATTTATATGAGTGACTGCTCAAGAGCTACTGGAAGCTTAATGGACTTCAGACAACAGTAGCTCACCCCTATTGTGGCTATTACTGCATCAGTAAAAGATAAAAGGGATGAATTATAGATAAGAGAAAGCCACATTTAAATGTTAACAAGGAGATAACTATGTACCAAACTGTTAAAATCCTAATTAACTATTGTGAACGTCAGATGGTTGAAACAAGACGTATCAATCCTGATTATTTACAATGCTTAACGAGGGTAATCAGTAATCTAAAGGAACTAGCAAGGTTCTGGTAAAAGAAGAGGGAGAGCAATCTCCCTTTTTTTTATGATTAACTGTAAAGTTAGTTAAATAATAGATAAAGAGTAAATGATGAAAGTCTATGCCAGTAAGATGTAAAAATGTGCGGATTACACTGGTTAACCGGCACGGGAAAGGCATTACCTTAAAAGCGGGTGTCACAGGAGGATAAATACATAATAATACGCCAATACTCTTAAACTTAGTCTAAACGATTCTTGATGATACAATAGACTCATCAGGAGAGATTAAAACATAACAGATGGTTTGAGGCAATTAAGTTGCTCAGTGTTTAAATATTAAATCGGTGAGTGTTGAAAATAAATAGAGAGTCAGGCGTGGCTCTCTTTTTTTATGAAAGGAGATAATTATGCCTAATAGAAATGCAAAGAGTCGAAAACAAAAAAGACGTAAGCTTAATGATACTCTAAAGAAAGAGGGTAGAACTAAAGCTCAACGTAATAAAATAGCTCGTAAGAGAGCAAAGGAGATATTATGACAGAACAAAATAAATTATACTCTGGTGTATTCTTCGATAATGGATTACATATGACTTGGGAGTTTGGACCAGACTGTACATTACCTCGTAATATAATTGGATTTGAAGACTTTAAAGAAGGTCAAGAACAATTAGTTCAATTATATGCAGTTATCCATGAAAAGTCAGTGGGATTATACGCTTGTTTCATAGTACTCGGTGTAGATAAAGTCTACAAACAGAGCGATACTGATAACCCACTTCATATAACTTTATATAATGGTAAAGATGCCTCTAGAAATCCTATTCAACCTAAAGTAGCTGGTGAATTATTAAATAGTTATAAAGAATCACTAGCAAGAGGTCATTCACCCATAGGATATTCTCCATTATCTAGTGTGTACACATGGATAGGTAAATGGGGATATAAAACTGTCAAATGAGTATCATAATATGGTTTTATGTTGACATAGGTGTAACAACCGACACAAGCCCTGATATACTCTCAGCTGTAATGGAAGATAGCAGACCTCACTGCCCACAAGAGCATAACAAGTGGTCTTCCAAATTCTTTTAAATAACATTAGCACATATCATAAAAATAAAGGAGATTAACTATGATAAACATGACAGATTTCAAGCCAATACCAGAATTTAATCCATTTAATCTAGATGATGTTGTTGTCTTAGATGATGATAATAAGCATTATAAAGATAAATATATTGATGCATATGATAGATTAAGAGATATGTATGCATATAACTATGAAGAGCTAGTTGATACTGATTATGATGAATTACATAAAATTCATTATTATGAGTGGTTATATAAATTTGATAGTTCGTCATAGTACTATCTCCAATGGGGATAACTTTAGCTGAGAAGTGAAGAGTTGGCTGGTTAGGTATTGCCAGAACAGGAAACTTGGTATGTGACTGTTTGCTATGGCTCTAACCAATCCCCTATTATTAGACTTGTCTTTCAGCACGTAAAATACTTAGATAATAATAACAATTAACATATTGTTTTATGATTTAATATATGTAAGGCAAGTCTATCTATTGATTAGGTATCACAGACTAGCAATGAGTTAAATATATGTGGTTTGAGTCTACACATATAGCCTAATCATCTATAATCGAGGAAAGTTTTGACGGCTATAAAAACCCAACAGACGGTGGTGTAGTGGCTAATCGAGTTTCAAACCTCGTATATCGGCAGGACACAAGACCCGATACCGTTATCGTTAATACTGTCAGTTAGCACGTGCAATTCAACTCTGTAAGCGAACAGTTAAGCAAAAGTTCTTTCCTCCTAACATTAAACCAAAGGAATAATTATGCAATTTGAAACTAATTATAAACCAATAGTTAAAAAATCAACACAAAAGACATTAATATTGGAAGCACTAAATAATGGCGCAGTATTAAGTCAAATGGATGTATATCAAGAACCATACAGATGTACAAGATTAGCTGCAGTCATTAATGTATTAAGAAAAGAAGGTTATAATATAATTACCAAAACTATAAAATCTAAGAATGGTAAATCGTATGGACAATATAGATTAATACCGAATAGGTAGATTGCCCATTGTATTTAAACCTTAATATTGTTAAATTTAGAAGCATTGGAAGGACAAAATATGATAGATATAGAAAACATTTATCATGAACATTTACAAGCAGAACAGGTTAAAAACTCAGAGAAATATAAAAAGTTTAAGGGTTATTTAAGTGCCTCGTCTGCTGGTTCATGCTATAGGAAACAATTACATAAGATTAGAGGAGATGACCAAGCTGAGCTTAAACCTAGAAATATGAGGTTATTAAGACTTGGTACTATTGTACATAATGACATTGAACAAGCAGTTAATACATGGGTTGATAGCAATGAGCCTGTTGATTTAAAAGTTTTAACTGAACACAGAATAATAATTAAAGAATTGAATGTATTAGGTCATCTAGACTTATGTACATACAATATATATGCTGGTGATGTTATTGGTAACATTGAAGTATGGGATTATAAAACTTGTGGTAGCTACAAGTGGAGATTGAAATATGGTAGAGGTGCAGTTAATAAGATTGATAAAAGATATGCACTTCAAGTAGCTACATATGGTATGGGAATGGGTAGAGAGTTAGGTGAAAGCGAAGTAACTCTTGGATTGTTATGGTATAATAAAGATACTAGTTCACTTCGTAAAGAATATATACCTGATACATGGATGGATGACGCACTTGAATATTGGACCGAGATGAAAGAAATAGGTGAAGAAGTTGAAAAGCCTGAAGACCTAGATGTAGGTGATGTTGGAGTACCATTTGATAACTGGGAGTGTAGATATTGTCCCTATCAAGGAACAGTATGTCCTGGATTAACTAGATAAGGAGAAATAGTATG
>Ga0098054_1000798_pt1 | contig 17522 bp, 11 predicted proteins | sample 16_taG_FD_75048 | JGI IMG/M metagenome (GOLD analysis project Ga0098054, IMG submission 75048) | Marine viral communities from the Subarctic Pacific Ocean - 16_ETSP_OMZ_AT15313 metaG | ecosystem: Environmental > Aquatic > Marine > Oceanic | place: Pacific Ocean | collected 2015-01-18
ACAAGTTAAAGAAATATCTGACAATATGATCTCTAAGCATAGCATAGATTAACAATTAACAATTAACAATTAAATTAAATTAAATTATGGCAAAACGAAAGACGGCAAAGGTCAAAGACCTTAAGCCAAGTAAAATCAATGATGAGCAGTTAGCAAAGCTACAAGGTGTTGTATCTGCAATAAATGAAAGTCACGCTAACTTAGGTAGGCTAGAAGTTCAAAAGCACCAAATACTTCATCAAGCAGAGCAAATGCAAGCTGCTATAAAAGAACTTCAACAGTCTCTTGAAGATGAATACGGTACTTGTAATATTTCTATTCAAGATGGTACTATAAAATACGAAGAAGATGAGCAAGCTAATTCGTAAAATCACAATAGGTAAAGATTATAAAATAGATGCTATGCATTACTCCGTAGGCCAAGAGGTCTATGGAGGGCATACTATCTGTGATATAATCGAAGAAGATGATAAGTTTTCTATCTATATCAGAAAAGGCAACGACGTGTTACCTTGGAAAGATTTTAACAAAAACATGGCTGTTTCAATTGAATACAATCTTCAATATTAATGAAAAGTGTCTATGACTTTGTTATAACGCCTGTTGGGCAAAGATACAACAACGTTAAGAAAGTTGGCGATAAAGACTTAATAGTTAACAGTGAGATATTTAACCATCAACACGTTAATAGGTTAGCTAAAGTTTTAGCTGTACCAACAGTTGGGCAAACAGACATTAAAGTTGGAGATGAAGTTATAGTTCATCACAACGTTTTTAGAAGATGGCACGATGTTAAGGGTAGAGAAAAAAATAGCAGAAGCTTTATAGATGAGCATACATACGTTGTTTCTATAGATCAAATATTTTTAATTAAAAGAAATAACAAATATACAGCTCCAAAAGGCTATTGCTTTGTAAAGCCTATTAAAGCTATTGACAAGTATAATACTGACTCTGAAAGACCTTTAGTAGGTATAGTTAAGTATACAGACGGAACAGTAGACTTAGGTGATCTTGTAGGTGTAAGACCAAACTCTAAATATGAGTTTATTATAGAAGGAGAGAGGTTGTATAGAGTACTATCTAGTTTTATTACAATTAAATATGAATATCAAGGAGACGAAGAAGAGTATAATCCAAGCTGGGCATAGAGCAGTTGAAGAGCTTATCAAAGTGGCTAAAGAAGCTATTGTTGATAGTGGTGATGATATTACTGCTGACAGACTTAAAAACGCCGCTGCAACGAAGAAACTCGCTATATTTGATGCATTCGAGATACTTAACAGAATACAAGAGGAAGAGGCGTTACTCGATGGAAAAGAACCTGAAGAGAAGAAAGAGCGTGTATTCAAAGGATTTGCTGAAGGAAGATCTAAATGAGTTACGAGCAGACACTATATAGTATAATTGAACCTATTAAGAAAACTACAATCAGTAGACTTAATAAAGGTAAAAAATGGGAGTACGGCTACAACAAAGAGCACGATGTCGTTGTTATTTCAAGAACTGGTCAAATAGGAGAGATATATGAGCTTCAAAACTTAAAAATAGCTTTACCAAAAGCGCCTAGCAATGTCCATGCTAATAAAGATAACAAATGGCGTAAGATACAATACCCTAAGCCTTTAGAAAAAATAAAGAATATATTTGATTGGAGATCATATCCAGAAGAGCAAAAAGAACAATGGTACGACTACATAGATGAAGAATTTAAAAGAAGAGATGAAGGTTTCTGGTTTCGCAATGCTGATGTTCCAACTTATATTACAGGAGCTCACTACATGTACCTCCAATGGTCGAAAATAGATGTTGGTGCTCCAGACTTTAGAGAAGCTAATAGGTTGTTTTTTATATTTTGGGAAGCTTGCAAGGCTGACAAAAGATGCTACGGCATGTGTTATCTTAAAAATAGGCGTTCTGGTTTTTCTTTTATGTCTTCAGCTGAAACCGTTAATTTAGCTACAATATCAAGTGACTCTAGATATGGAATACTATCCAAAAGTGGGGCTGATGCGAAAAAGATGTTTACTGACAAGGTTGTACCTATATCTATAAACTATCCTTTTTTCTTCAAACCTATTCAAGATGGTATGGATAGACCTAAGTCTGAGCTAGCGTATCGTGTACCTGCGAGTAAGTTTACCCGTAAGAAAATAGAGGTCAACGAGAAACTAGAGGAGATAAAAGGTCTTGACACAACGATTGATTGGAAGAATACAGGTGATAATAGTTATGATGGTGAAAAGCTGTCGCTGCTAGTTCACGATGAAAGCGGTAAGTGGGAAAGACCCGATAACATACTTAACAACTGGCGCGTTACTAAAACGTGTCTTAGACTAGGTAGTAGGATTATTGGCAAGTGCATGATGGGATCAACAAGTAACGCTCTTGATAAGGGTGGAGATAATTTTAAAAAGTTGTATCAAGACAGCGATGCAACAAAAAGAAATAGAAATGGTCAAACACGTTCTGGTTTATACTCTTTGTTTATCCCAATGGAATGGAACTATGAAGGATTCATTGATGAATTTGGAGCCCCTGTGTTTAATACTCCCGGACGAGACATTTGTGGACCCGACGGTGAACTAATAGACATAGGTATTATTGAGCACTGGGAAAATGAAGCTGATGGATTAAAAGGAGATCAAGATGGTTTAAATGAATTTTATCGTCAGTTTCCAAGAACAGAAGAACACGCTTTCAGAGATGAGGCGAAAAATAGTATATTTAATTTAGTTAAGATATACGAGCAGATAGATTACAACGAGGGTATTAGGAATAGCTCTGTAGTTAACACGGGTAATTTCCAATGGGTAAACGGAGTAAAAGACACAAAAGTAGTTTTTTATCCAGACCCAAAAGGTAGGTTCAACATTAGTTGGGTTCCACCTGTAGACCTTCAGAATAGAGTTATAATAAAGAACGGAGTTAAACACCCGGGTAATGAGCACGTTGGTGCATTTGGGTGTGATAGCTACGATATTAGTGGAACAGTAGACGGTAAAGGATCTAAAGGTGCTTTACATGGTTTAACAAAGTTTTCTATGGAAGACGCTCCACCAAATCATATGTTCTTAGAATACATTGCAAGACCACAAACCGCTGAAATATTTTTTGAAGACGTATTAATGGCTTTAGTGTTTTATGGTATGCCATTGCTCGCTGAGAACAATAAACCTAGATTGCTTTATTATTTAAAGCGTAGAGGATATAGAGGTTTTAGCATGAATAGACCAGACAAAACATGGAACAAGTTGTCTGTGGCAGAAAAAGAAGTTGGTGGTATACCAAACTCTAGTGAAGACATAAAGCAAGCTCACGCCGCGGCAATAGAGATGTACATACAAGACCATGTAGGCCACAAAGGTGACGGCGACTACGGCAACGTGTATTTCAACCAAACCCTTAACGAGTGGAGTAGGTTTGACATAAACAAGCGTACAAAGTTTGATGCCGCGATAAGTTCTGGTTTAGCTATAATGGCTTGTAATAGACATTTATATACACCTCATGCCGAAACAAAGAAACCAGCATTAAACCTTAACATATCAAGATATACTAACACTGGTAACACATCAAAAATAATAAAATAAAAATATGGCAGAGTCTGTTATAAAAAATTATTTCCCAAGTCAAGTCGTTAGCGACGCAGAAAAAATAAGTTACGACTACGGCTTAAAAGTAGCTAAAGCTATAGAGTCAGAATGGTTTAACGACAACAGCGGAACTGACAGATATGAAAGTTATCAAAATGATTTTCATAGGTTAAGATTATACGCTAGAGGAGAACAGTCAATAAAGAAGTACAAAGACGAGCTTTCTATAAACGGCGACTTATCATATTTAAACTTAGACTGGACGCCGGTGCCAATTATACCTAAGTTTGTAGACATTGTGGTTAACGGCATAGCAGAACGCGTATACGATATTAAAGCGTATTCTCAAGATCCTAATGGCGTTGCTAAACGAACAGAGTATATGGAAAGTATACTTGGCGACATGGCAGCTAAAGAAATGAATGACTTTGCGGCTGAAGAGTTTGGCATGAACTTGTATGAAAACGATCCTGAAACTTTACCACAGACACAAGAAGAGCTAGAGCTTCACATGCAGCTAACTTACAAACAGGCCGTAGAAATAGCTGAAGAGCAAGCTATAAAAGTTTTAATGGAAGGCAACAAGTACGATTTAATTAAAAAGCAATTTTTTTACGATCTAACTGTATTAGGTATTGGCGCGGTAAAAACTAGTTTTAACACGTCTGAAGGTGTGGTTATAGACTATGTTGACCCAGCTAACTTGGTTTACTCTTACACAGAGTCTCCTTACTTTGATGACATATATTATGTTGGTGAAGTTAAAACAATACCTATAAATGAATTAGCTAAACAATTTCCGCATTTAGAGGAATCTGATCTAGAAGAAATAAACGAAACAAACTCAGCTCCTCAGACTAATAAACATAGAGGTGGAGGTTATGAGAATCAAGACAACAACAAAGTTTCTGTACTGTATTTTAATTATAAAACGTACATGAACGAGGTGTATAAAGTTAAAGAAACAGGTAGTGGGGCTAATAAAGTTATAGAAAAAGACGATAGCTTTAACCCGCCTGAAGACGCTGAAAACTTCTCTAAATTACAAAGATCAATAGAGTGCTTGTACGAAGGCGCTATAGTTTTAGGGACAAACAAATTGCTTAAATGGGAGATGTCAAAGAACATGATGAGACCTAAAAGTGATTTTACTAAAGTTAAAATGAACTACAGTATCGTAGCGCCTAGAATGTACAAAGGTAAAATAGAGTCTTTAGTTAAGCGTATTACAGGTTTTGCAGATATGATTCAGCTTACACATTTAAAGCTGCAGCAAGTAATGTCTAAAATGGTTCCAGATGGTGTTTATCTTGACGCTGATGGTTTAGCTGAAATAGACTTAGGTAATGGAACCAACTACAGCCCACAAGAAGCTTTAAACATGTTCTTTCAGACAGGTAGTGTTATTGGAAGAAGCTTTACTTCAGAAGGTGACATGAATCCAGGTAAAGTACCTATTCAAGAAATAACGTCTGGATCAGGCGGCAACAAAATACAAGCGTTAATAGGTAATTACAACTATTACTTGCAGATGATACGTGATACGACCGGGCTTAACGAAGCTAGAGACGGTAGTACTCCTGACGAAAGAGCTTTGGTTGGCGTTCAAAAAATGGCGGCGGCTAACTCTAACACAGCCACTAGGCATATATTAAACTCTGGTTTATTTTTAACAACCGAAGTAGCTGAAGCTTTATCTCTAAGAATATCTGATATAATAGAGTATTCTCCAACTAGAGACGCTTTTATTCAAAGTATTGGCGTACACAATGTAGCTACGCTAGAAGAAATGAGCAACTTACACTTATATGACTTTGGTATATTTTTAGATTTAGCTCCAGACGAAGAAGAGCAGGCAAAGCTAGAAAATAACATACAACAAGCTTTAGCTCAACAGACTATAGACTTAGAAGATGTTATTGATTTAAGAGAAATAAAGAATATTAAGCTAGCTAATCAACTTCTTAAAATACGTAGAAAGAAGAAGATGCAGAAAGATCAGCAAATTCAACAACAAAACATTCAAGCACAGTCTCAAGCTAACATACAGCAGCAGCAGGCTTCTGCACAGATGGAAGTACAAAAGCAACAAGCTCTTAAACAAGCTGAAGCTCAACTAGCTCAAATGCAAGCGCAGTTAGATGCTCAAAAACTACAAGCAGAATCTGTTATTAAAGAGAGGCTTATGGCTCAAGAGTTTCAGTACAACATGCAGTTAAGGGCTATGGATAGCCAAGCGCTTGTTAATAGAGAGAAAGAAAAAGAAGATCGTAAAGACAATAGAACTAAGATTCAAGCTTCCCAACAGTCAGAGCTTATAGATCAAAGAAAGTCAGGTAAACCACCTAAAAACTTTGAATCATCAGGTAATGATACTATTGGAAGTGGATTTAATTTAGGTGGTTACGATCCTAGATAAATTACTAATTTATATTTTATATTATGGAAGAAAACGAAAACGTAGTCGAAGAGACTACACAAGAACAGGCTGTAGAGACAGTTGATGAAACTAAATTTGAAAGCGCTGGCGATGACAGCGTTTTTAAAGTAGACTTAAGCAAAGACCCAACAGAACCTAGTGATGAGCAAGATCAAGTTGAAAATGACGGAGTTGACGAGGCAAGAGTGGTTGGAAGCGATGAAAGTGCCGACACCGTTGAGAAACAAGAAGAAGTACAGGAGGAAAACGAAACACAAGAATCTCCAGTATTAGAAGAAATAACCGATGAAGAGCCGAACGAGGCTTTGAAAGAGTTGGTAGATGAAGTAGAAGAAGCTGTAGAAGAAGCTGAAGCTACTGGTCAGCCGCTACCAGAAAACATTCAGAAGTTAGTTGACTTTATGAACGATACTGGCGGTACGCTAGAAGACTACGTTAGCCTAAACAAAGATTACTCTGGTTTAGATAACTTAACTCTTTTAAGAGAATATTATAAACAGACTAAGCCTCACTTAAACGCGGAAGAAATAGACTTCATGATGGAAGATCAATTTTCTTTTGACGAAGAAATAGATGAGGATAGAGATGTTAGAAGAAAGAAATTAGCTTTGAAAGAGCAAGTTGCTCAAGCAAAGAACCACTTGGAAAGTGTAAAATCCAACTACTATGATGAAATTAAAAATGGCTCAAGGTTGACAACAGAGCAGCAAAAAGCTATTGATTTTTTCAACAGGTATAACAAGGAGTCGGAAGAGTCCAACAAAGTAGCTGAAAAGCGACTTAATACTTTTAAACAAAAGACTGATAATCTTTTTAACGACAAATTCAAAGGTTTTGAATACAACGTCGGTGATAAAAAGTACAGGTTTAATGTTAAAAATAAAGAGTCGGTTAAAGAAACACAGAGTGACATTAACAACTTCATCAAAAAGTTTTTGAACGAAGACAATACAATCTCTGACGCTAAAGGTTATCACAAATCTTTATACACGGCTATGAACCCAGATGCTATAGCACAGCATTTTTACGAGCAAGGCAAAGCTGACGCTCTAAAAGATAGTGTTGCTAAAGCTAAAAACGTTAGCATGAATCCTCGTCAAGAACACGGCGGAGAAGCTAATACTGGCGGATTAAAGTTTAAAGTTTTGGGCCAAAATTCTTCTGATTTTAAGTTTAAAATTAAAAACAGAAAATAATTTATTAACCCATTTAAAACTATAAAAAAATGGCAATATCAAGTGCAAACGGAATAGACGCAGCGCCTAGAAAACAGACGCTAAACTCTAATTACGTTGATTTTACAAGTTCAGCTACTGAAGGCTGGGCACAACAATACTTACCAGACTTAATGGAGCAAGAAGCTGAAGTCTATGGTAAAAGAACTATCGCAGGATTTTTAGCTCAAGTAGGTGCTGAAGAGCCTTCTGCTTCTGACCGAGTAGTTTGGTCTGAACAAGGTCGTCTACACTTAGCTTACACTGCTACTTACAATGACAACAACACAGACTATACTATCGTTAATGACGTAGATGGAAATACAGTTGGTGCAAACCACGGTATTAGAGTAGGTGATATGGTTATCATGTCTGTAGCTGGCGCTACTGCTAAAGGTTATGTTTCTGCAATCGATCCAGATGATGACAATGATGATCAAATTAGAGTTATCGCTTATGGAGCTGCAAACATGGCTACAGCTTTAGGGTCTACTGCTACTACAGCAGGAGCTGTAAGAATCTTAGTTATTGGTTCTGAATTTGAAAAAGGAACTGACGGAAGATCAGCTGCTAACGCGCCAAAATTCAAGTCTCACTCAAACAAGCACATCATTATGAAGGACTTCTACGAAGTATCTGGATCTGATGCTGCTCAAGTTGGTTGGGTTGAAATTTCTGGTGAAGAAGGTCAAAGTGGTTACTTATGGTATTTAAAAGCCGCAGGTGATACTAGAGCTCGTTTCTCTGATTATTTAGAGATGACTATGCTAGAAGCAGAAAAAGCTGTTGATGGCGCTGGAGCAATTGGTGGTACTGATCAAAGTACTTCTGATGGTACTGAAGGTTTATTCGCTGCTATCGAAACAAGAGGTCACCAATCATCTGGTGTTACTGGTGTTAATGCTGCTACTGATTTAGCTGAGTTTGATCAAATTTTAGCTACATTCGACCAAAACGGTGCTATTGAAGAAAATATGTTATTTGTAGACAGAGGAACTTCTCTTGCTATAGATGATATGTTAGCTTCTATGAACTCTTATGGTGCTGGTGGTACTTCTTACGGTGTTTTTGACAACCAAGAAGATATGGCGTTAAATTTAGGTTTCTCTGGGTTCCGTAGAGGTTCTTACGACTTTTATAAGTCTGACTTCCGCTACTTGAACGACAAAGGAACTCGTGGAGCTCTTAATGATACTGTAAGCAACATTCGTGGAGTTGTAATTCCAGCAGGCGTATCTTCAGTATATGACGAGCAATTAGGAAAGAACCTTAAGCGTCCTTTCTTACACGTGCGTTACCGTCAGTCTGAAACTGAATCTAGAAAATACAAAACTTGGGTAACAGGTTCTGTAGGAGCTATGACTTCAGGAAAAGACGTTATGGAAGTACACTACTTATCTGAAAGATGTTTAGTAGTACAAGGTGCTAACAACTTCATGTTGTTAAACTAATCACACTATTATTAAGGTCGGGAGCTTCGGCTCTCGATCTTTTTTTTTAATTATTATTATATTATATCATGGCAAAAAAACAAACAAAAAAAGCTGAAGTAGAACAGCCAGAAATAAAAGCTACAAATGAAATGCAAGAGGTTGTTATTAAAGAACCTGTTGTTGATAAAGAAAACAATAAAAAGAGTTGGGAGATAAAAGATAGAATGTACTATCTTAGAAATAACAAAACTCCACTAACTTATTTAATAAGAGGTAGTAATATTTTTTATTTTGATGAAGAGTTAGGCTACGAGCGTGAGTTAAAGTACACTTCCAATCAAAGAACTTGTTTTGTAGATGAAATGAAAGGAGAGCAACGACTTGAACACATTGTATTTCAGAACGGTCAGTTGTTTGTTCCTAAAACAAAAACGGTATTACAAAAGCTTTTGAGCTTATACCACCCGCACAACGGAAAACTGTTTGAAGAACATAAACCAGTTGAAGTTGCTGCTCAGGAAATTGACATTTTAGAATTAGAAGTAGAAGCTTTAGTAGCTGCAAGATCTTTAGACATAGATATTGCTGAAGCGGTAATGCGTGTAGAATTAGGATCTAAGGTAACAGAGATGAGTTCTAAAGAGCTTAAAAGAGATTTACTGTTATACGCTAAAAGAAGTCCTTCTTTATTCTTAGAACTTGTTAATGACGACAATGTTATGTTAAGAAACTTTGGTATTAAAGCGACAGAGCTAGGAATATTAAAACTTTCTAACAATCAGCGTGATTTTCTTTGGGGATCTAACGATAGAAAACTAATGACGGTTCCGTTTGATGAACACCCATATTCTGCTTTAGCCGCGTGGTTTAAAACAGATGAAGGTATGGAGATATACTCCAACATAGAAAAGCGATTAAACGCGTAATCATCTTATGGTAGAGCAGCCACTCTCCGGGGTGGTTGCTTAACTATAAAAATAAAACATAATGGCGCAATTTGCAAACGTAGACACGGTATATCAAACAGTGTTAGCATTAGCTAACAAAGAACAAAGAGGTTATATCACGCCTCAAGAGTTTAATTTATTCGCCAGACAGGCTCAGATGGAAATATTTGAGCAATACTTTTATGATCTAAATCAAGCTAAAAGATCGATTCCAAGTTCTTTATCTGAGTTTACTCCTGATGCTATAGAAATCATAGAAGAAAAGTTGTCTAGATTTATTTACCACGCACCTCTATCGCCTCAAGGCAGCGGTTATGCTTTGCCAAACGATTGTTATAAGGCTTCTTCAGTAGACATTACTACATCTAACAGTTTCGTGCACGTAGAAAGAATAACTAGAGATGAAGCTATTAAAATAAGCTCTAGCGGTTATTTAACTAAACCTACGAGCTCGAGGCCTTATTATTATCAACTTCAAAACACAATATTTATAAATCCTAACCCGTTAACAAATCTAGATAACTTTTCTTCTACAACGTTAGGTTCGTATGGCGGTGAGGCTGCCACTGTAAAGTTTTCTTATTACAAGAAGCCTCAAGATCCTAACTGGACGTATATGGTTGTTAACGATAAAGCTATATACAACTCAAACAACTCAACAAAGCATTTTGGACTAGACAAATCAGAAGAAAGAGACTTAGTTTTAAAAGTACTTCAGATGGCTGGTGTTTCTATAAAAGACTTTAGCTTAGTTCAGGTTGCTGGGCAAGCTGATCAAAATACAGTTTTACAACAAAAAAGATAAATAAATGGGCTACATAAACAACACAGATTTTGACTATTACGAAGCTGGTGACCTAGGTGGTTATCAGTTTGTTTCTTTAGACGACATTATAAGCCAATTTATGATAGTGTACGTTGGTGATGAAAAAATAATAAACAACGTTAGTAGAACCGACGTTCAGTTTCACGCGTATAGAGCTTTAGCCGAACTTTCTTTTGACACGCTTAGGTCAGTTAAAGCGCAGCAAATAGACGTGCCGCCTAGCTTGACAATGATGCTGCCAAAAGACTATGTCAACTATACTCAAATCAGCTGGGTTGATTCTGCTGGTATTAAACATCCTCTATACCCTACTAATGATACTTCTAATCCGTTTCAAATTACTCAAGATGATGATGGAAGCTACGACTATAATATTGATACTTCAAGTCAGTTTAAGTTAAACAAACAAAACGGTTGGACCAGAAATGCTAAAGGTTTAACAGGAATTGTAGTAGGTGATAATTTGCTTTCGCCTAAAGAAGATTTTAACACTATTATTCAACGACCACACAACTTCAACAAAGTAACTCAAGTAGCTTCTTTTGTCACTCATTGTTATAAAGCAATAGACGTGACAGACTTTGAAGTTTTTACTTTTCAAGCAAATGTTAGCACTGTAGCCGCGTCTACACAAACTATTGACACAGCAGTACAATACACTCATGGTATTAGTGGTAGTACTGTAAACGGTGCAACAGGAACTTTTAACACACCACCAACAACTGTTAGAGTAGGTTTAAGTTCGCAGCCGCCTTCAGGATTTGTTACTACCACTAAAATGGGAGGTCAGCCTATTACCCCCAACTTACTACCAGATTATTTTGACATAGGTTATTTAGAGTGGTCAGCTGGAGTAGAAAATGGCGTAAAAATTTCAGACGCTATAGACGTATCTAGTATTCAAGGTGAAGTTTACCTTACTATTATAAGTATAGCTTTGTGGGAAGAAAACGATGCTGAAGATGCAAAAGCTGTTAGTACAGTGTTAGGAGTTGAGTCTACAGTTTCTTCTATAACTCTAAATTCAGCTTTGCCTATAGGAAAATTATCTACGCCAAACGAGTTTGAGTCTTCTACTTGGACTAACTACAAAGCTAACACACCTCACGAAAATCAAACTGAAGACTACGAAGATGATACTTACTGGCCTCAGCAAGGTGAAAGATATGGTCTTGAACCAACAAGAGCTCAAATAAATGGTTCTTATTATATTGACCAAAGGTTAGGAAAAATTAATTTTAGCTCTAACATTGCTGGAAAAACTGTGATATTAGACTATATAAGCGATAGTCTTGGCACTGATGGTGAAATGCAAGTTCATAAGTTTGCTGAAGATGCTATGTACAAGTGGATAACTTATGGAGTGTTAGCTAGCAAGCTTAACGTTCCAGAGTACATAGTTCAACGAGCTAAAAAAGAGAAGTTTGCTTCAACAAGACAAGCTAAATTAAGGCTTTCAAATTTAAAGCCTAAAGAGCTGATTCAAATACTTAGAGGAAAGTCTAAGCAAATAAAACACTAGTACATGGCTGAGATTAAAAACACATTTCTAAAAGGTAAAATGAATAAAGACCTTGACGAAAGATTAGTGTCTAAAGGTGAGTATAGAGACGCTATGAACGTTGAAGTTTCTACTTCTGAAGGAGCTAACGTAGGTACAGTTCAGAGTATTTTAGGTAATACTATTGTTGGAGGAAATTTAACAAGCGATGACTTTACCTGTGTAGGCTCTATTTCTGATGAGAAAAACAACAGGTTCTACTGGCTAGCTTCTTCTAAAGACGTTGATGTAATACTAGAGTGGAACGACTCAGAACAGACTTCTTCTTTAGTTTTTGTTGATCCTAACAAAAAAAATAGCAATTCAGCTTTAAACTTTCCAAACACGCATGTCACTGGAATAAATATAATCGACGACTTTTTGCTTTGGACAGACGGCATAGGTGAGCCTAAAAAAATAAACGTTAGAAAAAGCAAGTTAGGTACTAATCAATCTCAATCTCCTATAGCAGAACACACAAAGCTAGTTGTAAACGGTGTTGCTACAGAAGAGCTTGTTACAGAGAAATATATTACGGTAATAAAAGACAGCCCTAAGTCTCCACCTTCTGTAAAGGTAAACTCTAATAAAGACAGATCAGAAAGAGGTATATTCGAAAAAGTTCTACCTAGATTTTGTTATAGATACAAATACGCTGACGGCGAATACTCTTCTTTTGGACCTTTTACAAGTGTAGTATTTAGCGCTAATCACAAAGAAGACGCTAACGGTAAGAGCTATTATTCAACAAAAGAAAGCAGAAACTTATCTATGGCTAACTCTATAGACTCTGTAGAACTAATGGACTTCGTGCCTTTTAACATACCTAAAGACGTTGTTCAAGTTGACTTACTTTACAAAAGCGAAAATTCAAACGTAGTTTATTCTGTTGCTAACATAAAAACTAAGGACAAAGAGTTTACAGCAGAAGGGTCATATCAAGGCGTAGATGAGATATATAGAGGTAACATACAAGAAAAAAACAAAGGTAGATACTTAATAACTACAGAAAACATATATGCCGCTTTACCAGAGAATCAATCACTAAGACCTTGGGACAATGTGCCTAAATCTGCTAAAGCTCAAGAAATAACTGGTAACAGAGTTGTGTACGCAAACTACAAGCAAGGCTATGACGTTGATGGCGGTTTCGACTTAAGCGCTAACTACGAAAAGAGAAACACTAGAGAGACTAGCTTTTTAGAAGGAGGAGTTGAAACTATAAAGTCATTGAGAGACTATCAATTAGGCGTGGTGTATGGAGATGATAGAGGTAGAGAAACGCCGGTGTTTTCGTCAAGCAACAGCTCTGTTAAGATACCTTGGTTAAACGAAAGATATAAGACCCCCAACTATTATATGCCTTTGTCTTTGACAGGCGCTTTAAAAACATCAGCTCCAGATTGGGCTTCGTATTTTAAGTTCTATGTAAAAGAAACTTCTGGCGAATACTACAACTTGATAATGGACAAGCTGTATATACCTTCTTTGAGTTCTGAGTTTAAAAACAAAGAAGATCATGTTTGGCTATCTTTTCCATCTTCAGAAGTAAACAAAATAACAAAAGAAGATTACTTGGTATTAAAAAGAGTAGACTCGTCTATTATAGTCCCCGTAGAGCAAAAAAGCAGGTACAAGGTGATAGATATATCTGCAGAGCCACCAGAGTCAATAGCTAACATTTATCTTCCTTTGGGTGAAGCCGAAAATACTAATGGAACAGCTTTAACACCTCAAGTAGACGACGCTGGAGTAGCAATACCAGACTCTGGTTTATTTCAAGACGCAGCATACAGGATAGATAAAGAAGTTGATGTTATTCAAATCGACAAAAGCACTTGGTTCTCTCTTGGCTACCCTATTATACGAGGTATGGGTTCTAATGAAAGCACTACTTCTGGTGTTACTAATAAAGAAGATGTAGACAATTTATACGTATCTTGGAAGCGTGAAGAGCCCGGAGGCTTTGAAACTCATTCTAAAAGATATAGAGTTGCTTCCGTTGAAATTGGACAAGCTTTTAGGTTAAAGTTGGCTGAAAAAATATCTTACGACGACGCTATATTAGCTAGTAACCCTGATGATGTAGATAATGGCGATGATGGTATTATAGATGGAGCTACATTAAACCCTAATTTAGTTTTTAGTATATTTAGAAAAGAAAAACTAGATGGTGAAGAGTTTGCTGGAAAGTTTTTCGTTAAAATAGCTTCTGACAACGTAATAAAAGAAAAAATATTAAGCTTAAATGCTTCTTTGTCTAAAAGCAAGTTTATATCTGCTTCTAGCGGTTTTGGTTGGTGGTACGACGATGCTAGCGGCACATTTGAAACTGAGACTTTGTTAAACTCTCCTACTATAGCTACAGAGCCATCATACGTTCCTAGTGATTTAAACGCTGTTGACGGTATAACGAACACGTCTGCAGAATGGGAGGCATTTCTTACGGCTGGGTACGGAAAAAGGTTTTTTATAGACAACATGCACATGGCCGCCGCTAATGTTTCTTCTAATAGTTACGCTAAAGAAGCTGGTCAAGGGATAACAGCTAACGATGTCATTTACAGCAAGCCAGAGTGGAACAGCGACTTCAATCCTGACGACGACGCTTACCCTTGGAACTTAGATCAAAACACTACTTGGGCATTTTCTAAAATAGGTAATCCTCAGTGGGTTAGTAGAATAAGAAATTTTATCCCTGGAATAATAACAACAAGTTCAGACTACATAAGCGGTCACTATGTCTGGAAAGACGATATATACGATTCTACATCTACAAACAAAACTTACGGCGAAGAAGCTGGAGGTCACTTTATGCATCTTTCGTTTTTTGCTCCTGGAAAAAACCTGCACGATGGCAACTTTGACGGATCAAGCAATTTAGATAATGTAGATGTTGCTGGTGAAAACAGCTTGGCTGGATTATTAAAAGGCATATGGGGAGGCGGCGCGTTCACAGATGAGTTTGGCGGCTCTCTTGGTAACGATATTGATAATAATCCTGTTAAGTTTATAGAGCTTGAAAACAATTATATTGGTGATGATCCTGCTGGTGACGCACCTGGACCTGGCGTTGGCAAAGGCTACGACTTAAAGTATAGAGAGTATCACGAAAGACAGTGGGACCCAACTTATTCTACTGGTCGATGGTCGTTTGGTAGCGCTAGCGAAGTAGATAGAGCACTAGAAGAGTTTATAGCAAACTTAGTTGTAGGTAAAAAGTTTAAGTTTAAAAATGACGACTCACCTTTTGAAGACTCGTTGTACACTATACTAGACGTTTCTGTAAAGCACGTTTATAACCACACTCCGTGGAAAGCTAAGTGGTCTTACAGCGCTGAGGGAGTTCCAGTAAGAGGCGGAGATAGCGTTGAAGAAGCTGCTGTAGCTTGGGCTAAAGCTAAACTAACAAACACAGTTGATGGTGAAGACACAGCTCTTATTAATAAAATAAAAGAGTTTGGTCAAGCTAGTAATAGAAGAACAGTGTACGTTTTAAGGCTAGACAAAAACCCAGCTAACGCTGGACTAAACAGCCCTATTGTTGGAGGTTCGCATCCCAATGCAGATCTTAACACTCTTGCTAAAATACAGTTTATAGACGAAAAAGCTCACGCTGCTTCTACGTTTACAAGAGACGCTTCCGCTATTTTTGAGACAGAGCCTAAAGACTCTTTGGATTTAAACATATTTTACGAGGCTAGTCAAGCGATACCTACGTATTTAACGTTAGATAACGCTAGTCAATTTGCGCCTGTTGGTTGTAGAGTAGAGTTTTTAGATTTACCTCAAGCAAGAAGAGGCCAAGGCATACTAACAGACGTAATACACTTAACAAGATGGTTTGAGTATGCTGACGGTAGCTTAGTGTTTGAAGTGCAAACAGAAAACGGAGTAGGAACAAACGCTAGAGGTTTTAATAAGTTTAACAAAAACGATGTAGCAATAAACTATGCTGACGCTAGAGTTAGATTTTATAGACCTGATGGAAGTTTTACTACGTGTAGACTAGGCCCTCCAGTAACAGACACAACTGCTGGCGAAATAACAACTAATCAAGGCGTAACTTTAAAAAGACAATTTATAGCTAATAGAGTAGTAGACGTTAGCGAAGAGACTGGATTAAGCTGGTCGAACTGCTTTACGTTTGGCGATGGTGTAGAGTCTAATAGAATTGAAGATGACTTTAATGCAAGCTTTATTAAAAATGGAGCTAAGGCCTCTACTACTTTAGACGAGCCTTATTCAGAAGAGCATCGTAAGTATGGCTTAATATATTCAGGCTTATACAATGCTAGTTCAGGTTTAAACAACTTGAATCAATTTATACAAGCTGAGAAAATAACAAAAGACCTAAACCCTACATACGGTAGCATACAAAAGCTTTTTTCAAGAACATCAGATTTAATAGCTTTTTGTGAAGATAGAGTTGTAAAGATACTAGCTAACAAAGACGCCGTGTTTAACGCTGACGGTAATCCTCAGCTTGTAGCTACAACAAACGTGCTAGGACAAGCAACACCTTTTGTTGGAGACTATGGTATATCTAAAAACCCAGAGTCTTTTTCTTCAGAGTCATACAGAGCTTACTTTACAGACAAGCAGAGAGGCGCTGTGCTTCGATTGTCTATGGACGGTTTAACTCCAATATCAGACGCTGGCATGCATGACTACTTTAGAGATGAGCTTCCAAAAGCCGGTGTAGTATTAGGTACTTACGACGAGTACAAGAGGCAATACAACGTAACTTTTAAAGAGTTTGTTTACAACAATATATTAAAAAACTCATATCTATCTGAAGGCGCAGAGCTTAACACAGCTCAGTTCACTAGTCAAGTTTTACTAAACCCTAACTTAGATACTGGTGCTAACTTTGTACCAACTGATATTAATCAAATATATTTAGATGGTGGTGCTAATGTGCCGGTGTTAAATCCTAATCTTGAAGCTGGTGTAAAAATAACATATTTTCCAGGAATTGACGTTGGAGGTATAACTGCTTTTTCAGAACAATTAGTTGTAACACAACCGCAAATAGAAGTCGACGACACTGTACCCAACTATGGGCCTATATTAGTTAACGCTAACGCAGACGGTAACAATGTAATAACAGGCTACGCAGATGTAACTACTCAAGAACAACAAGACGCTGAATTTCCAGACTACAGTGGTACTGGGTATATGCTTAGAACTGAGTATGCCGAATTTGACAACGTTATAGGAAGTGATACTGGATTTACATCAAGTGCTGGTAGCACAGAAAACTTTTTAGCTGGATTTAGCGGCTCTAGTGTAACAAGTGAAATGGCTACACCTAGCAGTCAAAGTCTTGGATCTGCGCCAAATTCAGCCGTTGTCTTAGGGCCTGGCGATGCTTTTACTTTTCCAGGTCAACCTCAAGATGGATCTTGGAGTACTCAAACATTAAGCGACAATGTTAGCGCTGCGTATCCACAAGCTACAGACTTTACTGTTTTTCATGGAGAAGAAATATGGATTAGAATAAACTATCAAGTTAGATGGATG
>Ga0098054_1000799_pt1 | contig 17517 bp, 32 predicted proteins | sample 16_taG_FD_75048 | JGI IMG/M metagenome (GOLD analysis project Ga0098054, IMG submission 75048) | Marine viral communities from the Subarctic Pacific Ocean - 16_ETSP_OMZ_AT15313 metaG | ecosystem: Environmental > Aquatic > Marine > Oceanic | place: Pacific Ocean | collected 2015-01-18
AATGGCAGTTACAGAAAAAAGAATTAATAACATTGAAAAGACTTTGAGTAGACAAGACGAACAAATAGCTAGATTATTCTCAGACGTGTCTGCAATCAAGACAATGTTCGCTCAAGTTAAAGGTATGTTCATTGGAGGAATAGGCATTATCGTGCTATTACAAGTTGGACTATTGGATGCGTTAAAAGTATTTATGTAATATGATTACTTTCCTTACAAACATAGCTCCAATAGCTTTAGGATTTGTAGCTAAACTGTTTGCTTTAAAACAACATGCCGCATCAGAGAACCAAAAGCTCATGATGCAGGGCCTACAAGCTAGAAACGATTCAATTAATCAAGCACGCGATAGAGCAGAAAAAGAGTCTCCGATGGCGGCCCTTAATCGTAGAGTAATAATTTTCGTTATTCTTGCTCTGATAATATTCACTCAAGTAGCTCCACCTTTAATGAACATACCAACAGTAGTGCCAACTGTAGTAGAAGGCTTCAGTTTTCTTGGTATTAAGTTTGTTCCGGATGTTATTGAGTACGTAACAATACAAGCAGGTTCAGTATTAAAGCTAAACGAGGTTTTCTCATGGGCCACCATGATAATCGAGTTTTATTTCGGCGCACAATTAGCCAAAAAATAAGGAGAAAATATGTCATTAAAAATAGAATATCAAGATATGCCACACATGAAGCCAGTACCAATGGAAACAAAAAGTAAGGGTTTATTTGGTGGTATTTGGTTGTGGATAGCAACAACTAGGAAGTGGGAGATAGTAAAGGATTGGAAATTTTCAATTACACATGAAGGTAATACTCATCCAACCTATTATCAGATACCTAAAGGATTTATCTTCGATGGTGCTTCTGTGCCTAAGTTTGCTCGTAGTTGGCTGAGTCCTATGGGGGTGCTATTATCAGGAGGCCTGTGCCATGATTATATCTATAAATTCGAGGTTTTAAAGCTAGGTGGTAAGAAGGGTTATACAGCTAAGATGACACAAAAAGAAGCTGACCAAATATTTAGAGATGTATGCATTCATGTTAATGGATTTAAAGTAATTAATTACCTAGCATATTATGCATTGAGACTTGGTGGATTTATGGCTTGGAATGGACACAGAAAAAGGAATATAAAACCTGTTTAAATGGTTCTCAAAGCTAGTTTTAATAAATCTTGTTCTTTATCTTTCTTTGTTTGTTCTATTATCTTGGCTTTTGATTTTCTAGCTTTACCGCCTTTACTGGGATTGTAAGGTGCAAAAACTTTCTTAGGGTCTATGTGGCGATTTAAACGATTACGTGCCGCAGACTCTGTTATTCCAAGTTGATTGGCAAGCTCACGTGTTGTGACAACTTGCCCATCACTCAAAGTGTACTCAATGGTTCTTAACGCTCCCATTAGATAATGTACCTTTCATATTGTGCAAACCACATAGCAATGTAAAGTGCTGAACCAGTTATCACCCAAATGCAAATGTGTTTAAGTATCTTTGCGGCATTTATTAAATCTTTCATAGCTTCTCCTTAAAAATTTGTACAGTAAAAAATCATTTTCGTACAGTAAAAAATTATTTTGTACGCTTAAAAATTATTTTCGTACAGTAAAAAATCATTTTGAGTCAATGATAGTATTGATTAGAGCATTTCTAGTATCAGTAAATACAGCTAATCTTTTGGCAAGTATCTTAGACTCCTCATCACCTTTAAGCAATGCGCTCAAAATATCCATAGCTCTTTCCCCGGTAGTTTCCTTGTCAGCAAACTTCATCAAATCTTCATCAGAAAAACGCTTAGTCTTCATCAGGATAACTCAAGCTCATTAATAACATAACAATTCCTGCACTCACTAGACCTGTGCCAATGAGTGCCAGTAATGGTACAAAAGTCTCAAACAAGAAGGTCATAATTTTCCTCAATCAATCGTTTAATTGATTTTCTCTTGTCTAATTCAACACCCTGCCGGCGCATCGAACGCTCTAGTGTAGATTTTGAAAAATTTTCCTCTATATATTCCTTGTTCATTGATACTGAAATATAGGGTTTAAATTTATTTTTTGGCTTCCAGTTAAGTCCATTCATATCTCTATCTCCTCAATTATTATTAAAGGTTTATCTTCCAAGAACCCCTGACATTCAGTCAAGGATTCATCCGTACAAATTAACAACGTCTCAGCTTCATCGCACATACAATGAGTACCTATAATATCAGGCGGCTCAAGTAGTGGGTCTGAGGCATGCATCAACTTGTTCTCTAAGGCACTACAGCCAGTCAATAATAAGGCTAGTGCTAATATTTTAAAATGGTATGTCATCTTCAAAGTCATCCTTTTCTACTGGTGGTATTGGTTGCTCAGAGGCCCGAGGTTCGTCTATTTCGCCAAATTCCGGCTCACCCTTAGCCTCGCCCTTAGTATCTAACAACTGTAGTGCAGAGTTAAAGCCTGATAATTTGACTTCAGTTATGTATTTCTTTTGACCATTCTGCTCATAGCTTCTGTGAGTTAGCTGACCTTCAACGTAAAGTTTTGACCCTTTACGAAGCTGTAACTTCTGACAGACATCAGCCAGTACACCAAAGATAACAATTCTGTGATACTCAGCCTTAGACTTTTTTTCACCAGTCTGTTTATCTGTCCAAGATTCATTAGTTGCTAAATTAAGCAAAGCTATTGTTGTACTTGCATGTTTGTATTCTACATCTTTTGTGAGATTGCCCACTAGTATTACTTTGTTAACCATTACATCTCCTTATATTAAATTAGGTGACTGCTTAGGGCAGTCAGTCCAGTAGCGTTTGTCTTTAACTAACGAGGTATAGGATTCCCCGACAACAGCGTAGGTGCTACTTCACCCCTGTGTTTTTTTGTTTCTTAGCATAAGCCTTAGCATGGGCCTGATTACTAGCCTCTTTTGCTTCTTTCTTGTCCTTGGCTACCTCAGCCTTCTTATCCATGTAATCGCGCATATACTGCTCCTCCTCCGCGTTCAGGAGCTTGTTAACCTCTGCCCGGAGGTGTTGATTGCCATGCATATCTCCCCTAGCCTCTTCAATGCCCTGCTCATCCTCCTGAGCAATAGCTTTCTTAAAGGCGGTAGATACATAAGCAACAGCAACAGCCATAGTCTTCAAGTGAGCATCAACCTGAGACTGCTGAACGATAGCATTTTGAATTTCTTCAGCACTCGCAATTTTGCTCCCATCACTCATGAATCCTGTAGCAAAACTTACCGCGCGCCCAATTGAACTGGTCTCTGCATTTTCCAATGCACTAGACTTATTAACTTGAGTGCTACCTCGAATCTCTTCAGCATGTCCAGTACCAAGAACTACACCATTAACAATACATTGAGACTGAGTAACGACTTTCTCGTCATCGTTCTGCACTATGATTGTTATGATTGACCCGGAGTCTCCATACTTCTCTTTGAAGGCTTTGACTCGCTCACCAACTTCAGCGTAAGACTTACCACCGGCTACAGTAATTGTTTTCATGTCAGCCATTATGAACTCTCCTTGTTCTTCATGCCTTTGTAATGATACCTAGTGACACGATTAACCTCACCAAATCTATTTGTGACTTTGACTGAATGTTCCTTTTCAAAGACATGACCTTTTTCAATCATGTCAAAAATAACAGCACTTAACCTTGTGATGCCATACTCCTGTATAGCTTGAAGTGAAGTGATGCTTCCATTAAGTCTAACATAAGCTAGGACTCTCATTTCTTGTGTGCTACTTGTTTGCATTTTTTCTCCTTAATAATTTAGCTTCTTGTCTAGCTCGCTTCCTGCGAACTTCCCTGCTACCTACTAAAACACTCTTAGTAAATTTCTTGCCATTGCCAAAAGCAAACTGTGCAAGCTTTGCTTTTTTGTCATTGTCTACTTGTGGCATGTATCCTCCTTGTCGACAGCTACATACTCATGCTCAGTTATTGAAACTGATTTACCAGTCTCGGTGTATACCCAACCAAGATGATGATTATGAGTTGTCTCAACTAACTCAATCTCACCCTTGTCTTCCATATCTAAGACCCAGTCTGTGATTCTGCTCATTTTCCCTCCTTCATGAAACCTAGTGTATCTTCCAGTAGGTCATCAAGCATATCAGAAAAGTCATATTCAAACGTTTGTTCACCATCCCTATACTTTCCCTCAACCCATACAACATAATCGTAGAATCGAAGATTTAGGACTTCTAGGATAGCGTTACCTACTAGAACTGTATCGTTAACATCAACCTTGGTATCCATATCATCAACCAAGTGTTCAATGTTCATTAAAATCTCTGCCGCTTTAGTAAGACACTCTTCTCGAGCTAGGTCATAGTAAGTGTCATGTTGGGTAGCGAACACCTCACCCTTTTGTAATTCTTTTGCAGTCTCCATTGTATCTCCCATATTGTAGTTACTCAATCGGTAACGAATTAATTATATCACCATTGATAAATGATGTTAGCCTAAATTGGCTAAATACTCTTCAGAATATCCAGTAGCATTTAAGACTCGCGTGTAATCCATCTTGACAACTACGCACATGTCATCCAAGATAATCTCCTGTACAACTCCTATTTTTTTCAGCCTAGTAACATCCTTCTTTTTGACATTGCATTGCTTCAAGATACTTGTCTCATTCTCAGGCTTATCATCAGCACCATAATATGCAAGACAGATTTGTGACTTGTCATTCCATTCGTACTCAGCATTATTCATGAGATGTTTGATAGTGTCTTCTGTATCCATTGGAGCTTCATCAGCTTCTTTGTAAGTTACTTCCTTGAATGTCTTCTTCAAGTAGTCCTCAGTAATAGTCCTGAGCTGATTGTCTCCTAGGTTGTGCAATGTCACATAATGTTTTACTGCGCCTGTAGTTAATTCAACAGCACCTGTATTGATAACTTTCCAAACTTGCCTGTAAGGGTCGTTAAATAACATGTCCATTTTGATTTCCATAATATCTCCTATTTGTTATAATTAATTGCGAATTTTTTTGCGTGTCTTAAAGCATCTTGAAAATATTCTATTTGCTCTAAGCCATCAACGTCACCAATATCACCACCACTCGACCTACTAAAGTTGACACCTTTCTTAGATACCTCAACTGTAAGCACATTGCTCCAGTATCCTTTAGGTTGATAACTAGCTTGATTAACTTGATAACTCCAATCATCAGGGTTATCTGATTTAATATTATCATAATCTGTATTTTCATAATCACGATAAGTTACTTTAAAACCTTGGTCATGGTCTACTTGAGTCCAATCGCTGTAAGATTTTTTTACTAGTTTTTTTTGTTTTTCAATATTCATAATATCTCCTTTTGTTAAAGTTGTGGGGAGGCGAACCTCCCCGGTAAGTTTACTGTTCAAAAAATGCTCGTCTCTCGTCAGCCTGAGCTTGGCTCATCTCTGCATCACGCTCTCTGCGCTCAGGGTCATGAAACTCCTCAGCAGAGACTTGTCTGTCATTGATGAAGTGCTTGTAGCCATGCTGAACAATCTGTGGTGCTATGGCCTCGTAGCTTTGCCCATTGCCTTCGATTATTTGGTCGATAAACAATTGGACTAGCTCAGTCACTTCTTTGCGAGTAGCAAGCTTGGAGCTTGTCTTGTTGTGGTAAACGTTGCTGATGAGATTACGCTCATCCTCAGTTAAAGTAATTTTAATATTAGTATTCATACAGTCTCTCCATATTTTTCAAAAAACTCTTGCTTTGCTTTAGCCTCTGAAGCTATGCAAAGTGGTTGGTCGCAATTTGGAAGTCTAGAAATACTGCCAACGTAGCATCCAGTCTCTTGCATAATCCAATCTCTAGCATCGTCAACGTTCCAATGTGGAGCAGTAATCTTGACTGCACCACGCTTGTCATCTCTAGTAGAACGTTTAAACGATACCATCCAATCAACACCATTCCATCTGTCTAGAGGAACAGAATCGATAGCATCATCTACGTTGTCCATAATGCAGTTAATAGTATCCCAACCACCATGCTTAACTTCAAACTGAACATCCATCAACAGCTCACCATAAAAAGGCTCAACAGAACGAAACCATCTGTCACCATCAAAGTTTGAGTTAGGGTTAATCTCTTGACCGCGACAAATGATATAACCTCTGTACAACCAACCTTGGAAACTGTGGTTGTCAGCTACAGGCTGTTCGTTCTCAGAAAGGTACTTGTCAGCATCGCGAATGTATAGTCTAGTTTTTTTGTGAACTCTGCTCATAAAATCTCCTATGTGTTAAAAGTTTGGGGAGGTTGCCCTCCCCGGTTAAATTACTTGTCAGCTCTAGCTTGAGTAACTTCAAAAGCTTCAGCACCTAAACAAACTTCACCTCTGTCGTTAGTCATAAGGTGGTCTAGTGCCGCACTTAGCTCAATTTCTTTTTGCTCTGCTGAGATGTGAGCTTGACCAAGTGTAATTACACCAAGCATAACAAAGTCTAACAAAATTTTTACTGGAGGAACTTGACCATTGCTTCTCCACACAACAATGCCATCAACAAATTTAGCTTTGTTCCATTTTGTCTCGATTGAATTGTCACGAGAATAAACGTGAGTGCCATAATCAACAACGTGAATATCTTTTGCAAGTAAAACATCGCCAGTAAAAGTTAATGGAAACTGTTTCCTGTGGTCAGTCATTCCTAATTCTTCTTTCTTGTAAAAGTCACCTGCAATATAAATTTCGTTTGGTAGTGTAGTCATTGTATCTCCTAGTTTAGTTAAAAGTGTCATCGAGTTTTTCTGTTTTTGTCTCAATGACGAAGTCATTATATCTTAAAAGATACAGTTTTTGGAAAAGAATGACATAAATAAATGAAAATAATTTGGGAAATCGCATAGGAGTAGGGTCTGTAGAGGCAAGCAACTGTTAACTACCACTTTACACTTGGACAAAAAAAAGGGAGGCCCTCCTGACCTCCCCGGTAGATTGTATTAAGTTATGCGGCTAGAGCCATCTCCTTGAGGAATGGCAGGACTTTTCTTACCTTAGCCTCACGATTGTATACTGTAGCAACTTTGTTAGCCTCATTCTTAAATTTAGCGTGGCTAGACCAGTCAGTCAAAGTATTGAACAATGCCCATACGTTCTTACCCATCTCATCAACGTACTTGATAAATGTCTCTTCAAGTAAAACCTCAAGCCTGTCGCTCTTACCTGCGATTTTTTGAAAGATAACAGTAGCCTGAGCATTTGTTATAGGTGACTTAGGAAACTTCTTCCAAAGCTCTACATTTTTTGTGTAGACCTCAAGAGCAGTTTCAAGCTTGGCTACAGCCATGTCGATGTCTAAGCTTCTTGTGTGCTTTGCGCTGTACTCAGAGAATGCATCAGCAATTACCTGTCCGTTCATACAAGCTAGTCTAACAGCTCCTACCATAGACATGAACTTCCAAGAACCATCGTATGAGTTAAGAACCATAATTCTGAGCTGTACTGAATCACCCGGAGCAATCTCAATCTCATGAGCCGGGAACGTGTAAGTCACAATTGTCTTAGCACCTTTGTGAGACTGGTCAATCTTTTTAGTCATTCCAGTCCTGTCTAAATTAGAGGCTAATATCACTTCATGGAACTGCGGCATGATGTCAGCGTTCTGTACTAGGTTGTAGTTTTTACCAACAACTGCGATAGGTGAGCCATCCTCATTTACGATAGCTTTGTGAGTAGGTACAAGTTGCTCATCACCATTTGTGTAGTTACCTAACTCGTTATGAGTCCACAGGTCTTTTTCAAAAACTCTGTTGTACTCATCTGCTTCTGTTACGATTGTTAAATTTTCCATTGTATCTCCTATATTGTGGGGAGGTTGCCCTCCCCGGTTAAAGTTAATGTCTGTTACTGGCTATTACTTCTTCTAATTCAGTTCTCTCAAAAACGCTGAAGTATTTTGGAACTTTTTTCTCTTTACCTTCTTTGTCTTTTTTGACAACTATTGTCATTAATCTTGCAACAGCTTTAGCACCTTTAAGTTCTTTGCCAGTAGTATTAAAGAATTTACGTGCTTGGTTAAAAGTTGCAAACTCATCGCCTTCATTAAAACCTGCCTCCATAAGAGTAGCGATGTTGCATCCTGTATATTCAACGTTAGTAGTAAAGTTATTCATTATTTAATCTCCTCTATTCCATCAAATAAAATTTCGTCTTCAAGCTCACTAAGAATATTGATAATAGCACCCTCAGTAAAACCGCCCATATCGTCATAGTCATTTTCGTCATGCTCTTCAACAACAATTGGTTTGAATGTAAGTTTAGGTCTGTAATCGCTAGTCAAGTGAACGTTAACTGCACATTCTATTTTGTCAACTATTGGCTGAACTTTTTCATTTGATGTCAATGTGATGTAAGCAATTTGAAATGGCTTCTTAGGTTGTCTGTTAAAAAATACATCATGAGAAGTTGGTTGTAAAAATTTGTCATGAGTATGCTCTTCAAAATTTACCATTGTAATTTCTACTATTGTGTCGTTTATAAGTGTTGTCTTCATTGTATCTCCTATTTTTGTAGAACCCCAAATCATTTCGGGATTGATATAAATATACCTGATGTAATATTAGAATGCAAGAACTATTTAATTAAACAGAAAAATAGGGTCAGAAATTGGGCCTATATAAGAGGGAAACTTTTGGCTTTTTAAGTCCTGCAAGTTATGCATGTTTTTTAGGTAATTTAACAGAATTTGAAAAGTGGGCCTTCAGGAAGCGGCCAAATCTTCGATTCTAGAGGCGCAAGTTGTCTAGCTTAATGCTAGTATGTCTTTCCAATAATCTCAAGATTGCTACATTTATATACAATTCGATATGCTACTTTTTATAGCAAAAAATTTATTTTTTAAAGAAACATTTTTCTCTGATTTGAATTAGTTTATCATATCAATTTTGTGGTTTAGAAAAAACAAAAAACCCCAAGAGGCTGGAATGTTCTCTCAGGGTTTTTCTAAACTTGGTGTGTTGGCCACCTGTTCTGAGAATCATTATACTTAATTTCTCATCAAAGCAAGTTGGTTTGACTCACCTTGGATACGACAGGTGAAATGTCTAACTTCGGTTTCACTCACACCTGTATAAAAAAAAGAGATTCAGCAATTGTATTCCACACGCTGTTGATTGATGTTGGATTAAGAAGCTCTACATTGGTGACCACCTTGGAGCGATAAAAAAAATCTAGCGCAGAGTGCAGAAGGCTGAGTACCTATTACAAGGTAGCGATGACTCTGACCTGATTAGCTGTATTGGTTTCAGGCATACGGATAAATACTGCGAAGGCTTTATACCGATGAGAATCTCTAACTGCTTAGTTGTGGTTAGGGATTTCTTTGCTCCGAAACTCTCAGCTCAGGCTTAACCCGATGTCTAAAGAGCTTTAAAAAAAAAGGGATTTATCCCTCTGCTCTACTGAAGTCACTCGCTGAAAGCGAAACTCTTAACTGCATAACTTGCATAACTTGATGGACATAAAAATCTAAAAGTTTTAAAAAAAAAGCTAAACCAACTAACACTCCGTATCTTAATTGATATAATTAAATCTAAGTTAACTATTAATTAAGGATATGGATACTAAAGGAATAATCTACTATAAATCTATCCCTGCTGAAATCAAGAAGCTAGGTATAACCCAAAAACAATGTGCAGATATGATGGGAGTAAGCCTGTCCGGTTTAACTCATAGAATCAGAGCTGACAGACCGCAATTTCATTTAGCCATTTTTGGATTAGCCACATATCTTGGTGAAGAGGGTGGTAACTTGCAAGCCAATGTCTAATGAGGATATTGCTGAAACAATTTATAAGCTGATAGGTTTGCTCAGTAAAATTGAAGACGTGAAACTAAAATCAGACCTTGAAGACCAAATCATTGAATTATGTGATAAGCTTAAATTTACAATGATATTAGACAAGGTCAAAAAAAATGAGAAGTGATGAGCATGAAGTACAGAAAGCAATTTGCCAGTATCTAGATATAAGAGGAATATTTTATTTTGCTATTCCTAATGGCGGTAAGAGAAGTAAGAGTGAGGCCGGAAAGTTTAGAGCTGAAGGAGTGAAGAGTGGTATCCCTGACCTCTGTCTAATCATGTCAGGCTTTGCATATTTTCTAGAGGTCAAGAGACCTAAGAATGGTAAGACTCCGAAAGGTAGATTGACATACAACCAAAAGAATATGATTAAAGCTTTGGATGATGTAGGATGTGAGACTGCTGTAGTATATTCTGTGGCAGATGTCATTGGAAAATTAATAGACTGGGGATTTAATGAAACAGACAGCAATAACTAAAGCCGCCAAAGGTTCACCATGTACATTCAATAGTGATATATGTGACCCCGGAGTAGGTAATGAGAATGTAGTATTTTGTCATAAGAACGGAGCAGGCATGGGTCAGAAAACTACTGATGACCTTGGCAGAGACATTGGGTTCTTTGGTTGCCATGCATGTCACTCGATGTACGATACAAAACAGCACGATTATTATCAGCCTTACTTCATAGAGGAGATGGCTGAGTTTGCAATTACGAGAACGAAAAGATTATTGGTGAAGCGTGGAATCGTTGGTGAAAGCTATACTACATGACTAATACCTTAACAAGAATATTAAAACGAGACCAACCCAAAGCACAAATTGTGGAGAGTATGACTAAATTATTTTTTCAGAAAACTGGAGCTGAGGATGCTTTGATAAGTATTAAAGAGAATAGAAACACTCGTACTGGGAGACAAAACAATCTTTATTTTGGAGTTATCATACGTCAGGTTCACCATGAAACACGAGTGTCAGAAGCGGCAATTCATCTACATTTGGGTGAAGAGTTTTTAGACGTGAGATATGAGGAAGTTGCAGGTAAAGTACAAAAGGTGATAAAATCAACTACAGAATTAAATACTAAAGAGATGGGAAAGTACATTGATGATTGTATTTTGTACATACAAGGTGAGTTGTTACCGGGATTCAAACTTAACCTGCCTGATGATTGGAAGGAGTTAATAAGCTAATGGCTATAGAACTTAAAGAACTTGATGACTGTACACCACATGATTTGCAACTGGAGATTCGCAGTTTAGATTGCACTCAGGAAAGAGCGCATGAAATCAAAAGGTATGCATACGATGCAAGTAGGAAGTTTTACTATGAAGATGATGGTGGTCTTGCATGGAAAAAAGTAGCTGAAGCAGTAGAAGATTTATGGGGAGATTATGTACATTTTCACACTAACGATAAGTTTTAATTATGGCGAGACCAACGAAGTACACAGAGAAGCTTGAGCAAAGAATGCTAGAAGAGATAGCTTCAGGTAGAAGTGTCATCAGTTTATGTAGAGAAGAAGACTGGACACCGAATGCTGATACGTGGTACAGATGGATGTATAAGGTAGATGGGTTATCCGATAGATACACGCGCGCGAAATCAATCAGCTCCGAATATCATGCTGACCAAATCTTAGCTATTGCAGATGAGGCAGACAATCAGACATTTCAGGTTGCACGCTTACAGATAGATGCAAGGAAGTGGGTGGCCAGTAAGCTCGTACCTAACAAGTATGGTGAGAAGTCACAGATAGACCACACAAGCTCAGACGAATCCATGAAAGCTCCTACTGTTATTAAATTAGTTAGCAAGGTCGAAGAATGAGCGGACTGCTAGATATAATTCTTGGAGGTGTGACAAGAGCAACACCTGAAGAAGAAGCATCTCTGTTTAATTACCACGATGCTTATGGAGAGGTAAAAGGTGATAAGGCTTATATCAATGAAGCAAAATTAAAGGCTGAAGGAAGTACAGGTGACTTCGTTGGTGACATGATGTTTGGTGAAGCTCTGCATAACTTAGATAAGACATCTCCATATTGGTATAACAGATTAAGAACTGCCGCACAGGTAGATGATGAGGTTATGCAATGGAAGGATGACTCATATAAACATGTTACTCAGGCAATGCCAATAGCAGGTGAATCAAGACCTAAAGAACAATGGTGGGATGTCAGTAGATTTGACCAAGTAGTAGGTGGATATTTGTTAGGTGGTAAAGATGCAAATGTACATACAATGAGAGGTTGGGAAAAGATGCCATTTGGCACAACCTTTAGAAAAGAATTAGAAGCATTTAAAAAGGCTCTAGGTCGATGAGTAATACAGTTAAAATTCTAATAGCACTCGGACTCCTAGCGTTCATTATTGTAATGTTTATTGGTGTTGATGCTTTGATGTGTGAACCACCATGTGTCTAGATGAAGGAGATGACAGAAGGAGAGCGCAGTATGATGAGGTTCAGATTCTGCGCACTCGGAATTTATTTATTAATTTGCTTCTATGATTTTCTGTTCACTCCCATATGGTGGGGTCTGAATCGCCCTGATATAAGTGAATTTATGAAGATAATGGCAACAGTTGAAGACCCATTAATTAGACAACAGCTTATGATTAAATTAACTGGACAGCACAGTCCTTTTACGCTTCTCGGAGGAGGATTGTTTCACCTGACATTCCTGTCTATTTTAACAGCGAGTGTTTGGAAGAAATGATTGAAGCAGAGATACAGCTCCCGGACAAACTAATCCCAGTCTTTGAAGGAACAGCGCGAATTAGGTCATGCTACGGCGGCAGAGGGAGTGGAAAGACCACCAGTTTTGCTTTAATGACAGCAGTCTTTGGTTATCGTTGGGGAAAGTCAGGAGTGAGAGGCACAATACTCTGTGGTCGTGAGTTTATGAACTCCCTTAGTGAGTCATCTATGGCTGAGATTAAATCTGCGATTCTGAGCGTTGATTGGTTAGCAGACTACTATGAGATAGGTGAGAAGTTTATCAGGTCAAAGGATGGCAATATAACGTACACATTCGCAGGTCTGAGACGTTCATTAGATAGTATCAAGTCACAGTCTCGCATCCTCATAGCTTGGGTAGATGAAGCAGAACAAGTAAGCGGCAGAGCATGGGATTTACTATTGCCTACAGTACGTGAAGAAGACAAGAGCATAGGTTTTTCATCAGAGGTGTGGGTCACATGGAATCCTGAGTCAAAGTACAGCGCAACACATGAAAGATTTAGACAAAGTTTTCCTTCAGATTGTAAGATAGTGCAAATGAACTACTACGACAACCCTTGGTTTCCTGATGTACTTGAAGCTCAAAGATTAGAAGACAAAGAGAAGAGACCTGACCAATACGAATGGATTTGGGAAGGCGGCTTCTTAGTCTTTACCGAAGGAAGTTACTACGCTAGTGAATTACGCAGAGCCAAGGATGAAGACAGATTAACTAAGGTCAGATACGACAGGTCAAAAGGTGTAATCACAAGTTGGGATTTAGGTGTGGGCGATTCAACAGCAATCGTATTCTCACAATTCATAGGAGCTGAGGTTCACATCATCGACTACTATGAAGCATCAGGTGCAGGTCTAGAGCATTACGTTAAGGTGTTGCAGTCTAAGCCTTATGTCTATGACCAACACATATTCCCACATGATGTCAGAGTCAGAGAACTAGGTTCAGGTAAGAGTAGGATTGAGATGCTAGAAGACCTTGGAATACATAACATTGAGATAGCTCCACAGTTACTGATTGATGATGGCATACAACAGGTCAGAACTCTACTTGATAAGTGCTACTTCGATGAAGAGAAAACTGAGAAACTTTGGGATGCTCTAAATAATTACTCACGTGATTGGGATGAAAATGGTAAAACATGGAGAATGCGGCCCAAACACGATTGGTCAAGTCATGCGGCAGACTCGATGAGGTATCTTGCTGTAGGCTATCAACCATGGATTGAGAACTGGGATAAGCCAATAAGACGTAACTTGCAAGGAGTTGTATGAGATTAAATAGAGGCCTACTCGATGATGTAGAAAAAAAAGACCCTGTTAAATTAGACAATCTACTTGGTAATGCTTGGGAAGGTGTCTCTGAGTTTTTTACTGGTCTATTGGATGTTGACCCTGAGCTTCAAGCTAGGAGAGATGCAGATGCTAAAGAACTCTATGACCTAAGAGCAGAGAGTCCATTCTTTCAATTCTTTGGTTGGGGAGATGGCAATGATGAACGCTCTGATACCGATTGGATAGCGAACTTTCCGAAAAATGTAGGTTCTATGTACAGAGATACAGCAACGATGGCAACTAATCCTGCACCAACTACTGAAGCTTTATCTAGTTTAGCGGCAGGTGGCGCACTTAACTTAACACCATTAGGTGACATGCTTGGAGAGAATGTTGGAGTAGAGCAACGTGCTATGGCTAATGAATTTGGTGAGATGGTTTCAACAACGTTTGGCTCATGGGAAGAATTTGAGAAAGCGGTTATTCGAAATCCTGCGGATGCTTTATCAATATTAGTTGGTGGTGGTGTAGCATTAAACTCTACAAGAAAAGTAGCAGGCCCATTGCTATCTAAAGGAGTAGAAAACCTCGAGCTACAAACCTCTAGAATGATGGATAAGGTGACGAGCTTTGGACAGACAGTTGATGAGATGTACAGACAAAACATGGGCATGACGAGATTGATTGGTTATCAAGGCAATAGCGTAGGTGCAATCTTCAGAGAATTAGACATGAACAAAGCAGGCTCTAACATGGGAACTCATGTAGAAGGTCATGGCCAGTACATTAGTGGGCAAAGGAGTACAGGTAGATTCTTTGCTAAGATGGATGCTGATATGCTCGAAAATTTTGAAAGAATTATGAAACTAGAGACAGACCCATTCATAAGAGAGATATACGACAGGGCCGCAAGTGGATATATGCCTGCAACTATTCGTGACGATATGATGGCCACATTAAAAGACCCTGTTAAGATGGATAAATTAAACAAAACATTAAATGATATAGAGTTTGAATATGACAATGCTTCAAGCCAATTGTATGAGATAGAATTAGATGCTAAAGCTGTGTCTACTTTTATTAATCGTGAAGGAACAAAAAAACAACAAACAAAGGCTGTACAAGCTGAGTATAAGAGACTAGGTCTTGGTAATGATGCAACAGGTTCACAACTATACTCAACTATCAGGAATCAAATGATAGACGAGCTTAAAACGCGACCCGGCATATCTATTTTAGAAATGACAAGAGAAGCTGAGAAGCTTGCATCAGAGTATTTGAGCGCGCAAGGTATTAAAGGTATGCATTTTCAAGATAGAGTAGCCACGAAGGGTATCAATATGACACCTGATGAAATTAAGAATGCAGGGTCTGACCTCAGAAACTATTTGATTTACGATACTAGCATTAGTAAAGTTTTAAAACGTCAAGACATTGATATAGATGTAAACACACCGGCGAAAGAGGGAACATTATTGCCTATAATAACTGACCCATTAGACCCTAGGTTCTCGTCAAGAGTGACTGAAAAAAGAGCTTTAGAAGAAGGTACATTTGATGAAGGTGGCACAATCCTTGTAGGTGATAATAGAATTATTGTTCCTAACATTGACCTCCGACAGCTCGAAGGATACCCATTCATTGCTAGTTATGCTGACTTATCACGTGCAGGAGGTTACTTAACGCATGTTAATGGCACAAAGTTTCCTAACCCAGTCAAGCAAGCAGGTGGCCAAGATTTCATGTTTATTCCGGAGAATATTGACAGAAACATATTATGGGCATCAAAAGATACTGCTATAACAGGACTGATTAGACAAGCGGCAGAGATGAAACACATTACTGGTAAAGACCCACTATATTTACCTTTCAGAATGTCACCAACTGGCCTAGACTTTAGTCATCAAACTGTAGATACAATTTTACAGTCTGCAATAGCAGGATTAACTAGAAAACAAAAAGACTTATTAGATAAAAAAATTAGGACTGAATCTGTTGATTCAGAAACCGGCAAGGCAGTAAATACCAAGTGGCAAGGTATAGATTCAGAGAACCCATTAAAAGGAACGACAGGTGCTGAAAGAAAAGAAATATCAAGAATTATTGATGTTAACTTTAGAGCTAATTCAGGTATCTACACCAAAGGTCAAGACAATGGTGTTATATCATGGACAAAAGCTAGAGTTGCAAACACAGACCGCAACCAATTAAACAAACAAGAAGGCACGATATACAATATTGGTCAAACTAGAATTAATGAAGGTATTTTGCTTGGCAAGGATAAGAGTGGTCATTTAAGCTACGATACAGCCATGCCGGGAGTGGGATTAGGTAGAACAGCTCATGATATTCATATAACTGATTTACTGGATATGACAGCCACCGGTGGTCAACGAGCAGGACAGAAAATTACAAGAGAAGGGTTACTACCAAACGAGACTAGACAAATTAATACATCAGACATTAAAGGGATAATAACCCATGGATTGTTGATGGACATGGAAAAGCGTGGCATATTCGATTAATATGATATATACTATTGTTAAATTAGACAGGAGCAGGTAATGGCAGATTTTGGTGCAGAAAAAGTAAAGTTGATGATTGCAGAGCTTTTAGGACAAATTCCAAGTGGTGCGTCTTTCGGTCACACAGGAGGAAAAGTGGCTGAGGGAGTAATGAGCCTATTAGATACTAATCGAAATAAAGAAGTAGAGAAAGGGAGATTGAGGTCTCTGATGCAGACTGACCCTGCTGATACCAATGATTTCTTAGAAACGGATTTTTCAAAGAAATTAGCGATGAGTGATTTGGATAAGTACCAAACGGATGCTTCAAAGTTATTATTGCATAAAGCTGTAGCCGCAGGCTTAACACCGGGAACACCTGCTTTCACAGATTTTATGATGAACAATTCTAGCGAATCGTATGACTCAGGAATTAATAGAGGTATTTCAACACCGGCTGAAAGAGAATTTTTGATGAAACTGTTTAGTGGTGGAGGAGCGCATAATCCATATAAATCACCTTTTACGGAAAAAGTTAACATGATGGAAAACTTAGGCTTTAGTAGTGGAGATAATTCAACCTATGTTAGACACTTAGATGGATTCATGCCGGCAGAGAGAGAAAGTATGAGTGATGTTATGGGCCGATTGTCTAGGCATGAGCAAGAAAGAGTTAAATACTTATTGCAGAATATGACACCTGAACAACAGGAAACATTCCTTAATGGGATGATGAACGGAGAAATTAATGCCGGTGGTTATGGTGTACAAGATGAAAACTGGATATTTTAATAGAGGATAGTTATGGCTTTAAATACTTACACAGCACTAAAAGCAAGTATAGCTGACTTCTTAAACAGAGATGATTTAACTTCAGTCATACCTGATTTTATAGCGTTGGCTGAAGCACAGATAAATAGAGATATACGTCATTGGAAGATGGAAGCTCGTTCAAGTGGACAGCAATCATCAGGTGACGAATACATGCAAATACCTGCTGATTGGGTAGAAACAATCAGATTACATCTTACAGGCACAGGCACTTCAGTTGTAAACCTCGTCTCTAGAGATGCTATGGCTGACAAACGTCAAGCTGATGAGGATGCTTCAGGCACTCCTCGTATGTACACACACGCAGATGGACAATTTCAATTGTACCCAACTCCGAGTACCGACACAGATTTTGAGTTGCTTTACTATCAGAA
>Ga0098054_1000802_pt1 | contig 17476 bp, 28 predicted proteins | sample 16_taG_FD_75048 | JGI IMG/M metagenome (GOLD analysis project Ga0098054, IMG submission 75048) | Marine viral communities from the Subarctic Pacific Ocean - 16_ETSP_OMZ_AT15313 metaG | ecosystem: Environmental > Aquatic > Marine > Oceanic | place: Pacific Ocean | collected 2015-01-18
CCAAAAAGTTGCTCTAATAAAGCATCATCTTCTGCGGATTGATTTGGATTATAATTTAACAATGGAGTATCTGTAGGTTCATCAAAATCAATTAAACGAACTCTTGCGTTTTGCTCACCTTCTGATGCTAATTTTGTTAGCCTGTGGTGACCATCAGATACAAATAACTCATTATTCTTCTTTATAACTAATGGGAGAGATCCAGAGCTTGATTCCGTTGTTTTAAAGTCTGGATTTACATTGGCTTGTGAAGCGTACATTGATCTAATCGGAAGAGTTGTTACTTCACCTTGCGCCATGCCAGAACTTAACCTTTTGTTTTCAAACTTATTTAGAAGTGGACCAACTGGCTTCACATCTTTAAATATAAATCCAGTTTGAGTAGGATCTATTTGTGGCGGCATTGCAGGCACAACCTCTTGCTCATCCTTAATAATCTGTATCTTTATGCTATTAGCCCTTCTAGGGTCTATTAGCCTCTGACGCGCAGCTCTATCCAGAAACTCTGCTAGAGCTTCTGGAGAGGCGTCTTCTAGCTTCTTAGGGTCAATAGCAGAATCTTTTGCGAGCTGCTCAATCTTTGGGTTTGAACGAACTTGGAAGCCAACCAGCTCACGTCCCAGAGATTTTGTTAATCTGCCTAATGCACCAAGACCAGCCATTACTTTTTCTTCTTCTTTTTCTTCATTTTTTTGAAGTCAGCACCAGTAATCTTGTTTTTTGGCTTGGCTTTAGATGCGATCTTTTTTTGCGCTGGGCTTAGTTTTTTCATTTCTTATGCACCTTCTGAATATCAAAGGACGCCTTCTTAACAGCGCCTTTATGTGGTTTGTATTCACCTTTCATCAGCTTGTAGCCTTTTCCAGACTTCATCCAATGGTATCCCTTGGGAGCTTCAACTGCTTTTTTTACCATTATTTTTCCCTCACAATATTCATCATCATATCTATAACAAGTTTTTGTTCATCTGTATAATATTCTGGCTCCCATTGTTTTACAGCGTAACCACGAATAAACGCATCCAATCCAGAAACATCTAACCATTTTTCAAACGGTCTTTTTTCCCCATAGTTTTCTTTAGCATATTCATAGCGTGATATATCATCTTGAATTTGTTGAGGAGTTTTTATACTTTGGATTACATCACGCAATTCTGCATATTCTTTGCTTCTTTTTGGTGCTGAATGTAGAAACTCACCAATTATTGCGTTTTGCAATTCTTCGCCTTGTAGTTCTGGGTCAAAAATATCTATCATTTCTTCCCCAGTAGGGCTATCTTCTGGTGAATAATACTCCATTCTTCTTTCATCTAAAGTGCCTTGGTCACGCAAATCACGCACCGTAATGTCACTAAACATTGGATACTGATCTTTGATCCCAGAAAGAACGCCAAGTTCAGACATTACTTCTTGCCTTTCCAGTTTACGCGCTTTGCGGATGTCTTGCGTTTAGCCGCTGACTTAGCCGATTTGCTTTTGCATTGCGCCATTGTTGGCCGACACGCAGGGTAGCCACCCTTAGTACGATCAGACCTACCACATGCGGCACCTGTCTTGCAATTAACCCAGCCTTTGCCCTTATTGCGGCCAAACCACTTGCGTAAGCTATCGCTGCTGCTACTTTTTTTTGGCACTTTTCTTACCCCAGTTCTTTGCGCCTACTTTTCGGCATTTTACTAAAGCTCCTGACCCATAAGCTGACGGCCACGTCCCACCATTGCGCGTATACCGCGCCTTTACTTTTCTATAACATGCATCGCGTTTGGGCTTTTTTGCTGGCATTATCTGCTCCACTTGTGGAAGAAGTTTGTTCGTATTATAATGTCTTTTTGGGAGAAAGGAATAAAATTATGGATGATGTAGACTTGGCTAGAGAGCTGATAATACTCAAGGCCAAAGATTTAGGAATGGACGATGAAAGCCTTAATGAGCTTGATGAAGTCGTTTGCAACATACTTGGAATTAAAGACGCAGATCCATTCATTTGGCCAGCCTAGCACGGTATTTCAAAATACGTTCTATTCTTTCTGGCGTCATCTTCACAGCAGGGATTTTTGTCTTTATAGCATGTGTTTTATGGGCTTCGTTCAATGGTTGTCCAGATTTTGTAAACCCGCCTTCCATTCCTTTGTAAATGTCATCAAAAATTAACCCTTGCGGCACAATGGGCAACGACCCAAAGTATTCCCCCTTAATTTGAGTGTTGTATGTTGAGTGAGGAACATTTGTTTTAGGTAAATTACCTTTTGGAGTGTTGAACATTAGGGGCGCTGATGTGTCTATTTTTGATGCGCCTAGACCAAACATACCAGCAGGCATTTCTCTTTGAGTTGGATCTGTAACACTGTATCTAGCTTCCGCTGGGCTTGGAAAGCCTTTATCCTGCATAGGCTTACTATCCATCAAACGGATAAAAGCCTTTCTTTTGGGAGAAGTTGTTGTTTCAGCCCACTCCCTGATTTTAGGTGACAAAACACCAACAAAATCAGGATCGACCTTTTCTTTCATAATTTTATCAAATTCTTTAGCTGATTTTTTTGTAATTTTTGCGTGTTTAATAAGCTCGCCCATTGATGCCCCAGTCATGGTAGCAAAATCGTTGGCGTCTGGGGCCATGCTTCCAGTTACTCCAAGAATATCTGCGCCATCAAATTGTTCAGCAAACTCTGTCGCTCTTTCGTCAATACGATCAATAATATTTTTATTCGACGCCCAGATTGCACCATCAGTTTGCGCGGCAGGGCCACGCATAAAGTCTACTCCAGCCTCAGTATAAACTGGCTCATCAAAAGTAACATCATTCACGCCTTTTATAAGTAAACCGCCAGAAGTTCTGTCGCCGTATAACGGTATGATAAATTTACCTTCCGTTTCCTGCCAAGAAATAGGTTGTCTAGGTAAATTTTCATTTAAATCTGTAAAGTTAACATCTGTATCAGAAACATAAACGTCTTTCATTCTTGTTTTTTGATACTTGAATGGATCTAGATCAGCCTTGTTAGCTTCTGTTGCAATTTTTTTAGCATATTTGGCTATTGATGTAAAAACACCCATCTACTTCTTGCCCTTATATCCAGACGCCCTAATCGCACGGCCCTGCTTCTCCGCTTGGGCCTTAGTCTTATAGACCTTGCCCTTGCTGCCCCATCGGTAGCCGCCCTTGACCTTGCGAACAGGCATATTAGCCGCCCAAGATTTCGTTCATCAGCTCATGGACATTACCGCCGCCAAGCCGCATGACCTTTACCTTAACGTCACCCTCTTCAGGCATCATCATTTTGTCGTGATGGCAATCGCAATCGTCTTCGCCTTCACAGTCGCAATCATGCTCATACTCTTCATCGTATTCATCGCCAAGCATGTATTCTTGTTGGCAGAGCAATACAAAGTTTACGAGCTGCTCTTCAGTCATGTTCAAACCGTCAGCGTCATGCGGAAAACCCATTTTTGCAAAGAACAGATCTGCGTTTTCTTCCATATTTTCTACATTTATTTGAGCCATTTTAACCTCCTTTATGGGCGCATTCGTGGGCGCATTGATGTCATTGGGGCTGCACCCTCTTGTTGCATCTGGTTCATATTATACATCTGCTCTTGCTCTTCACGCAGACGCTGGAAATATGCATCCTCTTCTGCCATTTGACGCTCTGCGTCTGTCATGGGTGTGATCTCGCCGCTAGATCTTGCAGCATCCATTTGTGAAGGCGTCATACCCTCCATTTGGCCATCAACTTCGTAAGACATTTCCATATCTGGCATCGCGCCCACGACACTCTCAAACATCTCACGCTCTTTATCTGATAGAACGCCGCCGTTTTGAATGCGTTGACCAATTCCCATCAACTGTTGAGATGATTCTTCATCCATATCACCGGGGCGAATATTTTGGAGAAACTTCATCACCAGTTGAAAGTCTGGGTTCATCTGCATTTCTTCGTCCATAGTCTTAATCCTTTTCTATATTCCTGCACCAAAGGGGTTGTACCTGTCTTCGTATTCTTGCGGCCCATCAAACTCCATTTGATAGCTTGCGTCACTCAAAATTGTATTTTGTGTCTTAGGAAGACCGCCGTCTGTGCTAATAACATTACCCGCAGCATCATATTCTGTTACATTACCCATAGCGTCTGTCATCTTATATCCTGAGACATATTCTTCTTCCCCAGTATCCATTACCACATCACTACCTGTAGCAGTGTTGGCAAACTGACCCATCTCTAGATATTCACCATCAGGGGTTAAGTATGCCTTAGATCCATCCGCAAGTGTGACTTCACGAACCAGTTCATTTATTTTCTGACCGCTGGCGTATTTACGCAAATAGCTTGGGGAATATGCACCTAAACCACCACCCTTGTATCTTCGGGTATATGTCTCAGATGTGGGGCGTGTACTATATGTGTTCTCACGCCTAAATTGATCAGACGGCATACCCTCACCGACAAGACCCGGATCATTGGAGCCAGATTCACCTCCAGTACCACCTATTGTGTAACCCGGACCCGGTGCAGTATAGCCAGTTCTGGCGGCTATACTCCTGCGTGATTCACCTCGCGAAAGATCCCTCAATGCCCCATAAGCCATACCGTAAGGAGTTTTACTTAAAAATCCAGCAATTCCAGTCGGAGCTAAACCAGATCCGTAGGGCGTAGCACCTATTGAATTAGATATCCCAGACGCAAAGTTTCCTTGCAATCCACCGACAGCCGCCGCCTCTTCCGCTGTAACAAAGCCATCAGCATTTGTATCAGCCGCACGACCACCACTTCTAGCAAAGCCAGCACCAGCAGAGTTTATTCCACCGCCATCAAACTTATCTCTGGTGGCAGATACAACTGTACCGTCAGCTTTGGTGTATCCCCACTTATCATCTGTGTTCGTTGCACTATTTATATTCGCTTCAACAGCTTCTTTTGTTAAGCCTGTTGCCGTCGCTGTAGCAGCTATTGTTGCTGCTCTAGCTGCTGCTGCTTTTTTGTCTGCTATTGCCTTGGCCTTGGCCTCAACTGATTTTGGCCTCGACTTGGGTCTGAATGCTGCTAATTCAGGATTTGATTGAGATTTCACTCCCGCCGTCTTAGCGGTTTGAACGGCTTTGTCATATGCAATAGCTGCTTCTACAACAGCATTTTGGGCGGCAGATCCAGCCTTAGTACCTTGGGCCGCTTTTTCTGCTGTAGATAAGGCACTTCTCGCCTTTGCCCTAGCAACATTTGCTGCAAGTTGAGCGCCTGTGGCTACTTTGCCATCTGCATCCGCAACCCCACCGATCTCGCCTTTATCTGCGCTGTAGCCTGTTACATCATTCAGGCCTTCCGCTTCATCCATACCACCTTCGCCACCGCCGCCGCCGCCGCCTTCGAAAACAATCCTTGGCATAAATCCAAGGCCCATCATCTCCATAAGTCTAGTCATGCTACTTTCCTATGCCATTTTTCATCGCGCCTGCCACCGTCTGGGTATATACGCACACCATTTCCAATTTCTTTTTCAGGATATTTCTTTGACACAGCCAATCGAACATCCCTAGCAAACTTAATAACTTCTCGGAAACCAAGCCTACACTGGAACTTAGTGAAGTAAAAAACTTCGCCGTCTTCCCGCGCATACGCCTCATCTCCATTCCACAAGTCACTGTCTATCTCTTCCTGAGTGAAAAATCCATAGGCGCAAAACCCTGTCACTTTTCCATCCACCCTATGAACCAAACACTTACCGTGCTTTATTGCATAGTACACAGAATTTCTCTGGCTCCAAACGCTTTTCTTCGCGTAGTACGGATCATTTAAGATCAAATCCATCACAGCGCCAAGTAAGCAGTGGTCCATTTTAAAAGCTCAGGTTGTAATTAAATCCGATTGTGGGGTCAGATTTATTTGAATCGGAATACTCAAATCGGCCACCTTTGCCGACATTTATGCCAAGTGTGCCAGAGTAATAGGGATCTGAGCCACTTTGTTTTTGCCGATTTGCCGTGACATCAAACATTCCCATGCGAGCGCCAATCCCGATCTTGGTGAAAGTCCCTACGTTTGAATTGCTAAAAGTTTGGTTCATGCTGGGGATATTCACATTTTCATCTGTAAATGTTCTAGCCCCAAGTAAAGATCCAGTCAGATCAAGATCGCCATCCATGAGCTGTAAGTCGCCGTCAACTCCAGCGCGAATGGTTTTTGATCTGACATCTGAGCTTAGAAAATCATCTGAAAAGTTTCCCCTCTGATCAGTGTACCCAATAGATGGGGTAATAGACCCCTCTTCGCCGCCAAATGTCTTTTTGATGTTGGCCTCTAAGATAGAGCCGCTTGGACCTGAACTGTATCGAAGATCACCAGAAACTGGCAGATCAAGTCCAGTCATATCAAGGCTCAAATCTCTTTTATTGTTAGGCATCAACCCATCCTTTGTTGTGGCTGTGGTTGTGGCTGTGGTTGTGGGGGCTGCGCTGCCACATTCATCTGTGGTTGTGGCATTGCGTCTGCAATTGCACTCAATGCACCCATATCACCAGCGCCCATCCTCTCGCGGATCTCTGCGACTTTGTTCATCAGGTATTTATTCATATCCATTGGAGGACCACCTTGTGGTCCACCCTGCGCGGGAGAAGGCACAGGGGGACCACCTTGTGGACCCTGCTGTGGTGGCAATCCACCAAAAGCAGCAGGATTAATTGGAGGGAGCCTATACTGGGGGTACATTGTTTTTAATTGCCTCCATTTGGATTTTAGCTGCGTTCTTTTCTCGCTCAAGCTGCAATTCTGCCTCTAGCTTGGTGACCTTGGCCTGCAAATCGGCTTGTGCCTTGGCCATGTCGATCTCCATATCCTGACGCGCCTCTGCCTCTTTGATCTGAATATTCGACTGAGCCTTGGCCTGATCTGCTTCGATCTGGGCTTGTGTTCTCGCCTTCAGAGCTTCTGTCTCCAACTTGGCCAGTTCTTGTGCGTATTGCAACGGATTTCCTTGCTGCCCTTGCTGACCACCCATGCCTCGGATTGCTTCGATCTGCTTCATCTGAGGTGACGCAGCCACAACTTGCGCTGCACGTTGGCTGATCAGGCGATCTTGCTCTGGATCTACATCCTCGAACTTGATCATCTTTTCTTTGAAATCGGGCAGTGGCGGCATTGGCATATTGACACTTGCTGCCATGCGTTGGCGATACAGCAGCGCGATATGCTCTGCGATGTGTGCGATCAACACAGGCTGCATTGCCTTCGCGCCGGGGTTGCCTGCCAGTGATGGATCTTGCAGGAACTGCATGTGAACCGCAATGTGCGCGTCATGGTCTTGCTCTGGGAATGCGCGGATTGGTTTGCCGTACATCACGCTCATGTTCTCATCAATTGGGTCCATCTGAACAGCGTCTTCTGGCTTCTTCAGTATCTCATCGATGTTTGGTATGCGGATCGCTTCGTACATCCGCTTATATGCTGAATACAAATCATGGAGCTGGGGAGCAGATCGCGCCATTTCCAAGACAGCTTGTGCCTGTGCGATGCGCTGGGCTGTAGAAAAGATATTCGGGTCCGACACTGGCACGATGTCAATGCGATCATCAAAGTCGCTGCGATAAATAATATTTGCCGCTCCAACCTTTGCAAAGCTGAACTCATCAGGCAAGTTCTCTGCGTTCAATTCAGCCAGCAGCTTGAACTCTTGACCCTGTGCGTAGTGCAACCTTTTGTGGATTGCGCTGAATGCCTTGGACCCTTGCTCAATCAGAGCGACTGTAGATCCAACTGGGGCGTTGGGGTTCACGTCACCGACATTGAGATCTGCTGTACTAGCAAATCGCTGACCAGCATCAACCATGTAGCCAAGCAGATTGAACAGAGAACCCGAAGGCTCCTTGAACGGCAGCGGCATGATCGCCTTGTTGACATCATCAACTGTACTGTCGAGATCCACAAATTCACCGGGGCTGATCTGCATATCGCCGCCATTGACACGGCCACGCAATTTGAATCCACCCTGCATGTTTGCAAATGCGGCACTGTCGAGTAGGGCGCGGAGCGATCCAGTCGCTGCTTTGCCCAAGCCACCGATCATGTGGTACAGTCCAAAGCCATAGAACCCTAGACCGGGCAAGAACTTGTAGCTCACAAACCAGTCACGGCGCTTCTTCATCTCATCGTCTTGCTTCCAGTTGCGTCTAACACTGACAACGCGCTGGTTTTCATAGTCGATGGTTATGACATATGGGATGGCGACAGCATTTTCGTCTGCCTCATCGCTATCCATTTCTTTGCCATCGATGCCCTCGAACAAATCATAGACGTGCATTTCGAGCAGCGTCATCACATCGTCTTGGCTGTTGTCGCTGTATTCATCGACGCCTTCGATCTCTCCGATCACGTCATCAATAGGATCGATGCTATCACCAATGTAGGCTGTCGGGAGATAGTAACCGTTCTGGACGTAGCGATTGAAATCATTCTTCGGCATACGGATGACGTGAGTGTAGCGTGGGCTGGTGTAGAGATCCTTACTCTCTGGAGCCACAACAAAATCTTCAGCCTTTACGAACTGGCTGCACTGCCGATCCATGTTGGCATCCCACCAGACCTTCTTGAAAGTGTGGCCGATCAGCGGAAGGTGAAACAGCATTTGGTCCAGATCAGGGAAATACTCAGGCATTTCCTGCGTGATCTGGTAATTCATAAACTCGCGCACTCTGCGAGCTTGCTCTTCCATTTTTTCGTCTGGCTCACCAACGATGACAGATTTGACTGGACCGCCTGATGGGTACAGCTCCGCGACAGCGCGAGCGTTGAACTGGGTAGCTGCCTCTGCGATTAGTGGGTGGATAACGATGGACAGACCGCGAGTTGCGCGTTCATCTTCGCTTTCATCAAGGCCACCGTCTGGGTCTAGCGTCTTCAAGCCTTGCTTGTAGCGATGCTCCCACTCAGATCTGGCTTCCTTATCGTTCTCAAAGAACCCGATCAGCTCTTGCGCCTTGCGCTCCAGCTCTCGTTCATCGATTGCTTCTGCAAGGTTTTGATCAAACTCTGCGTCCTCGACTTCCTGCATCATGTCTAATTCTGGATCACCAATCAGGACATCGCCGTCTGGCAGCTCTTCGATCATTAGATTGTCGGCAGGAGCGCCTTCAGCAAATGGGATAATGTTTTCTGGTTCAGCCATACATCGTCATCCTTCTAGTCTCTACAAAATCGTCATCATCGGGATCTTCGCTATGCCCAACAAACCATCCTCTGCGTAAGCGTAACCAAGCCTGAGTGCATGTATCAACAACATCATCATTCGGATGTGCTGGAAACGCCGCGCATATATCAATTAAATCTTTAGCCCACTTTCGATTGGAAGGGAAGAAAATCCTGCCATCTTCCAAAAGTGCGCTCGAAGCATGGGCGCGAGCTTCCTTGTCTCGGTCTGGGCTGTAGGCCAGAACTGGTACGCCTGCCATGCGTAAATCTTGCAGGAGTGACTGGCCTGACGCCTTCTTCTCAATCAGCACTGCGTCAGGCTCCCAGTCATCGTATGCCTCTTGAGCCAAGCGCCGTAGGTCAGGATAGCTGACTTTGTCGTACCAACACTCAAGCACAATAGCGCAATCGTGGCCGTTGTGTTTAAACACGCCCCACGTTGTTCGTGCGCTGAAGCTGGAGCTTTCCTTGGCTTCGAATGCGGTATCGTATGATTGCAGCACATATTCGATGTCAGGTAAGTCTTCCTTCTCCCAAGGAACCCACCAGCTCGCCTTTAGGATTCCACCACCTTTTGGCGATGGGCGCTGTTGGAGCTGCCCAGCCGCTGCGTAGGAGCCAAGGCTGCGCTCTAGGTTTGACAGTGTCCTGTCATCGATACGTTCAGGCCAGAGCAGCTCACCCTCCTCTGTGCGTGGATCTGAGAACCCCAGCATTGACTGGCTTGGCGTTGGGTGACCAATTTCATATCGGGCAGGAAGGCACAGGTGATCCCACTCATCACCAAGCTGATTTGAGAGGATATGCCCGGTCAGATCTTGCTCATGGACGCGCTGCATTATGATGACGAATGCGCCAGTGCGGGGATCGTTGAGCCGCGTCTGCATCGCCTGATCCCACCACTCCAGAACGCCTTCACGCACCTTGGAGCTGTCGCTATCCACTACGTTGTGCGGATCATCGATACAGATGATGTCACCGCCATCGCCAGTCAGAGCGCCACCGACAGACGTTGCTATGCGGTAGCCTGTCCTGTCGTTCTCAAATCTCTGCTTCTGGTTCTGATCGCCAGTCAGCGCGAACCTGTCACTGAAGTGCGACTGATACCAAGGGCTATCGATTAGTCGGCGGCACTTGGTGCTATCTCTGATCGACAGAGAGCTTGCGTAAGAGGCATACAGGAACTTCTTGTGTGGCTGGTGGGTCCACGTCCACGCTGGCAGCGCAACGGCCACGCTGATCGACTTCATGTGGCGTGGCGGCACGTTGATGATCAAGCGTTTGATGTCTCCCTCGACAACAGCCTGAAGGTGATCGCTGATTGCATCGACATGCCAATTGTTCTGGAAGTCTACGCCCGGTTCAATCGTCGGCCATGCGTTCTTCGTAAACTCCCTCAATGAGCGGCGGTATTTCTCTGCCCTGACTTGCTCCAGAGTTAGATTGCTCAAAAGCTCTTTCAATTGCGCTGAGTTCATTGATGCCAATCCTTGTCAGATCTAATGTTACTGTGTTTTCTGTTTCTACTTTATGCTCTTGCTTATCCACCCAGCCTGCGCGGTTCTTGAGGTAGAAGATCATCGCAGTGTTATCACGATCTATCGTGGCCTTTTCATAGAGAGCATTGGTGACTTGCTGTACGCCCTCGGCCTCGCCACCTTTTATTGCATCCAAGAAATCCACATTTTGTTCCTGAATTTCAAAGAATTTAGAGCGTGATATACCCAGCGCAGCAGCACACTGCTCCTTTGTCAAACCCTGCGCCATGAAACGCCTAGTGTTCGCCAGAACTTCCTCTGTGACCTCGAACCTCGGCCTACCGACAGGGTTCTTTGATTTTTTCTTTGCCATGTGAGTACCTTTCTCAGTTAGAGCTTATTTTATAATTTCAGAAAAAGAAAGACCCGCCGAAGCGGGTCAGTTGACCAATCTGTCACAGGCATGATGGATTGGAGAGCAGTAATGTATTTGATCTATCACAACGCAACCACTGTAACAAGCAAAACGAAAACTATGACTGCAAACGCTGATCCAGCCATCATTTTCTTTGACCATCCTCTGTTTGGTTTATCTGAGTGAATATCGACGTGGCCTCGCAGATTGATTGAGATCCACTCACCAACTCTTGCTGGCGCTTCACCGTACTGAGTGTGAACCCAGAGGTGATTTGATCCTGCACGTTTGGATGTATTTTCTGCAACCCAATCTGGGAAGGTTGATTTGAAGCCAGTGAACTTCCAAGATTTAATGTTCATCATTTATCTCCAAACATTTTATTCATCAGGCTCTCACCCTTTGGCGTGAGACTAATGCTTCGGTGACGCCTATCATCATGCATCATTTCGATTTCGATTAACTCTGCCGCCTTGACTTGGCCTCTGCTATTGCTTGATAGCGAGTGCAGCAATCTATTGAGAGTAGATTTCTTCATACCTATTCTCTCGGAAAGATCTGCGCTGGTGATTGGCTGGTTCTGGCAGATGATTGAGAACACCAACATGTGATTGATTGATGTCTGAGTTGAATCTAGAACGCCCAAAAACTCTTGGATTTGATTTTCCATTCTATTCATAGCACCACCGCAAATATTAATATTAGATAGAGGGTCAGCATTAAGCATAACCCTCCAATTATATCTCCCCATATCCCGAGGTCACACTCCATCTCGCGGAGCATTTCTTTTAGCTTATCCATTATTCAACTCCTCATTTGCGTGTGCATCACGCACCAATTCCAAAATAAATTCACTCACGGTTTCACACTGCAATCGCCTCGCCTCATTGCCAAGCCAGTTTACCTGATCCTCACTCAAGGCAGCGCAGATTGATGAGATTGATCCCAACCGCATATATGTCTGCCGACCAAATTGTTTTGATAACTGTGACTTCACGATGGGCGGTAGAATTTTTGCCTCACGCCCACGGCGAAGTGCTGAATTGACTTTGTTAAATTTGAAGCCTGTTTGCTGAGATATTTGTCTTGCTGACAAACCATCCTTAGAAAGCTGCCAGATCTTCAAAGTGTCTGGCTTCCTCGAATAGCTCCGCAACAATTCATTAATGGATGTCTTGATCATACCGTAACCTCAACATCGATATCACACTCATCGCCTTCCTGTTCATTCAATTCCAATGCCCTTTCGAGAGCAGACTCATACGTGGGGAAAGTTTCGATAACTTCCTCACCATCCTCATAGGTTTTTCTGATGATCACCTTCATTCCGCTTCCCCCTCGATTTCACGAAGCGCACGTTTCAAGGATCTCTTGATGCGCTTCGCACGATCTGGAAGAACAAGACCGTCCAACCCTTCGATCAGCCATTCGAGTTCTTGCTCTGTGGCTGACACTTGGACGGCAGGGAGTAAGCACACCCCACCATCGATATTTGTTTGCTGAATAAAATTCATGCCGCCTCCTTTTTTGAGAAGGCAGCATAAAGATCTCTGGCCGCTTCGTGCCAAGACTTTTTGGTGACTGGGCTTTCGCCTCTGACGTGATGCCAAGTTGGGGTATCGCGTGTTGTGCCACATGGAGCTGTTGTGGTTTTATAGATTTTGCCGATCACGGTGTAATGATCCTCACCGTAACGCTTCCAGAGGATAATCCCTTCTGCGTATTCTCCAGATCCCTCAACGCGGCATCTGATGTCGAAGCCATTCTTTTTGTATTCCATTCTGCGTATAGACATGTGTTGTCTCCCTCTCTCTATAAAACATACATAAGACACCTGTCATAGATTGCAAGGGGTCACCGAAAGTTTTTTAATGTATTTAATGCTTATTTATTGCAGTCTAGCTGACTGCACTTATTCACCCATCCCAAACCCCTTATTCTTATAGTATATATAATAGATATATTATTTATTACATTACTACATACTACCTACCATACCCCTCTCTCTGATACATATGGGGGGGGTATTAGGCACTATAGGTGACTGCATTATTGCAATAAATGCAATTAATACTAAGCCATTGTTTTAAATAGAGAATACACCGTTATTTAAAAAAGCACTAAATACTGCAATAAATAAAGGCACGAAAAAAATAATTTAAAATAATTTGCATATAGCCCTTGAACATGAGGGCCAGATGTCCTACGTTACTTGTATAGGGCAATGAAGCCCACTACTTAGGAGATACAAAATGACAAAACGCAAATTCACAAAATTAAATAAAACTGGATCTTTTGGCGGCAACGTCTATTCGTATCGCGGCATTGAAATCCACAACGACACCAGCCCAAACAACCCTTATGGTGAGTGGAGAGCGAAGGGATGGCCATACGGTAAAAAGTTGTGGGAGTTTGCCAACACCCGCGAGAGAGTTGCCGAGCATATCGACAATACACTCGCTCGCCTTGACCGTGAGATGTGGGATGAAATTGAAGAGGTGACGACATGACACCAGAGCAATTCAAAAATGCGCGACGCGCGCTTGGATACAGCCAGCAATCTCTGGCAGATGAGTGGGGCATGGGACAGAACGGTAACCGCACCATACGCCGATGGGAGAGCGGGGAGAGGCCGCTGAACCCAGTCGCCGCTTACGCCATACAATTAATGGTAGATAATATGGAATAATCGTGTGGGTTTCACGGCTGCGTTTAAAAACGAATGCCCAGCGGTGTCACCCACAGCGATCTTAAATCACATCAGATTGTGGTGGTAAAGTCGGTTTACTAGCCAAAATATAATTTGTTTTGAGTGATGGTTTTTTGCTCCAGACTGTCCAAATGAAATCCATTGTGGCGCTCTTTCCACGCTCTGGTGACATCGCTGGACGCCACGTCAGAGCAATCACAGCCAGTGGCTTTGTCTGCCAGAACAGTCTCTGCCGCTTCTTAGCGTGCCAGAATGTGGCCTTGGTGAGCATTGCAAACGGAACTTCTTTTTGGGCGCATCTCTCAATGAACTCAGCAGCCAGATTAAATGGTGGATTTGTGATGATACCATCGCAGGAACAATCAGCAGTCAGGAAGTTCATGTTACTATGGCCATAGCCACGGTCATGCAGATCCGTTGAGATCACTCTGAAGTTGCGTTCCTCCAGAACTTTTGAGATCGCCCCATCGCCGCAAGCTGGCTCCCAAATACGCCCACCCCGAAACAGCCAATCAAATCTATCGATCAGTGCGATGGTGCATTCAGGTGGGGTTGCGTAGAAGTCAGCAGCGTTGCGGCTGTTTTTGGGCGACTTTCCCCCGATTATAACTGATGACTTCATCCCGACAACTCCCCGCCACACGCCATGTATCCAGCCCCATCAATCCAATTATCTTTATTCTTGGGATTTGATTTGACTCTGGCGATTTTCAGGAGTGCCATGCAGACGCCAATATCGTGCGGCTTGACCTCCACACCCAGATAGACTGACCAGAGATCAGCTATCATTGTAAAGTTACTTTCCATATCGCCGTGCTGGTCTGCACGATCCTTGGTCACATATTTTTTTGCGGTATCTAAAATTTCTGCTCTATCCATTTTCTATCCTCAATGTTGTGGTGGGGCGAAATAAGCAAACCTTGGCTTGCCCCTCTGCCCCTCGTTTGTCTGGCGGTATTCAATGCCGCGATCTTCTTGCAACGCCGCGAAAACTTCTTTGCGCCGTCTGGGTTCCATATTTGCAAATGCCGACACTGTGCGTGAGATCTGACTTTCGGTAATGCCACCCAGACCAGATTTTTCGATCTTGGCGTAGACGGCTTTACACGCTGCATCAAATGGACCCTCGGCCATGTTCGAGCGGAACATCTCAATAGTTTGCTTGGCGTAGTGATCGACATAATCGATGCTCCATTGCATTGCGTCTGGACCGATTTCATCTTGGCCCATTGATCTGGATATGATCAAAGACAGGCGCATGGCGATCTCTCTGGATCGATTGTACATGGCCTCCAAGCCAGTGCCAGTCTCTCTCCTGATGGCATCCACCAGTCGCTCCTCATACGATCTGAGCAGTGTCTCAGCCTCAAACGTGAACGGAACCTCAATTGGGTGTGGCGGCATATCATGTGCATTGCCCAAATCTAAATCACCAATCTGCGCGTGGGCGTGATCCTTTGACCATGTTGCCAGACGTTCTGAGATATTTGATCTGCGCTTTTTCTGAGATAGCTGCACCCCGATCTCAGACTTTACGATAACGAATCGGTTCAGCAGACCAGACGCTACGTCACCACCACCGATTGCCTGCATGAACTCTGACGGTGTGGACATGCCGACTAGGGTCAGGCTGGGGCGCTTTACCACCTTCTCTAGTTTCTCAGCATCTGCCGATTTCATTGTGTTGGTTGCGTAGCCCTGCTGTCTAAGCGTGCCATCCTGTCTGCCAAAACATTCCATAATGGATGTTAGTGCATCTGCCTTGTGTTGGTTCCCCTTGGCAGCGGCTGACTTCAGTTGTCGTCCAAGCTCGTCCACTACCGAAACGTGTGTAGGTTTTTTGGTGAGCGTTGAGATGACCCCAGCGGCTGACGTGTAACCAGCGGGTCCGATCAACTCATCCAGCCCGGCCTCTTCGAGTAGCTCCTCTAACACCGTCTTGGTGTGTTCTTTTCCAGATCCAGTCTCGCCAATGTTGAGGAAGTATAGGCTGGAAAAGTTTCTCTGATCTGTCACCCAACGTCTACCCATCACCACAGATCCATATGCTATGGCTGCTTGGACTGCAAACTGTGGCTGGGGTTTGATTGCCGTGACCGTGTAGTAGTTGACAACATCCTGCAAGATGCCCGGCACACTTAGAAGATTTTCTGGTATGCCATCCAGAGGATTGTCGGATGATAAATTGGATGGCTTTGATAAAATTTGGTCTGCAATTTTTGCGCCGTGATCGATGGCCTCCTTGTCATATTCATAATCTGGATCATTAGTGACGTTTAAAACTTGGGCGGCTTCTTTGACTGCGTTGCTGACATTGCCCTGATGTTCGTACTGGAGATACAGCTCGAAGGCATCGAATGTGTGTGCGCTGTCAAATGGATCTGATGCATGGTGACTATACGCACGGCCATCATCAAACAATTTTACGCCAGCCAGTTTAGATGTGGAGTTGGGCGACAGGTATCTGCTGCGCGATGTTGGCTTGTAGCCATACTGCACCAGAAGTGTGTGCATGTCGTTGGCATCATTATAGGCGTCGATCACGCTGGTGTTGTTGCCCTTTGGACGTGGCTTCTTCGTTGGCTGGAACTGCGCCTTCTTTTTCCAAGGACAAATATCTTGGAGCTGGGTTCTAAATTTTTCCCAATCTCTCCAGAGCGTCAGGAGCTGTGGCGGCAGCTCTGGTAGTCCATCCCAGATTGGCATACCTGACCACTCATATGGACGCCCAGTATCTGGGTGTATCGATGGTGGTAGAACGTCTTGCACTGAACCAGCTCTCAGCTCAAAGACAACTTCGGTCTTGCGTGGATCTTTCTCAGTCGGCCACGATATTTTGTGTGTCACAAGATCTGGTGGAGCCTTGAAGATCAGCTTGCCTCGATTTTCGCGCCCAATGATTTGTGGTGCGGAGTTCATTAGTAGGCTGAAGTCTATGCCCAGCTCCTCAAAAATCAGCTTGGTATTCTCGACATGATCGATATCAACAGCGCATGTGCCTGACGCGCCGTGCAGCAACCCAACATTATGTGTGGGGTTTTTCTCATAGTATGCGCGAGCGGCTTCTGGATCTGACAAAGCCTTTTCTGGTTGCTGCCAACCAAAGGATGTCGGACCTTTCGATCCTGCTGGGATCGTGACTAAATACCAGCCCAGTTTTGAGCAATATTCTTCTATCCTCATTTCGAATCACTCAGGTATTCAGAGAGCTTTTTCCATGTGTTCAGGCTGATTTGTTCGTTACCGTCAGCGACTGCTTTTACGGTTGGGTGGGACAATCCAGATTTCTCTGCAACAACAGTTAAACGCCTGTCTGATAAAGATTTTCGGATGTCATCGATAGGGATCAATGTGGTCATTTTCTGTCCTTTTTTACAAAATGTGTAAAAATATCTTTACTCTCTGCAAATCTTTCTGTAAACCGATTTTTGTAGAGAGAGTAAGAAAAGGAAAATTGCGATGAGCAATATTGATGGATTGGCCTCCGAGTGGCTAGAAGTGAAGGCGCAAGAAAAAGAAATTATCGCAAAGCGCCGTGCGATAGAAGAGCAAATCACAAAGGCATTAGATGTCAAAGATGAAGGCTCAATTTCCCACAAACTGGAACACCACAAAGTCACGCTGACACAGCCTGTATCACGCAAGGTTGATCCGATTGTCTGGGATAAAATCAAAGATAAAATTCCTGAAGATATGCACCC
>Ga0098054_1000805_pt1 | contig 17444 bp, 18 predicted proteins | sample 16_taG_FD_75048 | JGI IMG/M metagenome (GOLD analysis project Ga0098054, IMG submission 75048) | Marine viral communities from the Subarctic Pacific Ocean - 16_ETSP_OMZ_AT15313 metaG | ecosystem: Environmental > Aquatic > Marine > Oceanic | place: Pacific Ocean | collected 2015-01-18
ATATCGTACCACATTTGGAAGTTTGTAGTATCAGAAGATAAATCTGTTCCTACTACCATATCAGATGCTGGTCCAATTATTACTCTCTCCGAAGATCTTAAACCGTAAGTCCCAATTATAGAAATATTAGGGTAACCCGGTAATGGGACTTCGTAAAAACCTCCTCTTTTAGCTACTGTTGTAGGGTCAAAGTGGAATAAGTTTTGAGTAGTTAATCCGTTGATTATTCTTTGGAATACTGAAGTTCCACACCATACTGTTAGGTCTGGAGCATCTAGTACGTTTACGTCTACAGATTCTAACATTGTAGAGATCTGGTCGTAAGCAGTTGATGCAGTTATTGCGTTAGCTCCAATTCCTGTTGCTACGTTAACACCTGAAGTAGATCCTGAGATTAAAGTCTTGAATCCATCTGCTTGAGGTACTACAGTTGAATTAGCGAATGTTGATCCACTAATAGAGTTCCAAATAAAGTCATCGTTGTTTTGTTGTGATTTTTTTACAAGGTCTGCAGACATTTCTGTTAAGATTGTCATTGTGTCCTCATAACTTCCCTCTGGAAGGAAAGCTTTACCTGTATACTTCTCCGTAAGAAGTTGCAAGTTCCATGCATCATAAGCCGTTCTTTTTGTGACGGTTATGTTACGTTGAGTAAAGTCAGCTGATCCTGAAGCAGTTGAAACGGCGTTACCTCCTTGGAAGTAAGGTGCTACTGATACAAGATTAAGAGGCTCTTGAAATTTGATGCCTTCCTGAACGCTAACGTACTCTGCTGTGTTACCAGTATAAACTGAGTCTAAGACTAATTTACCTGCTAACTCATTATTAAAGTCATTTAATGCTGATACATCTAGTGCCATAATTATTGATTTTTAGAGTTTGTTAATTTAAATAAAGCTTTTTCGTACCTCTTTTGATTGTACACTGCTTTAGGTTTTTCGAAGTTATTTCTAGACTTAGCATATCTTGATTCTGCAGTCGGTTTAGATGATGGAGCACTCATGTACTCACTCATTTTTTCCTCGTGTTCTGTCAACATATCTTCGTGCTCAGTCATTTTTTTGCGTAGTTCCTCTATTGCAGGTCCTACTTCAGTCATGATAGCTTCAATGATTTCTTCTTTAATGTCCATTGTTTCCTCTTCAGGATAATGATCATTCATAGATTCTTCATCTTCTTCTAACTTAACCGCTTTAGAGTCTTCTGATAATTCAGTAGCTTCTGCTTGGATGATTTTTGCAGGTCCTTTATCAAGGTCCTTCATATCTTCTTCGTGTTCTGCTAATGAACCAGAATCGTCTCCGTCTGGGCGAGCTATTCCAGTGATTTTTCCTTCACCGTCTACTGTTACAGTTATACCACTCTCAGTAGTATGCTCCCCACTAGGTGCCAATACTTCTTCGCCAGCTTCCGTTTCTACGTACAATTCATCACCAACAGCAAAAGAAGAATCTTTTTTGTTCGTAATTTTTGTTCCGTCTACTAAAGTAGCTGAATCAAAGTTTTGCTTTTCCTCTGAAGAGTTTTCCGTTTCAGTCATTTCGGTAAGTGAAAAATACTTTTTTACAAGCTCCTTTAATTGATCTTTGTTCATATTAAAAGATTTTTAGGGTTAAAAGTAATTTCCTATAAAAATAAATAGGCTTGACCCTAAATAGAATATATATTTAGTTTTCTCTACGTAAATCAGCATCATAATGTTCGAATCTATCATGCTCTGTTGGTGTTGCTAACAAAATCCCAGGTTTTATATAACCTTCTCTAGTCTTTTGGTAAATAAACGACATCCATGTTTGTTCGTACGGATATTCCCAAGTTGTCTCTAAAAATAATTTACGGTTACCCTCTCTTGTTACAAGTTGTGGCCAATTACAATAGTAAATCTCACCTGTTGCATAAGGTATACCGTTAAAGCTTTTAATGTTGTTGTATTTAGTAAATGGTTTTTCAGTTATACCTGGAAAGAACCTATCTCTTTTATCTTGAGGTAAGTTATGCCAAGACCATTGATGCTGGTTATCACCAAAAAACTCACTAAAGTTTAATTTTAGAAAGTCAAAACCTTCTTCGTTTACTATTTCTTTTATTTTAGTAAAAAAGTTGTCAAAGTATCTATTGAATCCATTTCTACAAGTATTTTCTTTACCGTTGTAAAAGAACATATCATCTTCAAAAAAGAAATAACTATCTAAGTCTGTTTTATCGAAATGTTCTGCTATATACTGTCTTCCACCACATATGCCTATATTTTCTCCAGTACCTATCATTTCGAAATCGTACTTTTTACACAATTCTACGTATTTCACTTTTGTACTATCGTCCGTAGAGTTATCTAATAAGTATTTCTTTGTATCTAACAAAGTCTTATCATATAGTTCTATACTCTTTATAAGAGTTTCAAATTGATTAGGAGAGTTAAACGTTATTACATAGAGTTCTGTGTTCTCTATTTTATCTTTATGTTTATTTTTTTGTACTATAGTTTTATTATCTATTGCATCTTGAAATACTTTATATAGTAAACCATTTTCTTCTATCATGTGATAAGAGATAATGTCTGGTAGTTTATATAGCATAATAGCAAAGATACTTTCTTCTGTACCCATATAACCTGCTGATAAAGTATTTTCTACAAGTCTATAGTATTCATTCATTACTGTATTTATAATACTCTTTTTACCACCAAAGAATCCTCCTCTTCCTACTAATTTTACTTCTTCACCTGCATACTTGTTTATGTCTGGGTATTTAAAACCATGTATTTCAGCAGTTGCTTTATAAGGGTATGTAACAAATAAGAAATCTTTTAATTTATTACTAATTGTATTTAACGTATTATTATTTACGTATGTATCTAGGTTTACTGTATTAGCTAAACCTGCATCTATCCAGTACATATAATCGCTGTTAAAGCCATCTAATAATTTAGCATCATGCAGTAGCATCATTTTAGACATAACTACTGGATTATAATACTCTAATTTTGCTTGTGGTGATTCAGCTAACCAACCTACTTGACTATACCAGTCATCATCTTGTCTTAACTCTTGTATGGTATTAAAGAACTCATTCTCAAACCAATCTAACTCTCTGTATATAAACTGTATATTAGTTTCTCTACGTTCGTTTACAAAGTCTTCTAACTCTTTATCACCAAATACAATTAGATTAACGTCTAACTTAAGTAATTTTTCAAAGCATTCTAAGTAATGATCATAACCTCTTGTAAAGTTATTACCTAACTCACCTCTTTTTAAATCCCATAAACCTGTTACTAATGTTGTCATTGTTTTCTTTTGCATACCCATACTACTTTACTAAAGTTTTCCTGGTTATAATTTATTAAGTTTTGTTCTTCTGATACTTGTTGTATGTCTGAATCTTGTATTTCCATCCAGTTCCATATCTTATTGTAGTAATTTTTATCGAATTCTTCTTTGTTAGCTACATAATCATGAGCCATAATAAAATCTCCTTTTTTAAGTAAAGGAGCTATAGAGTTAAACTCTCCTATTTTATGACCACCATCACATAAAACTAATGTTATACCTTCTTGCTGTATAAAAGATTCTATTGCTTCTGGTTTTTCTAAAGCATTGTATGCATGGTTAAAAATATTTTCTATTCTTACATCTACATTATTATCTTTAAGTCTTTGGTAATACTCTCTATCAAATACTTCAAATGTTAGTATAGGTGTGTCTGGTAAATTATGTCTTATAAATAAAGTTAAACCTCCACCAGCAGTACCTATTTCCAGTATTCTATCTGGTTTAATGTCTGCTAAAAAGTCATCAAATACTTTAAATACATCGTTATGCTGCTGTACTGTTAATCCTTCATAAGCGGTATGTCCTACTACTCCCATTCTTTTAAGTTTAATAATTTATATGTTTGTTGTTCTGATTCTGGTGATTTATTGTTTCTATCGTACCATTCAATTTGATTCTTTGAAATATAATTTAAGTACTCTTCATCTTGTTTTACCTCTAAGTACTTTCCTATGTATAGATCTGCTACACCTTCATTACCATTTTTTTCATAAGCTAAGAAACAATCTTCTCTTAAAATAGGTATATAGTGTACGTTAGGTAACATTGGTTCGTAAGTAGTATCTCTAAATTCCATTCTTACAAAAGGTATACCTAAAGCCATCATTTCTATATCTCTATAACAAAACTCTCCTGTATGTTCATAATGGTTAACGTTTTTACTTAAATCTAAGTAATGAGATAAAGCTATTTTTTGTTTACTGAGTAATTCTAAATAATTTTTATGGTCTACATTTATTAGAGGTTGTAAATAACCTTTCTCGTTTATTATTTTTACTGTCTCTCTATAACTATTAACACCACTACCTAAATAGAATAACTTATCATTTTCTCTTTTGTTTCTATAGGGTGTAGGGTCAAATGGTGCATAAGATAAAAAAGTAAAAGGTTTTATTTTGTGTATGTTGTGTAAGTTGTTATCTGATTTACACCAATTATACAACCAGTGGTAAGAAAAATGACCTAGATGTATACTATCTACATGCTCACTTTTACTCCAGTGTGTTAAATAATGTAAAAAGTATTCTGTAAAAGAAAAGATTTTTATTTTTTTTAACTCTGTATTCTCTATAACAAAGTCAACATCACTTATTTTAGGTTTTTCAAATGGTGGTATATCAACACATAAGTCTAAAGTCTCTTCTGGTTTATATGTTTTAACTTCTACTGTAAATTTAGTCTGTAAATATTTTGTGAATCTTTTAAAATAACTTAAGTGTTCCCTATCCCAAGGAACGTTTTCTAAATAATGTACTCTTATCATTAAGAAACTGTATTAGCAATAACACCTTCTCTATACTCTACCCAACCATCTTTTTCACTATGAGGCCATACTATCCATTTGTGTGGTAAAGGACCAGTATATTCAACCCATAACTTCCACCATCCGTCTAATGATGCTCTATAATTAAGTACTTCTTCTTTTGAAAGATCTTTTCTATATAACTCTTTACCCTGTTTATCGTGAAGTATGATTGCTATAAAAGTATAATCATCATAACTAAAACTATCGTTATGTACATCTATACAGTGTTTAAACTTCTGAAAAAACATATCATACTTACTACCCGGTGGTGGTACTTTATCTAATACTCTTTGTGTTACAGATCTATCTGAGAACCTAACACCAGCAAATAATTCATAATCTTCTAGAGTTCTTTCTTTACCTAAACCATACTTATCAAAAGTCTTTTCATTACATGGACTGCATACCTCTCCATCTACTCCTAATAGTTGTCTATTTCTTGCATGACTAGTGGTATTTTTTTGTACCCATGTTTTATCATCATCCCAATGTTTAGTTCTGCCTTTTCTAGTATATTCATGCCAAGCTATAACTTCATTAGGGTAAAAGATATCATAACCATGTGTATAAGCTCTAACAGCTAAACTAATTTCTTCTCCATGAAAATAATAATTAGGATCATGAGGTACTTTAGTACAAAACTTACCTTCAGTAAATGCAAAATGTGCTGAAAAGAATCTACCTAACTGAGGTTTATCTTTATCATGCATTGTTTGTGGTAAAAAGAATATAGCTCCTTCTGGTATAAATCTATCAAATGCTAACTCCCATGGTTCATTTATTCTTTCTTCTGGATCGTTTTCTGGATTATAACTAGGAATATAAGCAGTTAGTAAAGGATTATAACCTTCTTTTTTTAACTTATTATACATTTTCTTAACCTTAGTATCCCAGTTCTTTACAAATCTATGGTGACTATCTAATTGTAAGGTATAAGTTTCTCCTTTGTATTCTTGTTGTATTCTATTTCTAGCCCAACAAGTACCTTTCGTTTCTGTATAATCAACATCTATAATAGTAAACCTTTTATCGTCTCTATACTTATCTATGTCTGAATTAAATTTATCTTCTTTACTATACTGAAAACATATACATATGTGTAGGTTATCAGGTTGTTGTGCTTGTTTAAGTAAGTCATCTAAAGTAGGACCTAGTTCAGGGTCTCTATAAGATGCCATTTGTATAAAAATTGTTTCTTTACTTCTTGCCATAGGTATCCTCTATAAGGTTTTTTATTTCTTCAAAGACTGTATCTAGTCTTTCTTCAAACTCTTTCCAAGTTAACTCTCTATCCTCTTTATCTCTACTCATACTCTTCTTTATATATAATTATACACTTATTACCAATAAGGTAAGGAATTTTACTCAAAGAATCAACTATTTTCATATTTTTATGGAATTCGTACTAAACCCTATGTATTTGGTATATTATTCGGAAAAAGGTATATTTTATTTGGCGGTTTGGGATTTTCTTGCTATATTATAATATATAAATAAATGTTTAACCAAAAAGAATAATATGAATAAAGAAACAATACTAAATAAGTTAACTACTATAGAAGGTATAATTAAACAGTTAAAAGATAGTTTAGATAGTACTAAAGAAGTAGTTAATACAAATAAAGAAGTAAAGTTAGTTAGTAAAGATAGTAAGTTAATTAATAAGCTTATACAATTACAGAAAGCTAATAATAGTAATACTTCTTTCTTAGAAAACTTACTGAACAATGGTTATGATACGTTAACAATAGGTCAATACGACATCGTTGTTAAGATAGCAAACGATCATAATCTTAATGCAGATGAATACTAGAGAATGTACTAAGTGTAGTAAAGAGTTACCAATTGAAGACTTTTATACAATTATAAACAAAAGAACTTTAAAAAAGTATACTTATACCTACTGTAGAAAATGTCACTATAACAAGATGACTAAACATACCTCAGCTAAATGGAGGAAAGATAATCCTAAGAGATGGAATGTAATTGCTTACAAAGCTCAGAAAGATTATTGGAAGAGACAAAGAAAAGGAGTTTACTTACTTATTACTACTAAAGGTTTATATGTAGGAGCTTCAGATAAGATTACCTCTAGAGTATTACAACATAGGGGTAAACAACCAGGTAACGTTGGAGCAAAAGGTGCTAAAATAATAACTTGGTTTGTTTTAGAGGAACAAAAAGATAAAAGAAATAGGTTAGATGCAGAAAAAAAATGGATTAAAAGACTTAATCCTATGCTTAACCAAATACATACAACTAGATTTATACACTCTAGCAAAAAAAGTACTAACTAGTTATGCTGTTTATATAGTTATATGTACTTTTTAAAAGAAGGGGTAAAGACACTGTTACGGACGAAAAGGTTTTGTTAGTTTTTACCCTTTTTTATTTTATTTACAATACGTTGGAAGCACCATGCTCCTAAAGCTCCGAAGAAACCTAAAAGTACTGCCATTATTAAATCTTGAAAGTGTAAAAGTCCTATTGAACCAGAGGAAAAGAATCCTGCTAGTTGATATTCTTTGATAGAGTATTGCATATATATATATATATATTAAGCTTTTTTAGCTTGTATTAGTTTATCTGAAAAGAAACCTTCTATGCTGAAACCCTTTACTGTTTTATTTTTTACTAACTCCCATATGTCTTCATTCTCTATTTGGTAAGTACCAACCCATGTTCCTTCTGGGAAATCAAAACCATAAGATCTAGACTTATCTTTCATACCATCTTCAACAATCCACGTTTCGGTCATAAAACCTTCTACCGGTTGGTTTGGATCATGCTCTAAATTCATTTTATCTAGTAATTTATTCTTCATCATCTTATCAGCTATCTGCTTGATTGTATTTTTAGAAAAATAAACGAAGTATTCATTACCTTCTTGATCATATCTTTTTATAAGCTTGTCCGGTACCATTAATGCACCAGTTACTCTCATTTGATCTGTGTCTAAAGCAAACTTATATGAATCATTTTTACCTGTAATAGAGAAGCTCTCCTGAAAGATATTTTTCTTTGACTGTTCTTCTTTACGAATTTGTTTTAATTTTCTTTGAGCCCATGCTATGCCTGCATCTCCGCCCCAGCAATCCCACATTAATTTACCACATCCTTCACCATAAGGAGTATCTGAATTTCTTCTGTGTCTTTCAAATGCAGCCATTCTTGCTATAGTATCTTCAGAAATAGGCTCTCTTTTTGCTAATTGATTAGCTCTAGCTTTACCTACTGGTGTACCACAAGATCCCCAACCTTCTTTTTCTGCATATTTTAATGCTCTTTTAGCATTGTTTGTAGCTGCTTGAGGATAGTCTGTATAGCTTGCAAAGTTTTCTCTTTGTTCTGTATCTACATATATTCTTGCATCATTAGCCATACCTGCATGATTAATACAGTAGTAGTACAATTCTTTTGGAGTAGAGTCAGTTATTTGTAAGTATAACTTATCACCCATTATAGCTACACCCTTGTTAAATTCTTTTCCTCCACCCCAAGTACCGTCTTTAGTAAGACTGATTCTTATATCGTGTGTATCGTTAGTAGTATTACTTTGATCGAAACAATAGGTATTACCTGTAACTAAATGTAAATCTGGCGTTAACTCTCCATTCATAACATACTTATTACCATCTTCTGTTTTAACGACAGAGACGTCAAAGTGTAAATCATGGTTAGAATAAGATTCTGTTGTATGGTTGTCAAAATCTTCAAAGTTTTCTGACATTGCTTGTTTAATTAACTCAAAAGTTATTATGTCTTCTAAGTCTTGATTTTTGAATGCATAAAAATCTGATTCAATAGCTGGTTGTTCTACTAACGCTACAGCATCAAATCCTGATAATTTATCTAATTCGTCTATAAGTAATTCTACAATTTTCATATTATTAAATAGTTTTAGGACCCAAAGGTTCTCCTAGTTTGTATTTTTGCTTCAGCCTCACTAGCTGACCTTGTATCACCTGCTACCACATAAGCCTGTACCATAGGTTGTGCTGGACCTATATCAGGTGCTGTTGACATTTCTTGAGGTATTGCCGGAGCACTTGGAGGTGTAACCGCTACTCCTGCTGTCGTGCCTCCTGCAGCACTTACTGCATCTTTAACACTAGCTAATATACTCCCCACCTGCACTAAGTACGCTGCACCTAAAGCTACGTTTATTGGGAATGGAGCTGATGCTATAGTTTTAATTAAACCTGCATTAGCATCAACAGCTGCTCCTGTAGCTGCCATTTGTGCATCTATAGCCATTTTTTTAGCCTCTAAACCTATCTCTGAAATTATTATTGCTTGTCTAGCTATAAATGCTGCTTTTCCAATTGCAGTTTCTTGATTAGTAGCTCCTTCAATTATACTTAACAACTGTAACCTAGATTGTCTCCTTAATTCATCTAACTGTAAAGCTTTTTCTTGGTTATCCCTATACTTAGCCATTTGATCATCTAAATCCTCCATATCGTCTAAGAAATCAGTATCTACAAACTCAGGCATAAACTGGAAAGGATCTTCATCTTCACCACCATTCATTTGAGTAGTAAAAGCCTCTTGGAAACTCATTGCAGACTTTTTACCCTCTTCAGCCCAATAGTCACTAAACTCAGACGTAGCTTCTGCTAATTCATCTTCAAAAGCCCATTCAGCCTGTAATCTTTTTAATTCTTCCTGTCTAGTTAACTCATAAGCCTCAGCATCTTTTTTAGCTTGTTCTTCAATTCTTTCAGTTCTTCTAGTAATTACTCCTTCATTAAAATCTTCTTTTACACTTATACCACCTAACTGTTTACCGGCTTCTTTAAAATCTAATCTAAACAACGCTGCCATACCTGCAACTAATTTACCTGCAGTTTTAGCAATAGCTGTTGTTGCACCTGCAAAAAAGTCTTGAAATTTTACCCAAGCACCGCTTAAATCTAGTGTACCTAAACCAGCATCTTCTAAGACTTTACTAAATTTATCAAACTGAACTACAATTGCACCTATTACAGCTACTATTGCAGCTCCTGCCGCTATATAAGGGTTAAGTAAAGTTGCAGTATTAAACCCTAACTGAGCTCCTGTAGCAGCTTTAAAAGACTTACTTAACTGTCCATACCCTTCTGATATATCTTTTAAACCTATACCTAAAGCTATAGCTGAAGCAGCTTTTTTCTCAAACTCTCCAAATACCTCTGTCTCTATACCGAACATACCCATTACTCCCACTGCACCTTGTAATGCTCCAGAAAAAGCTTTGATAGCACCATCTGCAGCCATAAACTTATCCTCTGCAGTAAATCCTTCGATTTGCTTATTAACCTTAGCTAATTCCTTTTCAGTAGCCTGAGCTTGCTTTGAAAGATCTTTAAACGCTTGACTATTTCTATCAACCTGCTTTAACTCTTCGTTAATCTCACTTAACTGGTCTTCTAACTGCCCTAAAGTCTTACTTTGAACGTTAATGTCGATATTATATGTCTTAGTTGCCATACTATTAAATAGTTTTTAGTTTATATGTTATGGACATGCTGGACATATTGCCGGTCCTGAAAATTTAAATCCATTTACAAATGTGTAATATACACTTTGATCTTCACTTACGTATTTAGTTCCAGTCTGTAGTGTAGTACAACCAAATCCATCATACAGTTTAGTTGATGATGCTACCGTTGCTGCATCAAAGTAGCTTGTTCTAGGTGCTGTACAACAACCATCTGTTGTATTATTACCTTTAGTTACTACAATTCCATAACATGCTGCCGGTGAAGGTGTAACTGATACAGTCGGTGTAGGTGTAGGTGTAGTTCCTGGACTAGCCGTTACTGTTGGTGTCGGTGTTAAACTTGTCGATGGAGTTGGAGTTGGAGTAGGATTAGCTGACTCACAAGCTGTACAACCTGCATAGAAGTTTATATAGTCAAATGAATTTTCTGGTGCTAATGCATCATCTACTTCATAACAACCATCTGGCATTAATACTGAATCTCCTGGTGCTGCTCCTCCATTTGGTGATCTCATTCTATCATACCCTCCTCCTGCACTACCACAATTAGTTAAAGTATAGTAAGTAAATGTTGATGAAGGTGTAACTGTTGGTGTTACCGATATCGTTGGTGTAACTGATGGTGTAATACTTATAGTAGGAGTTATACTCGGTGTTACACTTATTGTCGGTGTTATACTTATCGTAGGTGTTACAGATGGTGTCACACTTATTGTAGGAGTTGGTGTTGGAGTAACACAAGGTCCAATTAAAGTAATAGTTCCATTACCACTTGTTAATACAGGTCCAGAACCTAAAGCACAAACTGGTATTGAATCTCCATCTGGTACACTTTCTGTTTGTGGGTTACTATCACAATCAGTATAGCTAAAGTTACCTCCTCCTGAGCCTCCTTCTAACTCCCATTCGTTACAACCAGAAGCTGCTGGAGTACTTGATGGAGTAGGTGTAGGTGTTGGTGTTGGATTTATTGACGTACATTCATCACAATCTACATAAGCAGTAATATAATCTTCATCACTAAATGCCACTGTAGTTTCTTCTATTGTATAACATCCATCAGGCATTAATATTGAGTCATTTGGTCCCACCCCACTACCAAACGTTACTCTAACATCAGTATATGCACCACCACAACCAGAAGCTGGACAACAAGTTATCTCATAGTAACTATATCCAGTAGATGGAGTTACCGTTGGTGTAGGTGTATTAGTAGGTGTTACACTATTAGTTGGTGTAATAGTAGGTGTTACTGTTGGAGTTGGTGTTACCGTTGCACCAGGTGACGTAGTAACCGTAGGTGTTGGAGTAGGTGTTGGTGTTGCACTTGCTCCTGGACTTGCAGTTACCGTAGGCGTTGGTGTAGCCGTTACAGTTACTGTTGGTGTAGGAGTATTAGTTGCTGTTGGCGATGGAGTTAATCCTGGACTTGCTGTAACAGTAGGTGTAGGTGATGGGCTTATTACCGGTACTGAAACAGGTACTTGAGCATTAACATAAGCAGGATAAAGTTTTAACAACTCTACTGTTGCTATATCATCGTCTGTTAAGTTAAACCCTTTTATTTTATTTATTCTGTACTGATTATCTTTTATAAAGATTATATCGTTTAACTTTATACTTCTATATTCGTTTTGTTCGAACTTAACATCTAGTGTTACCTTTCTACCATCTTCCCAGTATAAACTATCTATGTAAGTTTTCCAGTTATCATCAAATTGAGATATAGAACCAGATTCGTTATTACCTAAAGGTATATAAGAAGTATAGGTAGTATTAAAGTGTAAATTTTTTGTAGTACTTGTAGCAGGTAAATTATTTACGTTAGATAAGGTAAAATAATCACCACTAACAGGTATGTTAGATGCCGGTGTACCTATATAAATTGTACCTGGTAAAGGACTACTTAACTTGTATCCTATTCTTGGTTTAAACTTAAATGCTTCTTGTTCTGAATTTTCAAATTTGTATAAATGAGGAAAAAAGAAACTATTTTGTGAATCAAATACTAAATTAGCACTACCACTTCGTGTTTGTGAAGCTAATACTGTAGGTCCAAAATAACTTCCTACTTCTTCTTCTCCTTGACTAATAGTATTATCAGCAATAACCTCTAAAGTACCATATTGGTAATTAGGGTCACTATCTAAAGCTAACTTACTAATTCTATCTTCATCTTCTTCGTAGTCAAATAATAATTTTTTAGGTTGTTCAATTACTGGATGAGTTATTGACTTTCTTGCAGAAGTATCCCATTTCTGAGTCCAATCTACTTGTGTACCTGAAAGAAACCAATCATCAAACGTATGAATTTCTAATTGAGTCTTACTTCCTTCTACAGGTATAATAACTAAGTTAAATAAATCTATAATACCTTTTAGTACATCTAAAGTTTTAGTTAAAGGTTCCCATTGCTGTGACATATCTACTGTAGCACCTTGAAAACTAATAGGAGCTTGACCTGCACTAAAGAAACTAGTAAATCCATTATCTGAACCAAATACAATGTAGTCATCTGATATAGTATCTGTACCGCTTACAAGGTTTAAAACAAAGCTTACCTCTAAAGTATCAGCAGCACTAAGAGTCTGGTTAGTAAATGAAACAGATAAACTACCAGTTAAAGGATCGTTTCTATCTACTTCAACTTGATCTATTGCTACCTGACTACCGTTTTTCTTAATTATTAACTGCTCTCTTACTACCGTATCTGACCCATAATCTCTTGAATAATTTATAGTACTATTAAAACTATATGTACCATTAGCAGGAACAGTATAAGTAGGTGTAGAATAATTGCTACCAGGGTCGCTTATTTCATCTTGAAAAGCAATTGTAGCAGATGTTGTTGGAGTACCTGTACTTGGAGAAGAAACTATTTGTAAAAATGTTTTTCTAGCTTCAAAAGTATTTTGAACTCCTGCCCCTACTCCTAATTCATCTTTAGGTTTAGGTAAAATGTATAAGTCATCAAACCCTTCAGTATGTTGAAAACTACCTGTATAGGTAAATCCTACTTGATCAAATATTACATCAAGAGTATCTTTTAAACTTATTGCTGGTAAGAATTGAGCAAGGTTTAAAGGTGTTAAACTAGAGCTTATATTTTCAAACTGAACTCTTGGGTAGAGTATATTAGCTTGATCAGGATCGTCAAACCCATAATCTACTATAGGGTAAAAAATAGAAGAACTATATGACCCTGTTAAAGGTCCTTCATTAGCCCAACTACCTGTTATATTGTTTGCTGTTAATGTATGGTTATATGCTGACCAATCAGCATCTTTAATATCTAAACCATCTATAGCTGTATTGAACTGTACAGACGTATCATAAACCTGTACTTTATAAGTTATGTATCCATCTTCATTGGTTACAATTTCATTTAACTGTAACTCTCCTTCTAAGAGTGTCTCTCCTAAGTATAAAACGTATGCATCTATAGTATTATAAAAAGCAGGTACATCATCTGCTCCTACGTTATATGCATGTTTAAAAAATCTATTGTTTTTTCTACTACCTGGTAAGTCAAAGGTTTGAGAACCTACACCATATACTGCTCCAATCTTAGAGTTATCTACTTTTGAAATATCAACTCGTAAAGGTATATCCTGATTTATGTCTAAATCATAGGTTGTACCATCATAGACTACTCTAAGTATAACATCCATTATCTACCGTTTCTTTGATTTGCATATCTAAACGTTATATCATACATAAACGTTTTTTGATCTTTTCTACCTGTATTCTGTACATAAGAAGCATTAGTTATGACAATAGGTTTAAAAACTGTGTTGTCTGGTGATACAGCTAAATATACTTCATCTGATTCTACCATTTGTGTTAACCACACTGCTGCTTCTTTACTTAACCAATCAGTAGATATAGTTAAATTATCAGTTAAGTTAGTATTATAATTTGTTTCTCCTCTTCTTTCTACATCATAAGCACCTTGGTTAGAATAATCTACAAAAGACTGATTATAGTTTTGTCTATCAACACTTGTGTTACCTCTTACAGGTAAAGCAGTTGAGAAGTTTTCATACATACCGTATTTGTTAATAAACATAAAGTTATATACAGGGTAATTACAAGCCGTTTGAAACTCTCTACTTATAGATTGACCGTTAAAGCTAATTGTAAGAGTTTGTCCATCCGATGGGTTGATGTAGGGTCCCATAGAGTAAAACTCACCACTTGCTACAGATTCATAATCAGTACTACCATATCCCGACCCTGTAATAAGTAAGGTTCCACCGGTACCATTGTATACTGGTACTCTCCATTTTGCACCTACATATTCAGTAACGCCATCAGGTCTATCTGATAATATAACACCAGAACCTGAATCTAACCAGTTAAAAGATGTTCCATTGTTAGGGTCTATTTGTCCTGGAAATACTTCTATAACATCTGTTTGGATAGAAGCAGTAACAGCTAAACTAGACGAAGATGAAGTACCATACTCTTCTCCAAACTCTACACTAAACGTTCTAACATGATCAGCAGGCACAACATAAGAGCTACCAAAGCTATTATAGTAACCTAAGTTATCGTTAAAGATTCTAGATGGATCAAAAACTGCTTCGTTTAATGGATTAGGAAATTGTCTTATACGAGCTAATCTATCAGCACTACCTGACGGATAAACATCCATTATGTAATTGTATTGAGGGTTGGTAGCATTACTACTACTAACATTATATACTAGGCTTGTGTAAGTAGCATTAGGTGTTGTTGGTTGAGTTTTAATTGTATAAGCCATTATCCTATATTTCTAAATTTATTGAACACTTGATCAAACTCTACTACTACTTCTTTGTAGATTTCTTCTGGTAAAGCTTCTTCCATTTCTTCAAATGTTTTATCTGCTGATGGGTTAATAAATCCATCTGGTTGTGGATTAGGTGGAACTTTTGTACCTTTTTTACCAAAAGCACGATGTCCACTATCTACGAATTGTCCATAACCTTCCATAGTTATTACTGGAGCTGGTCTGGCTACACTTTTAATTGATCTTTTAAGAGTACCTGTTCTTACAGGAACTATTGATTGCATGTTTTTAACCCATGTCTTAGCAAATCTCTGTAATCCTTTTTGTATACTCATTAGGAAGGAAAATCACAATAATCCCATTTCCATGGTGTTAGTACGTCTATATTAGCTACCCAACCAAACACTCTATCTTGAAACGCCTCATTGACTGGTGTTAAAGCAGTCATGTCGATGTTATATATTTGTTGTCTGTTAGCTGGACCTTGAACAAAATATGATACTAAGTCATAGATATACATCTCAGTCTTAGATAATGTTTCTACTGGCGACTCATCTGATAGTTTAGGTACATCCATTGAATATAATTCAAATGTTAAACCTCTCATCTTATCTACCACACCCTGACTTACAATTGGTCTTAAATAGACATAAGGGTATTTCTTATTTACTGCATTGGCATCTAAAAAATCTATAGTACCAGTATCAAAAGAATTTATAGCTTCATGAGCAGTACATGCATCAGAAAACTGATTAATTATCTCTTGATAGGTTAGATTATGTAGACGATTGGGTGAGTATAGTGCCATTACTTGTCGTTGTTAACTTCTCTTTTAGCACTTACTTGGCTTCTAGATCTTTTTTTGTTAGACTTCTTTTTAGGTTTAATAACTTTAGTATCTTTTTTATTTTGCATAAATAAGTATACTGATAAACCTATTACAAGTACTATAATAATTATTTCCATTATTCTTGATTTAATATTTTTTCTACTATATCTTTTTGTATCTCTAGTCTTGCTGCAATACGATTTGTATCAAACCCTTTTGCTCTTAAGTCTAAGATCATCTCTCTCTCTATTTCATCTTGACTGGTAATGTTATATCATCTGTCATTTCTTTTATGTTAGAGACTAATTCTTTTTCTATAGTATTTTTTTTCTTATTTGCCATATTATCTTATTTTTTGTCTTGACATTGCTATTCTTTCTTTTCTTTGGTTAACTTCATCGATGTCTTTCTGTATTTCTAAATAGTTTAACACCGTAATAAAGTTAACGTCTGTTACACACTTATCTCCTGTGATTGATAAGATACCGGTTTCAGATAATCTATGAATGGTTGCCCACCATCCCCAGTGAGTGTTGAAAGCAGATCTTTCATCGATAGTTGCAGAAGGGTCTCCATCTTCTTGCTTATCGTTCGTTTCGAAGAGGCTGTACCTGCCGAGTACATGCTTGCTACTGTCAAAAAAAAACCAATAGCTCCTAATAAGATATGAGAAGGAAAGTCTTTCATTTCTTCCCATCGGTCTTGTACTTTCTCTGAATCGTATGTTTCTATGTCGTAGTATTCAAAAGGATTTTCTACTCCTTGTTTTAAAGCAGTTCTAATTCCTTGATTGACTATAAACTCTAACGATTTAAATTTATTTTTTACTACCGGGCGGTATAATAATGCTGCTATCTTATGTAAATTATTACCAAGGTCTTTGCAGTATTCTTCCATATCTACGAAACAACCAAGGTTCATTTTATGGATATCGGAATAACCATATAGAGTGCCGTTATATTCAACTAGTGCATGAAACGATTCTTTAGGTAAAGCTAATTGCTGTAAGTCTTTATATATCTCTTGAATTAACTGAGTAGGATAAAGCTTAACATCTTTTTCTTCTATTTTTAGTAATGCAGCTACCGTAGTGACTAGCTTACTAATATCAGTACCTTCATTCTTAGACACTTTGGTATACATGTCTAGAGTTAAGTAGTCTGGTAATGAAATATTAAATTTTTTCTTCATATTTTATAAATAGGACAGGAAAGTCGGGAAGTTACACCTAAAAAATAACTGTTAAAATAGTTGGTAAATCGATAAAAAGTTCTTATCTTTATAGTATATAAGTTTAATAATAATAAAATAATAATAATAATGGAAAAATTAAGTAATGAAACAGTACAAAAGTTAACTAACCAATTAGATAACCTTAACTTTAATATAGAACAACTAAACGACTCTCTTAACAGAAAAGATGACTTTAGTAATTGGAGTTATGCTGAGATCTTTGGATCTATTGCTAGTAGTTTGATTAAGATGAACTCTATTGAGAA
>Ga0098054_1000810_pt1 | contig 17420 bp, 15 predicted proteins | sample 16_taG_FD_75048 | JGI IMG/M metagenome (GOLD analysis project Ga0098054, IMG submission 75048) | Marine viral communities from the Subarctic Pacific Ocean - 16_ETSP_OMZ_AT15313 metaG | ecosystem: Environmental > Aquatic > Marine > Oceanic | place: Pacific Ocean | collected 2015-01-18
GTATTCTTTTCTATTCATATTAATATCTTTCGTATAACTGCAGTGGATCCATCCCGAGTTTGGTTCGCCTGGTGTATAGTACTCGAGTATTAATTGATCAAACATAAGATTCTCTTTGATCCAGTCGCTGACCTTATTATTATCCACGCCAAATATTTCGAAGTCCGCCGCCTGGCCTCGGCAGTGCTGCGATTTGCTTGAGCTGCCTATTTTTTGGCTTAAAATTTCGTTCCGATAGCCCGAGCTGATGGTAACTACATCGTCAAAATGGTCTCTAACGGGCTGTAGGACCCTCTCACAGAGCAATCTGAGGTTTTCTGTCTCATCTTCATTAGGATTATTATTTAACCCCATACGTTCGGCTGTTTGTGATTTAGTTAGCTCTGCCAAGCTAAAATTTTTGGAAAGTTTCATAGTTTTAGTGTGTAATTAAGGTGAATATAACGTAACCCATACCAGTTATTAAGGCTCCAACTGATACTAATAGAATACTCTCTATTCTATGTATTTGTTTCTCAATAGAATGAATCTTATCATGGGTTTGTTTCTGCATAATCCGGCATAACTTCTCATGTGAATCTATTCTTTGCAATGCGTCATCCTTAGCCATTATACCGTCACTCCTTTGTTTCTAAGCTTAATAGCTTTTTCCTCGTTGGATAGTAATGCATCCTCTACTCTTGTCAAGCCCGTTTTTTGATCAACATTAACTGGTTGAGTAGAAGCCTGTAATACCTGGTCTGATACATCTGTTGTTTTAACAGGTAGATTAGATTGTTTACCCGGAAATATTTTTATAGCTCTTTTCCATATAGGTTCTTTTTCATCACCGCTTGGTGGGAACTTTTTATCATCCTTAGGAGTAAGTGTTAATTCTTTTTCCTCTACTTCTTTGTCTTCTTCTTTTTCTCTAGGATCTTTACCTGTGATAAAATATTCTTGTAATTCAGATTCACTTAATTGAAGGGGAACTCTCATCCATTTTCTTTTAATATCATTTGCTTTTTCAACGTCATAAATATCTCTTAACTCTAATGGATTATTTTTATAAAGATCTGTATTGTTTATTCTTTTTAATATACTTGGGAAGATAGATGTATAGTCAAAAGGTGGTAGGTTAGCTGGATCAAATACTCCTTGATACATCATATTAAGAGTCCGTTTTGAAAATCCTTTTCTGTTCTTAACGTTTGCCCAAATCTCCGCGTTAGTCATTTTTAAATCATCTCTTAAAAATTTTACAAAATCATACAGTCTGCTGTACTCTCGGTATCTATTTTGTTGTAGCTCTTCAAATTTTTTAGTAAATAAATATGGATCAAGAAGAAGTTTATTAACATCTGTTGATTCTCTAATAAAATCTGTGTGTGTTGCCGTAATTCTTTTAGTAAACCCACTGATGACATATGTAATACTTCCTTTAGGATCTTGTTTCTCGAGACCAATTCCAAGAATTGTTTTAAAAAGTTTGTTGATAGTGTTAATTTCTCTGCCGCTTTTAGTCAGCTCTCCTTCACCGGCTGCTATTACTTCACCAACGTTCTTAATTGTAGTTGGCTCAAGATCTGCCCATACATGTGCATAAATCTTAGCCAAGATTTCTCCTGGAGAATCATTTCTTATATCATATACTACTGATCCTGTTTCTGTGATTCCATTTTTTCCTATTCCTCCTGTCCATGCCGCTGGAGCGATGTCCACAACTGCTTTGAAAAATAAACCTGGAGTTATAAAAGGTTCAAACAGTAAGTAGATAGACCCTGGAGTATCTTCCTCTATGTTGTAGAAGAATGCATTGTAAAATCTTTTTCCCATACTCCAGTCATCATTGACTGGGTTAAATAATTCTTTAGTCATTACTTCAAAGGCGTCTTGCATTCCTTCATAAGGGTTTTCTCTAGTCCAGTTTAAGGTCCAAAATTTAAAGTCTTTATCTGGTTTACTGACTGCAAATAAAGTTGATGTCTTATCATAGTAAGGAACAAACCATCTTTTATATTTTCCCATCCACTCTTCATCTAGATTCGTAAGAGCACTGGTAAATAAACTTAATCCTTTTTCTAGACCGTAAAAAGTAGCGGACAATCCCATCATTCTTTTAGCTCCCATTTGTCTAAGGAATGGATTACTGGAACTCATTTCTCTCATAGCATAAGTCAGAGTATTAAAAGTATTTCTAATGTTTTCTGATCTAAACGCTATGAAATTTCCAAATGGAAAACGTCTCCAGTTCTTAACTAGCGTTGGTACAATATTATAGTTGGGATAGACATCTTTAATATATTTTCCTGCAATCTCTTTTAAAGCATCCCCATATGTTTTTTCTGTTCCATCGATTCTCAAAGGGTTCCATTTCATACCAAAAACTTCTCTCATTTGATTAGAAACTAGGTCTTTCCAGTTGTAAGGGATGGTCCTACCTTTTTCTACCACATAACCTAAACGTTTAGCGCTTTGTATACTTAATCCTCTAATGGGGATAGCTGCCAGCAATTGAGATTTTGTAAACTCATACCCGTAAGCTTTCCATACACTGTCTGAACCTTGATAAAATTCTGTAGCTTTTCTAAAGATAGGATTTTTTAATAAATATTTAAACAACTGACCCGTGTTAGCAAACCGCCCTTTAATAATATCACCTATAACTGCTTCCATTTCTCCTGCCACAATGGAACTATCTAAAATTCCAACCTCAGTCCATTCGGTTAATTTTTTTCTCATAGCCAAAGGATTAATTTTTCCTGATCCTATTACGTCCCCAAATACAAATTTCATTGCTTCCATTACACTAGCTTGTGGGCCAATATGCCCTTGCATAATTGAAAAGAACATGGCTGTTTCAAAGTTTCTAGATTGAGTCATTAAAGATAAAACGGTTTTACTTAATTGAGAAGCAGTCTTCGCGGCTAGGAATGGTTGGTACCACCACCATTGTAATACTGCATCAGAAGCCAATGCGTCAGATCTAATTGCATTAGCAATAGCTGTAGTCGTATAATAGTTTCCACCTTTATGAGCATATATTTTTGCTATATCAATATTAGAAGTTCTAGCTATTTGTGAAATAGGAACTAAAGATTTAGATACCCATTCTTGAACCCCTTCCATGGCAAATTTTTTAGGGTCCGTTACAATCCACCCGGATTTTAAACCCTCTCTTAAAATACTTTTGTGAACAAATAAATGTGATAACAGTTCAGCTTGTGATGCAACTGTGTCCATAATAACTGTAGGACCATCGTTTACTTTACCCATTAAATCTTCAATTACTTTGGGAAGTTGTTGTTTTGGTTTTAAAATTCCTTCTGCACTAACTAATTTTTTAATTTCATTTAATCTTCCAATAGGACTACTTCCTTCTTTACCAAATTGTAAAATCTTTTCTACTTTTTGAGAAGCTAGTCTATTTAATAAGCTCCATTTCTTAGAGCCCGATCTAACATTTTTAAATGCAGGGTCTGTTTTTTTAATTAATTCTACAAAGTATTTTTGAGCTGCTTCTATTTCACCTTTATTAGGTTTAAATGTTCCTTGAAATATTTTATATGAAGTAGTTACATATTTACCCATGCCGTCTATTATTTCTTTTTTAATTTCTTGGTTTTTTACAAAAGGCTTAATTCGTTGACTTAACTTTTCTATTAATTTTTGAATGTCTTGAGCACCTCCTCTTAAAACTGTTGGTAATGCATCAAGTTTTATTTCTCCTCTAAGATAACGAATAACATCATCCCAATATTGCTTTCCACCCACAGCACTCGATGTAGTCATAATTCTATTGGCAAAACCTCTGTTCATTAAACCATAAATCGCTCTGTCTATTTGGCTTATGCTAAGTCCTACTTCTTTTTTAAATCTTCTTACCATTTGTTCACCCTGCTGAAGTATTTGAGATGCTTCTTTAGTCCAAGGACCTCTCACTCTTAAACTAGGAAGAATTTTTTCTTCAATCGCTGCAAAAAATCTCTCCCTCCATGGTCCCATAGTAGTAGAAAAAAATCCCCACTTTTTATAAGGAGGAATTCTTAAAACCTTACTTCCAATAAAGCCCCCAGCATTTCTAATTCCTTTTACAAGTTGTGGTAATCCTGTTTTTCTACTGGCCATTACTCTTGATATAGGGTTCATCACTATACTCGCTGGCTTTGACAGTCCTCTACCCACCCATTTCGTTGTACCCCATATGCCTTTACCGGCTATAGGAATTGCTTTAGTTAACCCTGCAAATAAAGCAACACCTTCTACTCCATGAAGTAATTTTCTTTTTAAAATATAAGAAGCTTTTTCTTTTTTAGTAAGTTTGTCGTACCACTCTTTATCTTTTAAAGGAATTAAGTTTTCTTTAGTGAGACCAAATTGATGAAGAGCCTGAGTACTTGCTTCAGTAATTAACATGTCTTGTGGAGTGTCATCAGTAAGTGCTGATCCTATTCCATACTTAACAGGTAATCCCCAGAACCCCATCTTCTGTGCAATGCTTGAAGCGAATTTAACATTACCAAAGTCATCGGCTATTTGTTTTCCGTATTTATCTAGTTTAGGTTTTTTCTTTGAAAGCTGTTTAGTAGTTTCTCTAAACCATCCCGGTGCAACTTTTCCAATAGTCCATCTAAAGCTTTTAAGTATTTTACCGCCTAAAAATGTATCAATACCAAACTGAGCTAATCCTTCTGCTAATTCTTGAAACAGACTTTCTTGTGCATAAGGGGAAAGTCTATTTGGATATTTAATATCGTCTGCCTTAGGCCAATTAGCTTCTATCCAGTCAACCGCGGCGGCTGCATTCTCAGGTCCCACCCTATCAATCAGACCCGCAATAGTCAGTGATACACCCCTCACACTATCTCCTAACGCTTCTGTAGCTGCTAATCCAGTTTTAGTCCATTTTTTACCAAGCCATTCTTTTTGATATTTTCTCCCCTCTCGGTCTTCTCTTATTTGAATGTTGTAAAGATGCTCTCCTAAATCATTATAAAAAGAAAATCTTTTTGCACTATCTTCGCTAAATTGTTCGGGGTTTTCTTTAATTACTTTGCTTATCTTTTTAGGATATAACAATATGCTATTGGAACCGGCTTCTTTGGCAGCTTTTTCTGATCCCCATTTTTTAATAGTTTGTAAATAGTCTGTAACTATTTCAGGGTTATCTCTAAAAATATCTAGATATAGTAAAACTTTTTTGTTTTCTTTCTCTCCTAAAGTGTTTACATAATCACGGTCTTCCTTGCTGATAATGTCATTAGTTTTCCCTAGGGTCTCAACATCTATATTTAATCTTTCAGAAATTTTTTTATTAATGTCTGACGATTCAGTATTGGAAGTGTTTCCTTTTAATCTTTCCTCTATAAGAGAGTTAATATCAACCGCGTTGCTCTTGTTTTTATTTTCTTCTAATCTTTTTTTAATAATAGCATTGATATCAAGAACTTTTTTCTCAATTTTTTTATTTTCGTTTTCTAGTTCGCTATTGGGAAATGTGTTTTGATCTGCCATTCATCCTAAACCGTCTCCGTGTCCATAGGTAACACCAGAGTCACTCCGTATTTGTTGTTGAAAGCATAGACATCAGCTTGAGTAGATATATCAGAAAAATCTGAAAAGGCATCTTCATTATAATAAATTAATTGTACCACTTCATCCGTAACTTCTGCCGGGAAGGCTGCTCTAAATTCTTCATAAGGCATTTGAACTACTGGTCTTTGTCCTTCAGTAACCATTTCAGTTTCTGAAATTTGAATGTCTTGGTTAGGAGTCGTCACATCCTCCGTTTGCGTAAAACTAGCTTGTTGAGCTTCTCCTGCAGTTCCTGGATAAGATTGTTGCAATCCAACTCTACCACCTTTAGCAAAAGTCTCCCCCATACCTATCATTATATATATGTTTCCTACAATTGAAGCAGCTTGTTGCGCAGCTTTTTCTGGATCCATTTGTATTCCTATAGCACTAGCATTGTCCATAATAGCTTGCGTAAGATTAGCAATTAGTTTTGGCTTATTACTTTTCATTATTATTTCTTGAATCATTTTATTTTTTGTTGCGTCATCAAGATCTGTTCTAGATTTAATTTCTTGAATCATTCCACCTGTAGCTGTATTTTCAAAAGCGTTTGCAATTTCTGCTACGTTAATTGCTCCTTCATTAGCTAACTTTTGAGTTAACATTTTAATCTCTGCATCTGTTGTGGCATCATAAATAGCTTTAGCACCTTCAGTACCTGCTTCTGCCGCTGCTATTTGTGCTGCAGCTTTTTTGTCTTGGTAGTCTCCTCTTTTATCCATTACCTTTTCGTATCCTCGGTAACTTGTTTGACCCGAAGTCTCGTCATTACCATATGCATCTTTTTTAACATCAGAAAACGATGCAAAGTAATCTAAGATATCTCCACGAGGTTCCTTAATTGATTCAACAATAGTTTTTTGCTGATCTTTTAGTGATTTTGTATACGCGTCTTTGGCTTCAAGTTTATTGATAGTAGCTGTGTCTATGTCTCCTTGATAACCTCCTGGTTGAACGACCAGTCCTCTTTTATATCCTCTTCTAGGTGTGTCTAATCCTGAAGTAATCCCAGTTCCTTGAACAGAGAAGCTAGCTCCTCCTCTTCTAAACATTGGTCTTTTTAAAACTCTATTAAACATTATCCTCCTCTAATCATATCTACTAAAGATTGCGTTGCACCTCTACCTTCAGCTGGATTTAACATTGAATACATTTGTGAGAATCCTCCAATACCAGAAAGTATTGGGTTCTGTTGAAATTTCTGTGTTGGTGATCCAGGCATTGCTCCAGATACTGTACCGTAAACGTTGGCAACATCTGTAATTCTATCTAGTGGTAATTGATATGCAGTTTGATTAGCTGCTGCTAATTGGTTTAATTTTTGTTGTTCTAATGCTTGATCTTGTGCACCTAATGCATCCATTGCTGCAATATTTGTTTGTTGTAGTCCTGGTACAAACTCTGCCATATTTTGTAGATCAGCTAACTGTTGGTCTCTTCTTGTTAAAGCTTGGTTATATGAATCACTTTTTAAACTTGCTACTAAAGCTGCTCTGTTTCTATCCGAACTCTGCTGGTATTCTGCTTCTGCTACTCCTTGTCTTGCTCCTCCAAAAGCTCCTGCAGTATAAGCGTCTCCGCCTATTTTCTGTTGTTTAATAGCTGCTTGTTTATCAAATTCTTTTAAGGTTTCATCTATTACAGCTGTTTGATAAGGAGACATAAAAGCTTTATATCCTTCAGCGGGATCCATTAATTTTTGTTGGTCTATTGCATCTACATAAGGTTGATAACTAGCAACACCTGTACCACCTGTAAACCCTGTGACCTGGCCACTCGCATCTCTTTGAACTTGTCCTAGACCAGAAAGATCGGCAATACCTTGTGCAGCTTGTTGTTGAAATGCAGTTTGCCCTGCAACTTGAGGAGTCATTCCTCCTACATCGATAGGAGATCCTAGTTGCCCGATACCATATTTAAGAATATTTTCACCGTACGGTTGAAGAACCCCAGAAGGGAGTAACCCCATTCCCGATGTATCAAATTGTTGTGCCATTAAGCGTTAGCTCCGTTTGTTTCTAAATGTTTCATTACATTATACATTTTTTGTGCACCTTTATTAATACTACCACCGCCTGCAGCTCTTACTGCATCGGCTGTCATTACAAATTCATTTCTACTTAATCGAGCTGGAACATCATCCGCTCTTTCCCTGCCACCAATGTCAACAAAGCCACCAGTTGTTCTATAATCTTTTTCTAGTCCCTCAAGATCCATAACACCACCACCATATCTTTGAACTCTTCCACCTTTTCTTAAATTTGCAATACCACCTTTTCTTAAATTTTTTAAGAAATCTACTGAAGCAGGATCAGAACCAAGTATTAATGCTTCGGCTAGCTCTCTACTAATATTCATTTCTTGCATAAGTTTTTGAATTTGTGCTTCATATTTATCGCTAGGTCCACTAGCTTGACTAGCTAAAAATTCATCTAATTTTATTAATTCTATCTCTGTTAATTGATCTAAAGATTTATTAAACAACATCATAGCTGCTTCATTTCTACTAGCATCTACACCAGGGTCAGAAGTCATTGGACCAATCGGAACGCCTTCTTCCGTTTTAAGTTCAAAATCTCCTAATGATTCAGGGTCCATTACTTCGACATCGACATCTTCATCTACAATTCCTTGAGATCTATAATTACTTCTACCACCTTTTCTTAGCCCCATGATACCACCATTTTTTACATCAATCATTTCTTCAGCTTGAACGTCTACTCCCATTGATTCAGGGGTTTTACCTTGGTCGTCTGCTTGAATCATACTCATAGCCATGTCCATAAGAATTTTCATAATTTCTTCATCGGTTTTACCCATAGCTTTTAATCTTTCATAATGTTCTGCGTGTAAACTTTTAATTAATTCTGCAAGTTCAGGTGGCACATCCCCCCCTGCTGGTACTTCAGATACATCTTCTTGCATAGAAACTTGTTCAACCAATGGACCAATTCCTTCTTGGTATGTTGGACGAGATCCAGTTGCTAGACTCATTAAACCTCCGTTCGCTGCAAGAGCAGTAAAGTCTGTTACGTCTGCTTTATTAGAAGGTTTATTAAATACTGTCATAGGAGTAAGATTAGTTGAAACAGCTTGCTGTGCAACTTTAGCTGCTTCTTTTTGTTGAGCCATATAATCATCATAAGACTTTTGAATCATCTCATTTTGTTTCTTCTTGCTCTTGTAATCTAAGTAAGCCTTTCCTCCTGAAAGGACTATATCAGCTCCTGTTTTTACTACATCCCACCAATCGGCCATAATTTTTAATTCTCCTTGAAAATGTTATACTCTTTGAGTGCAGGTATTTTGCCTGAATGTATACTATTACTAGCTTTTACCAAATAAATCAAGAGGAGGCATGATTACTTTGACATCTTTTCTTAAGTCTTCTGGGGGAATATTAGCTGCTTTATAGGCAGCTTCATCTTTATAAACTTCTCCTGTTTTAATATTGGTAAAGGTTTCTATTATTTCTGTTGGTTCAAGTACTGGTACGTCTTGGCCATCTACTTTAACTGTTTTTGTCATTATGTTCTATCCTGTTGTAATACGCTTAAAGTACAGACTACTCCTGCACCCCCGCTTGATGTTACTTTAATGGCGTCTGATTCTTCTAAAACTAATACAGTGCTAGCTTCCCCTTCAAGTATTTCTACTTTAGCATCCGCTGCTACACTTGAACTTTTAGCATAAAAAGTAGTTGTCCCTGCACTGCTATCTAGTATTGAAATAGTTAGATTAGTAGTACCTGCTACTCCATTAAATATAGAAAGTGATTTAACAATTCCTACGGTTGCAGCCGGTACTGTATAAATAGTTTCTGCTCCTGTCCCTGTGGTAGTATAGATACTATTTTTATATGCATTCGCCATGTCTTTTTCTTATCCTAACTTAATCTATAAATAAAGTAAAGGCTTCTAGTTCGTCCTTTAATTGTTGTTGATATGTAGTATTCATTTTTTGTACAATTGAAATAACATTGTTGGCCAAGTTCTGAACATTTTGTTGATCAAATTCCGGTCCTTCAATTGTTGATACTACTTCTGATATTTTAGCCATTATCTTCTACCTCCTGCATGTATATCTAATCTAAAAGTTCCTAGTCGCCAGTTTTCACCGGTCCCTGTATTTGCTACTCTGAAAGCAATTTGTCTTGCTCGAACTCTGGTATTAAGTTGAGTTGTACTTGTGGTAGCTGTATAATTATTAGCAACTCCGGCGCTATTAGGAAAAGCCTTAGTTGTTAACCTTACTTGAGCGTCACCCGTTTGAGCCCCAAAGTCAGGTATAAATCTACTAATTCTCATTATATATTCTCCTTCACCAGGAAGACCTTGATCTTTACTTATATCATAATCTCCTGATTCAATACTTGCTGTAATTGCATTAGTGGTACCACTAGCAAAAACTTCGTCTGTTCCAATCTCATGTTGCCAAAAATAACTTGCTCCATTTGTAACTCCGTTAACTTCCGGAGAAGTCGGTGCAACACCAGTCTTGTATTGTGTAGCATAAGGTTTTCCATAAACTCCTTCAGGTGTCCATGTCGTTCTTGCTAAAGAAGATGTAGTCCAAATAGGGTGTGCGTCAGTAGATTCTATATAATTGTAACTAACCGATCGATTAACTTCGTCTGACCCTTGACTACAATAAAACCAAGTTATTTCACCAAATAAATTATTAACTGCACCATGAATTTGTTGATTGGCATTAACATTAATGTTTTCAAAAACATAATCTTCTACCAAACAAGGCATACTATAAACTCTACCTCCAGTGTATTTAAAGAATCCATTAGGTCCCATCCAATAAGCAACACCGTCTATTTCCACAGGCGCATGCTGACTAGATATACCGCAATTAGTTCCAACTTGTTCAAAACCAAAAGTAAAAGGCTGTCCTACAAACTTCATTGTATACATAGCTGTATCCGACCATACATATAAAGCTGTTTTACCTGCAATAACTGCCATTAATTTAGATCCATCAGGTAATCTTTGTGAGCCAGCTGTGTTGGTTGCACTAGGAGTATATGAATCCGTTGCATTAATACTTTCTTGATCTGAAAATCTTACAAACATATCATCTTGTGTTCCAGGAGTACCTACTGTTGTTTCTGTTCCAATAAATACTAAGTGTCTATCGGGAGTAGAAACAGCCATGTCTCTTGAAGCAGTTGGTGCATTTGCTAAAACCGTTGCTCTATTTGTTAATCCTGCACCACTATCGGGATCCCATTCAAATACTTTTTTATTATGTACTAAAGCCAATAAGTTTTCTCCATAGTTTACTAACCTCCATTGTCCAGGTTCAATTACAACTTGAGCTGAAGAACTTGCACTTCCCCATCCCACATAGCCGCTTGCATCATAAACTGTAGCTCCGTTAGAATGAGCAGCTCTAGTACTTCCGCTATATGCTCTAGTAATTCCTGTTACTTTGTTTCCTGTGATTCCTGTATATCCAATTAGTTCATTATCTACTTGAATAACTTCTGTTGATGAAGAAGGAACTGTAAATCCTGAAGTTGATGTTAAAGTAATTTCGGTTGCTGAACCATTATTACCGTTAGTGTCATCTGCTAAAGACCCATTTAATGTAGTTAATGTAGGTGGAATAACTCTACCACCAAAAGTATTAGTTCCCCATCCATAACCATAACCTTGAGTAACTGGACCTATAGCATAATAAGGATCAATAGTTGTTGTGGCTATTGCTCCTCCTGTCCCTGTTTCTCCAGGTTGTAAAGTCATTTTAACAGTTAAAGTAGTGGTTGAGGGAGTGGTTAATACTTCAAATAATTTTCCATTAAAATCAGCGGTAGTATAACTAGTGCCAACTCCAGTCATAACTGTAGAACTATCTCTACATTCCATAAGGTCTCCTACTTCTAAATTATGGGCTGTAGGAAAAGTTAATGTTAAAATATTGGATCCATTAGTACTTCCAATAGCAACATTAGTTTGAGTTTTTGTAAGGTCTAGTGGGGTAATGTCATAAACAGCGCCTTCAAAATAAACATATAAAACTTTGTTAGTGCCAATAGCTACATATTTATTTCCAACATTGTCTACCCAAGCGTGTTGGTCTCTACCAGCACCTATTAAATTACTAGATGTAAGCTGTTGCCAGCCACCTATTTTCTCAGGATAACTATATCTAAAACGCATATAGTCGCCATTTACCCAACGGCCTTCTGCTCCTGTATCTGAGGATTGTTTATCTAACCCTGGTTTTAATGTGATTTTTGTTAACATATAATCTCCTAAGTGAAATTATACTAGATCTGATGATTTATCAATATGATAAAGCAGAGGGAATCAGTGGTGGATCATCCCTCTGCAAGCGTATAGTCTAAACTATTTCTTAGATTTTGTCAACTTAAGGCCCTTAAAATAATTAGGTAAACCTATAAAAGGTCTAGTGTCGTTTTCGTTTTGCTTCGCCATCTTAGAACCTTTTTTATTATAATGTAAAAATACTTGACCACAATTTTTTCCTTTAAATTCTTCTCTCCAATGTTCAAGTTCACATCCAGAATATATTAACATGTCCCCTGGATCTAACTCCACTTTAATACCAGCTTGACCGAATTTACCTGTTGGGTCTAAATAAATAGGCCAGGGATCTCCCCCTAAATTTAAAGTTGTAGATATTTCACACGAGTATCTATCCTTATGTCTTTTTAATTCATCCCCTTGTTTATATATTCTTGCATAAGAATATGTAGGACTTAGTTTAAGCGCGGTATGTTTTTCCATAACGGGTTGAACTTTTTGTAATAAAGTTTCCATAACTAAATCTGCATAATGAGAATAAGTGTTAGGTACTTGATCATCATTCCATACTCCCCAATACTCAGTAAATGGTGATATATATTTTGTTTCAAATAAAAGTTTTGCCACCCTTCTTTTATTTAAGAAATAAGCATAAGTAAAATCTGCTAACTCTTTAGAGATAGCTCCCTTTAAGATACTATATTTATTTTTCTTGAACGACATTTAATACTCCTTTCGGTATAGCTTGACAGTTAAAATGAATAAACCTAAACGGTTCATAACCCATATCCACCGAATACATATGAGGCATATAAGAAGGAAAAAATATAATCCTACCTGGTTTCACTGTATAATTAATTTGTGAAGATGCATAAGTTATTTTTGATCTATCTTTTTCTGGTAAAAGATTCATTACATTACCTGCTCTTGGGTCTTCGAATATTGGTCTTGATGTTGCATCGCTTGCTTTTAAAAAATAAAAACCAGACATATGACCATTCCAATGTGTATGTAATGTATGATGTCCACCACCTTTTTTAGCAAATTCTTGAACCCATAACTCGGTAGTAAATACTTGAAAGTTAGTTAAATCAAAACCCATTTCACTTAATAAATTATGTGATGTAGCTCCTATATAATGTGTAAGTTCTTTAAAATTAGGGTCACCTAGTAAAGTTGTAGAATGAAATACGTGGCCCATATCTCCCTTATCACCAAACTCTTTATTTCTTTCATCTATATTTTTTTGCATATCTTTTGTAGATTTTTCAATATATGAATCAGATGCTTTGTTTAATTCATCTACAAATTTTGGCTCATCAGCAAACCACAAAGGGCAACTAAATAAGTTGTCTCTTTGTAATTGTGTTGGAAATGATGTGGCACTCCCACAGGAAATTTTATCAAACTCTTTTTTAGTTTTTTCTTTTTTTCTTTTTTGTTTTAATTTTTTATTCTTCATTGAAAAGGCTTTCCTAAATTCCATATAACTAAACTATATCTTGATCCTTTTTTAACAGGACAGACTCTGTGCCATACATGTGATGGGAATACTACTAAAGAACCTTTAGGCAATACTTCTGTGCATTTCCTAATGTTAGGTTTTTTATCTGGATCATGGTTTCTAAAATCAAATTCTAACTCGCCACCTTTATATTCTTTAGGATCAGATAAAGACACGGTTACAGATAGCTTTCTTATTTTTCCATGCGATGGAGTGTTCGGTGCATTGTATGCATGTTCCCATGAATCACAATGCCAATCATAATATTGTCCTTTATCATATTTAGTAAACTGACAAGCCTCAGACCAATCCCAATTAAAATTCCAACCAGAATGTGCATTTGCTTCTTTAACATAGGGTTGTATCTCTTTATAAATCCATCTATCACTCATCCAAACAATGTTAGAGTTTCGTTTCTTTTTTAAATCTTTAATTTGTTTTTGATTTAATTTTTTAGCGTCACCATAACCACCAGTAACAGCCATTTGATCAGAAATAGATTTTCCATATTTAATAATATCATCACAAATTCTATTTGGAATAACTGATTTAAAATACCAATAATGATGTAATAAGTTCATATATCTTTATAAGACAATTTATATATTTTTTAAATATAAAGTAAAGTGAAATAAAAAGAATTGATCTAGATCAATTCCTTATACTTTTTTATAGCCTATATTAAAGGAAATTACAATTTTTTGTCCTTCTTTTTTTGCACCCGTACTATGGTTTAAATTACTTTTAAATAATATTAATTGATGTGGAGTACAAGGATAGGAAACATATTTAGTAGAGTATTTAGTATGATTATTAGGTGGTAGTATCATATCATCTTCTCTATAAAAATAGATGTGGTCAGTAGGACTAGATTCCACATAAAAAGCCCCTGAGACAATTGAACCCGGATGAATATGTTTAGCTAAACTATCTGTTTTAGAACTAATATTAAACCAAGCACTTTCTACAAAACATCCATCTATAAAATTTTTATCGTATCCTAAAGCTACAAGAAATTTTCTAGAGTGAAGTAAAAAATCATTTAAAAGAGGCACAAAAAAAGAATCACCAACAAGATCATAGACATTATGTGATGTGTCTACATTTAATATTTCATTTCTGTTTAAGGAAAGTTTTTTAGATAACCTAACTATGTATTTTTTAACACGAGATAAATCTTCGGATAAAAAAGTTTTATAAATAGGTACTGGAAAAAGACCGTCTATTTCTTTCATGCGAAAGATCTTACTATATTGTCAATGTTCCGTCTACCGTAAAAGTCATGATTTTATCACCACCAGGGTGAGTAGTAATTGTATTAGTTCCTGGAGCAATTGCTAAGAAAGGAGGTGCACTTGGTCCTGGTACTCTCATATATATAATACCTGAACCTCCATTACCGCCACCTTGGTTAGGTGATCCACCACCACCTCCACCACCACCTGTATTAACTGTACCAGCAGTACCTGCACCTGCAGGTGTATTACCAGCACCACCACCACCTGATCCTCCTGAACCTGCACCAGAACTACCTGCTGTAATTCCACCTCCGCCACCACCACCGTAAGTTACACATGCACCTGTAATGTTGTTTGCTGTTCCTGGTCCACCTGGTCCACCAGCGTTGGATGGACTTGGTCCACTTCCTGGTGTTGTAGCGTTAGATCCAGCTCCACCATGTCCTCCGCCTCCACCACCACCTGATGGCGGAAAGTCAACTCCCAGTCCTCCAGGATTTCCTTGTGATGGACTTACAGGAGGAGTATTACCTACTCCTTTATGACCAGGCTGAGTTCTCATGTCTGATGCACCACCCCCTGATCCTCCGGGATGACCTGCTCCTGCTCCTGTTGGAGGAGAATTTGGTGTACTAGGTGTTCCTCCACCTCCACCACCTGTTGAAGTAAATGCAGCTCCACAAACTCCAATTACTGAAGGTTCTCCACTTGCACCAGCAACTGGTCCACCTGAAGGGGCTGGAGTTGCAGTTCCACCTGCTCCTACTTGAATTGTTTGAGGTCCTGATAGTGTAAGGACTGACCCACCAGGCCAGTTTGTTCTAAATCCACCAGCTCCACCTCCACCACCTTTATCTCTACCGCCAGCACCACCTCCAGCGACTACTAAATAATAAACATCTAAATTTCTAATAACACTTCCATCTGGCCAACTTCCAGTTTTTGCTGCTTGATATTGTGATTGCATCGACCATACACCAGGCGCTCCATTTAATTCTTTTACTATAAGAAGTCCTGATCCTCCTGCACCACCACATCTACTTTCAGAAGCTCCACCTCCGCCTCCTCCAGTGTTAACTGTTCCAGCAGTTCCTGCTCCTGTAAATCCACCAGCTCCACCACCGCCAGCTCCACCTGCACCTGCACCTGGCGAATAACCTGGTTGTGCACCACCACCTCCGCCTCCTCCGACGTGAGTTACACATGCTCCTGGATAAGTTGAACTTTTACAAACTCCTGCTCCACCAGCTCCACCGTCACCGGGTGCTGAAGGTCCGCCGGGAGCACCTGCTCCACCACCACCTGAACCTTCTTCAGTTCCTGGTCCTGGAATACCTGAATTATTTCCTTCTGGAGGAGAATATCCTCCTGCATTTCCTGTAGATGCTAAACATGGACTACCATTACCTCTTGCTCCACCACCACCTGAACCACCTGGGTTTCCTTTACCACCTGGTTGAGGTCCACCTGATCTACCACCACCTCCACCACTTGCTGAATATACTGTAGAGCCAATTGTTAAAGTTGAATTTGTACCATTACAAGCTGTGCAACCTCCAGGGCTACCAGCACTGCCAGCTCCTATAGATACTGCATAAGGTGTGCTTCCACATACGTCAATAGAAGTAAAACAACGAACGCCACCGGCGCCACCTCCACCACTACCTTCGCCTCCACCACCTTTACCACCACCCGCACCACCAGCTACCAATAAAGCTTGAATTTTTGTTGTACCTGCGCCTGAAGTGAATGTACTTGCTCCTGAAGATGTCTTAGATGTAATTTTATTTTGTCCGAAAGAGGCTGCGTTTTTTTTTCCGATTATACCGCCATTTGATCTGGCCATAACTTAGTTCTCCTTATGCGGATACCCAAGCTGATGTTGATGTATCCCAGACCCAATTTTGGTCATATTGGTTAGTTTCTGAATTAAAATGAGTTTCTGCAATCCATTGTTGGTTTGGTTCGTCCCATTGTGCTCTTTTAGGATTAGCTGCATCATCACCTTCATTTGAAGGTCTTGCAATTGGCGGTTGCCAATCATCGTTTGCATCTAATGACCACGAAGCATATTGTTGTGGTGCAATAAATTTATCTTTTGCTTCATCATAAGTAAAACCTATGCCAGCATATTGTTTTCTAAATTTGTTATTGTAAGATGTTTGTTTCCAAGTTCCACCTTTATAAAATTCTCTACACCATGTTTCACCATCAACATGCATGTCGTTAGTACCTAAAATCCCCTCAGAAGTTCTAATATCGTTTCCTACAACGACAACTCTAACTACTTGATTTGATCCATTTAATTCTGCAAAGTGTGCCATATTTATACTCCTTAAATTTTATATTTATAAATTAATCTTAACTTATTGTCAATGTACCATCTACGGTAAATGTCATTACTGTACATCCTCCAGCAGGCCCTGGTAATGTTGCTTTTGTATTAGTTCCTGGGGCTGCCGTATAGCTAGGTCCAGAAGGTCCAGGTGCTCTTAAAATAACAATTCCTGATCCACCAGCAACTCCAGCAGGACCACACATAGATCCTCCTCCGCCACCACCAGTGTTTACAGTTCCAGCAGTTCCAGAAGCAGGGCCTTTTCCACCAGGTCCACCTCCACCAGTTCCACCAGTTCCAGCAGCAGGAGAAGGACTTGCTGCACCTCCACCGCCACCACCAGCAAATACACTTACTGGATGAGCAGGGTTTATTGCATTTGGTTTTCCAGCTCCACCGGCTCCACCAGCAGAACTTCCACTTGGTCCGGATCCACCTCTAGCACTTGCTCCACCGCCACCACCACCTGGGTAACCAGAACTACTATTTCCTATTCCACCAGGGTA